>VOFJ01003514.1_pt1 | contig 17589 bp, 27 predicted proteins | sample 5384081 | NCBI WGS metagenome assembly VOFJ01 (sample SAMN12384729, study PRJNA508395) | human gut metagenome | isolation source: healthy gut I | host: Homo sapiens
ATTTTGTCTGGTGCATTATAGCCACTGACATAATGACCACCATTAAGCTGATAATCAATCTCCCTTTAACTGGGACAGCTCATCATATGAAGACTGATTCCCTTCTGCATAATACATGCCCGGTATTGCTGCAGCAAGAATTGCAGAACATAAAAGTATACTCAAAAACCTCTTCATCCAAACGCCTCCTTTATGTTACAACCACATATACTGATATTTAGTTTTCCGTCTGCTATATATTGTAGTTATAATACCTGATTAAAAGACATTTTGTGATGCTAAATGCGTGAATTACAATTTTTTTGACATGAACGATTAGATTTATATATAGAAATTTAGTCTCATGCAATATATAATTAATCAAGAGATAATTTACATACTAAGCTATAATGAGGAAAAATACTATGAAAATTGCTATATGTGACGATAATGAAGCTGAATTAAACAGAATTAGAGATCTGTTAGAAATATACGCCTGTGATAAAGGTCAGAAATTTTTTTTATAAAATGTTTCACAAGCAGTGTTGAACTGGCATCAACTGCTGAATTTGAGAAATATGACATATATTTTCTCGATATAATTATGCCAGTAATGGACGGCATTAATCTGGCAAGAGAAATCCGTGCCTTTGACAGATTTTCACCTGTAATCTTTTCTGACATCATCGCCTGAATTTGCTGTAGAAAGTTACACAGTCAAAGCATTTAATTATCTTCTTAAACCTATAATTAAAGAAGCTTTATATGATACGCTGGATGATATCCTTGATACATTTCATAAAGAACGCAATGATACATATATTATAAAGAATAATTCAGGTATACATAAAATATACTTATCAGATATTATGTACGCTGAAGCTCTTAACCGGAAAGTAATATTATACCTTTCAAACAACGAGCAGGTAATGTCGACAGACGTATTCTCATCTATATGTGATACACTTATGACACATAAAGAATTTACTCTGCCACACCGTTCTTTCATTGTTAATATGAATTACATCAAGACAATAGATGCAGTCAGGATTGAATTAACTAACAGCAAAAAAAAACTATCCTGGTTGCACAAAGACGCGTTTCGACATAAAGAAACAATATCTGGATTTCCAGATGGAAGAATAATCTATAATATACATTCGAGGAGAATTTAATGACAGACATAGTCTCAGTACTAAACCTTATTAATTATGGTTTTGTTTTAATATTCGGAATTATTGTATCTTTCTATTTTGCCGGAATACAATGGGAGGACAATAAGCGCCTTTTTATACTTACTACTGTATTATTTGTTCTGTTTCAGGCATTATTCTACGTGCTTTTAGGCGAAAATGTCCTTTTTAAATGTTATCCTGTACTGATACATATTCCTTTAATTCTTATTATCAGATATATATGTCACCAGAATATATATATATCATTTATTGCCGTTATGTCCGCTTATCTGATGTGTACACCCAGAAAATGGTTTGGAACCCCTTAAAAATATATATTTCCTGAAAATCCCTGTAATTTCAGATGTTGTAACAATTGTAATCACTATTCCGCTTCTGCTTGTGGTAATTAAATACATTTCGCCTTACATAATAAAGCTCAAAGAAGAATCAAAAACATTATTTCCATGTTTTTCCTTCTCCCTCTTACATATTATATACTTGAATATGCTCTAACCGTATATACTAACCTTCTATATACCGGGGCAAAGCCGTAATAATTGAATTCATGGACAGTTTTATTGTTGTATTATATTTTTTCTTGTCAATAGTGACACTCAGTATGTCCAACAAAAAAATACAGCAGAGCGTGAAAACATCATACTTTCCGCAGCTGCAGCTCAGGCTGAAAAAAGAAATATCTCAGCTTACAGATTATCAGAAACAGGCTGCGATATACAGACATGACTTAAGACACCATATGAATTTCATACAAAGCTGCCTTGTTGGTAACAATACGCAGCAAGCTCTTGAATATATAAATGAAATTAATAATAATCTGGATAACACAAGAATAACAAGATACTGCAGCAATGAAGCAATTAACCTAATATTTATCTTCATATATAAATAAAGCCCATGACGCAGACATTTCCACACAGATATCAGTAACTGCCACTGATTTTCAAGTTACAGAATTACTGATTTGTGCAGTCTCCCTTGCAAATGCTTTAGAAAATGCAATAAATTCCTGTATAAAGCAGTGTGATAACGCTGTCTCAAAAGACAATAAGCGTCTTATAACAATTAAGTTGTTTGAAAAAAACAACAAAATATGCATCAACATATCCAATACATACTTTTAAGGAACCCCGATTCCACAACCAGATTCCTGTTACTGATGAACCTGACCATGGCATTGGTGTCCGCAGCATAATTTCAGTAATAGAAAAATATAACGGCATATATGCATTTTTTACCAAAGACGGTACATTCTATTTTCAGGCTTGTATATATAAAAAATGGGGACTGCACATACAGTCCCCATCTTTTATATTATTGTATTAATTATAATGTTACACCCTGCTTAAAGATTGCAAAAAGGATCATGGAATCCTGCTATCTCGGCCTTAACCTTCTTACCAGAAGCAACATCTAATACGAGCTGGAAGAGCTCCTTAGCTGCATCCTCAAGTGGAAGATCATCTGTAACAATTCTTCCTGCATTAAAGTCAATCCAGTTACCCTTATTTCCTGCAAGTCTTGAAGTTAGTTGCAATCTTAACTGTAGGAACCGGTGATGCAAATGGTGTTCCACGTCCAGTTGTGAAAAGAACCATCTGTGCACCTGAAGCTGCACAAGCTGTAGCAGCAACAAGGTCGTTACCAGGTGCGCTGAGAAGATTAAGTCCCTTAGTATTAACTGGCTCTGCATATGCAAGAACACCCTTTACTAATGAGCTTCCTGACTTCTGTGTACATCCTAAAAAGACTTGTCTTCAAGAGTTGTAATACCGCCATCCTTGTTTCCTGGAGAAGGATTCTCGTAAATCTCTCCTGGCCATTCTCTAATGAAGTATTCCTTAAAGTCATTAATAAGGTGAACTGTCTTCTCGAAGAGTTCCTTGTTAGCACATCTGTTCATAAGAATTGTCTCTGCACCAAACATCTCAGGAACTTCTGTGAGGATAGTTGTACCACCCTTAGATACAAGCATATCTGAGAAAAGACCAACTGTTGGGTTAGCTGTAATACCTGATAATCCATCAGAACCGCCACACTTCATACCAATGATAAGTTCCTTGGCATTAACCTTTTCACGCTTAAATGTTGCAGCATAAGCCATAAGCTCATTCATAAGCTTCTCAGCTTCTTCCTGCTCATTCTCAACATCCTGAACCTGAAGGAACTTAACTCTGTCAGGATTAACCCTCCAATATAGTCCTTAAGAACTTCTATACGGCTGTTCTCACATCCAAGACCAAGAACAAGTACTGCACCTGCATTAGGATGATTAATTAAATCAGCAAGAATCTTTCTTGTATTCTCCTCGATCCTCTGTTGTCTGTGTGAACATCCATATGGATGAGTAAATGCAACTACTTCATCTACTCCTTCTGGCTTGTTAGCTCTTGCTGTTGTTTCAATTGCTCTTGCAATTGAGTTAACACATCCAACTGTAGGAACAATCCATACTTCGTTACGGACACCAACCTTTCCGTTCTCTCTCATATATCCATCGAAATAAGCTGGCTCTGAAGGCTCAACATCCTTATGTCCCTCTGGTTCATATGTATATTCAAGTAATTCACCGAGACCAGTCTTTTAAGTTATGAGTATGAACCCATGCTCCAACTGGAATATCAGCCTGTGCAAATCCGATTCTGAAACCATATTTGATAACCGGATCACCCATTCTTGATAGCCTTAATTACAAACTTGTGTCCCTGTGGAATATCTTCTACAGTTGTCACATCAATTCCTGCAACATTAAGAGTTGTGCCTTTAGCAATAGGCTTTTAATGCTACAGCAACATTATCATCTTTATTAATCTTGATAAAATCCTGCATATATCCTCCAATTCAATTTGATTATTATATTAAATAAGAGCGGATGAATATAAAAACATCCGCTCTATAATCATTCAAAAAGAGCTATTAATTAGTCAGCTAAATCATTAACTACTGCTCTCATACCTCTTTCTCTGATATCTGTGATGTACTCAGTAATAACTTCTTCAAGGTTAAGAACCTTAGAAAGATCCTCGCCACCAAAGAACTTAGTATTGCTTAAGTAAGCATGTGTGAATTCCTTAGCAGACTTTCCTGAATTATCTCTGAAGAAATCAAGAACAGCCTTGTCATCTGTGATGTTGTACTCTTCACCGTTTCTGTTACCCTTTAATACAATACCGCCGTTAAATTCAGCTTCTGTCTGTGATGTATAGAAGCTCATAAGTGCAGCGATAGAGAATGTAAGGTACTTAGGAAGCTTGTTAAACTTGTTAACATATCCTAAGAATGAAGGTAAACATCTAGCTTCCCACTTAGATACTGAGTTAAGTGAAATGCTTAATAATCTATGATCTACGAATGGGTTAAGGAATCTGTCAATAACAGCCTTAGCAAACTCTTCGCAATCTTCCTTAGAAAGTGAAAGTGTAGGAATAACTTCATTGTAAAGTGTCTCTTCCATGTACTTTCTGATTACAAGGATCCTTCATAGAATTCTCTACATTGTCATTACCAGCAAGGAATGAAGCTAATACAAATGATGTATGAGATCCGTTAAGGATTCTTACCTTTCTTTCCTTGTATGGATGATGATCCTTAGTAAATACTACATTAAGTCCAGCTTCCTTGAATGGAAGTTCCTTCTCAAGCTGCTCAAGTGGAAGATTAGAATCACTCTCTACAACCCAGAGACCGAATACTTCAGCTCTGTCGATAAGCTGATCCTCATATCCCCATTCCTCGCAAAGCTTAGCTGCGTCTTCTCTTGGATATATGGAACAATTCTATCTACGAGTGTTGGGCAGAATGAGCAGTAATTGTTAACCCAATCCTTGAAATCCATCTTCAAGTCCCCAAAGCTCGATGAACTTCATGATGCACTTCTTTAATTCAATACCATTATCAGCGATAAGCTCACATGGAAGTAAGATAAGTCCCTTATCTGCTGCTCCGTTGAACTTCTGATATCTCTTGTAAAGGAGCTGTGTAAAGCTTTACCTGGGTATGTCTTAGGAGGACGTGCATTAGGATCGTTATCTGTCTCGTCAAATACGATACCAGCCTCTGTTGTATTAGAAACGATGAATCTAAGAGTCTCGCTTGTACCATACTCAATGTACTTGTCATAATCCTCAATAGCTGCAACTGCATCTACTACTGATGTAATCTGACGTGTGATTTCCTTGGGCTCTCCATCAACAAAACCTCTTAACTGAAGTGTGTACTGGCATTCCTGATCATGGAATCTCTCAAGTGTACCGAACTCGATAGGCTTAACGATAACAACACCACCGTTAGAAATCTGTCTTCTCATTAGTTAACATCGAAGATATAATCAACGAATGCTCTAAGGAAAGTTACCCCTCACCGAACTGCATAACCTTAACAGGTCTGTCAACTGCATGTGTAATACTCTTGTTTAATCTCTGCATCTTAAATCTCCTTTTTTCATTGGGAATAATCCGTTTTACGATAACGGTCCCCTAATTATTAACCAGTAAATGGTATGTAAATAAGTGCATGTAAGCGCTTTCATAAATAAAATATACTTAAAATGCTCTAAGTCAATACATTTTTCTGCTTTTTAAAAAATTCTTACATTACACTTGTTTTTATAATAATACCATTGTATAATTCATTTATCAATATGTAAGCGCTTACATTTATTCATTTTTATCAATTTTTGTTAAGCGATACATTTACATTCGTCAAAGAGATGAGGTCGCACATGAATATTAATATATATGATGTTTCTAAAAAAAAGCTGGTGTATCCATAGCAACAGTTTTCAAAGGGTTCTTAACGGCAACACCAGAGTTTCTGAAAAGACAAGAGACAAAAGTTATTAATGCAATGAAAGAATTAGACTACACTCCTAATGTATTTGCAAGAGGATTAGGTCTTAATACTATGAAGACAATTGGCATTATGTGCATAGATTCATCTGATATATACCTTGCCAACGCTGTTTACTATCTTGAACAGGAGCTTCGCAAATACAACTACGACTCTATTCTTTGCTGCACTGGTAAAGATTATAATAATAAGAAGAATTATCTCGAGCTTCTTTTGAGTAAAAGAGTTGACGGAATTATTCTTTGCAGGTTCACAGTTTGTAGAAAATACCAGTGAGCATAATAACGACTACATTATTAATGCAGCTAAAGAAAAGATGTCCCCCATAGTGTTGGTCAACGGCTATCTGGATGCTGCCAACATTTATTCAGTAATGTGCAATGATGAAGAAGCTGTATACAATGCGACAAAACTCTTGATAAATAATTCACATCGTAATATAGTTTACTTATATACGAGTACTTCATACAGTGGCATGAATAAAGTACCACGGCTATCTTAAAGCAATTAATGAAGCTGGTATTACTCTCCCGGATGAATTCCATCATCTGTGTGGTAAGAACATTTCTCATAAAGGGATTATCTTACATATCTATATGATGAAAAATGTATGAAGTTTGATGCCGTTATGACATCTGATGACTCTATCGCTGCCGGTGCTGTCAAGTTTGCACATACTCACGGAATCAAATTCCTGAGGATTTAGAGGTTATTGGATACAATAACTCTGTTCTTTCATTATGTACAGAACCTGAGCTTACCTCTATTGACAGTAAGGTTGAGGGAACTATCCTCATGCGCGGTAAGCGTGCTAATGAAGGTTTTATCCGGTGAAGATGCTGACAATCACAGTATCATCGCCGCTGATATAATAAAAACGCAACACAACAATATTTTTAATTCACAGGAGGATTATGAATCATGAAACAGTTCATGGACAAAGACTTTTTACTTTCAACTCCAACAGCTCAGCATTTATTCCACGATTATGCAGCTAAGATGCCAATACTTGACTATCACTGCCATATCAACCCTAAAGGAAATCGCTGAAGACAGAAAGTTCGAGAACATCACACAGGTATGGCTTGGTGGCGATCATTACAAGTGGCGTCAGATGAGAACTAACGGTGTTGATGAGGAAGTACATCACAGGTGATGCTTCTGACCGCGAGAAGTTCCAGAAATGGGCTGAGACTCTTGAGATGGCTATCGGTAACCCACTTTATCACTGGAGCCACTTGAACTTCAGAGATACTTCGGATACAACGGTATTCTCAACGGCGATACAGCTGAGGAAGTATGGAATCTCTGTAATGCAAAGCTACAGGAAGATTCTATGTCAGTTCGTAACCTTATCAAACAGTCAAATGTTACATTAGTTTGTACAACAGATGATCCTGTTGACTCACTTGAGTGGCATCAGGTTCTTAAGGATGATAAGACATTTGACGTACAGGTACTTCCTGCATGGCGCCCGGACAAGGCAATGAACATCGAAAAGCCTGAATATCTTGATTACCTTGAGACATTATCTAATGTAAGCGGAATTAAAGTTAATTCATTCGCTTCATTAATGCAAGGCTCTTAGAAACCGTATGGATTTCTTTGCTTCCATGGGATGCTCAGTTTCTGACCACGCTCTTGAGTATGTAATGTACAAGCCATATACAGCAGCTGAAATCGAAGCAATCTTCGCTAAGAGTCTTTCTGGAAATGATGAACAGGTTACAGAAGAATGAACAAGTTCAAGACGGCATTCATGGTCAATGTCGGCAAAGAGTATGCAACAAGCGCAACTGGGTAATGCAGCTGCACTATGGTACAATCCGTGATAACAACAGATTCCGATATCAACAAGCTCGGACCGGATACTGGATATGACTGTATCAACACTTATGACTGCTCTGCTGAGATGGCTCAGTTCTTAAATGCCTTAAATGCACAGATGAACTTCCAAAAAGACAATCATCTACTCTCTTAACCCTTCAGTTAACGCTGCTATCGGAACAGTTATCGGATGCTTCCAGGATTCTAAGGCTGTTAGGCAAGATTCAGCAGGGTTCCGCATGGTGGTTCAACGATCATAAAGGTTGGTATGACTAACCAGATGACAAGCCTTGCTAACTTAAGTCTTCTTGGTAACTTCATCGGAATGCTTACAGATTCAAAAGCTTCCTCTCATACACAAGACATGAGTACTTCAGAAGAATCATGTGCGAGCTTATCGGTGGATGGGTAGAAAATGGTGAATACCCAGCAGATGAAAAGGCATTGAAGAAGATTGTTGAAGGTATCTCATACAACAACGCTGTAAGATACTTTGGATTTGATCTTTAATTCATATTCTTAACGAGAAAAAGCAGTTATCACAATTAATGTGGTAACTGCTTTTTATGCGATGTCATAATTACTTATCAATTTTACTTATAAGACTGCTACTGTTCTCAAACAGAATATTTTTCATTTCATTTTCAAGCTTTCTCAATGTCAGACTTCTTAAAACCCTGCAAATCTCCAAATTTCATCTGTTTCGTATGTCTTTTTCACCCCACATACTTGTTTTCTCCGCCAAAAGCCCACTAAATGATCGAAAAGATGCAGCCACCACACATCATGATAACTGCATCCATAATAATTATATATAACTACTTATTCTGTTCCTCTAACAGCTTCTTTAATCTGTCTATTTCTGCATCCTTTTCTTCTAAACGTGCCCTATTTTCTTCTTTGCCCTATTTTAATTTCTGCCTGCACCTTCCAGTTCATCAATCTCATCCTTCATCCTGTCAACCATCAGCTCTGCCGTATTCCTGTCTAATATCCTCAACGCTTCAGAAAAACATACTGAGCACCTCCTTTGGTCTCTCCAAATACTCATTAATATCCAGACGTACTGATTCCAAGTCAGGAAATATCTCTATCAACTGCTCTATCTCCTCCGGTGTCTCGGCTACAAATAGCGACAGATACTTTAAGCGGTCAAGCTTCATCTTCTCGGTTACCTGCTTTTCACTGTACTGCGTTCTGTCATAATCGTATTCCGTCACCTCGGTACGCCCTTTTCTAATATCAGAATATCGGTATTTTCTTAAATGTGTCAAGGCTTACCAGTACAAAATCCTGCAAAAGATTTATCTTAATTCCAGTATTAAACTTTGTTTTGCCGACATGAAAATATAATGCCTCATCAATCTCGCTGATAAGGCTGCTGCTACTGTTCTCAAACAGAATAATAGTATGAACTGGTCACATATCCTTATACGAAGGTTTTGACGAGCCATTCATCGAACTCCCTAAGGCTCCCAGCACCTCCTATCTCACGGTTTCCAGTAATCATCTTATACTGGCGCAGCACAAGGTCTGCTGAGTAACACGATATTCTCTCTGCCTGAAAATCATAAGAAATCTTCTGAATCTCAATATTAGCGATACTTCCATCAGACATCATCACAACCATATCCATAATAATCATCACACCAAGGAACTGTGTGTGAATCCTCATTAGGAAATACTTCAAGAACAGTAACCTTCTGCCCCAGCAGACAACTCACCAGCTCTGAAAGCCTGTCTCTTCTCTCAACCGGATTAAATATCTTCTTAAAGAATGGATCATATAATAACGGAAGTGACTTCCTTCCCTTTTAGAAAATCCTCATATCTTCCAATCCATTCTTCATTACTCTTAAGATATCCATATGCACTCAGGCTCCATGAATCTCCTTTAATCTGACGCATGGCTGCATCATAATAATCCTTCTTCTCACTAAACTCCATAATACATTTACAACACCAGTGTTACTTCCTCCTCTTAATTAATAAACATGCACATTTATATATGTACAGTATCATATATATAGAGAAGTGTAAATATACTTGTCGTATTCTGTAGTCTTTGCATCGTCATCTGTTGTTTTTTCGTCGTATTAGGTTATCTCTTAATATCCAATCATAAATTCATATAAATCTTCCAATGCTTCCTGCAAATCAGCATTTTTTCTCTCTGAAATCAATTGTGACAACTGCATCATCTGCATATCCGTTGGTATACAACAAACATCATAAGACATCCTAACCAGCTTTAACAAAAGTGCTGCTTTCTTGGTTTTAGGATATTTCATGCAGTATTCTTCAATTATAATTCTTGAGTATTCATCCATTTGTATCCACCATTATCTTTCATATTATTTATTAAATAATACTCTAAATCAAAAGCCAAACACCAGCTAATAATCCGCTCATCATATTAATACTTTAGATTATTACAAATGTTTATTTATATCTAATCATACTTACATATGAAGTGAACAGTATCATTTAGCGAACAGAAGATATCTTGTTGCGGATAGACGGTACGCTGTGGTGGTTGTATTAGTGATAATTCGGTAATTATAACTTTCAAAAAGTGTGTAATAGTTGTACAATTCGTTAAAATCGTACAAATTGTTATAGTAGATTTTCTGTTGTCGTTTGCATGTACAGAGCTTAAACTGCCGACTTTGCCAGCTGTAACAATTAATATCTAAGTCGTCTACGTCCTCTGTGACTGATTTTGGTCTCTCCGTCATACTTACCTGAACAGCAGGCTATCAAAACACCCATGAGCCTGTCTGCTAGCATCCAATCCTTCCTTGATTCCTATGCTTTTCTTTGCATATTCCAAAGTAGATGGTGCATTGACTTAGCCTCATCCACGTAGCTTCGCTTCATGCCATATCTGTTTCATTCACTCCAATCAAGATCAACCAATTCATTTAGAAATGGTGCCACCTTAAGCAACTCTAAATAAAATGCTCCGTTCTTTCATGATAACTGCACCTATAGTAACTGCTTATTCCGTGCTTCTAATAACTTTTTAATCTTGCTATTTCAAAGTTTTTTCACTAATAATAATTCATTTAATTTATACATTTTACATTGATTGATACATTGAAATACTACTTTTTTTTTATCTTTATGTGCATTCCCTTCTCTAAATCTGCTCTAAAATAAAAATATATAAAAACAATATATAAAAATTGCAGTTATAATATAATACTTTGAAATATACTGTCCAAATAAATTTTGCATAGTAAGACATTGCTGGGAGGTAAAATAAAAAGCCATAAAAAAATATACGATAATTCATTGTTTAAAATAGGTTTACCTTTTAACTTTTCTTAAATAAATATTTGATAAAATAAAATATAACCCCAAAATAAATACCATCATTCCAAGTAAACCAAAATCAATCATCAATCCTCCAAATATTGTATCTACATTCGCTGTAACCGAATCTGATTTACTAATATAAACATTTGTAGAAAGTATTTGCATATAATCTTTAGATATAAATCCCATACCTGCTAAATCCTGCCAAAAAAGCATTTAGCGTTATTTCACCAAATAGTTTTCTTTTTAAAGAAATTAAACCCTTTTACTTCTTTAATACCAAACACTAAAATAGGTGAACCAATATAATATGATATGTATTCTATTGTAGAAAATGCTGAATTAATTGGTAAATCTGAACTTTTAACCAAATTCTTTACACCTGAAAATACTAATGCAAGTACAATGATTATTGGTAAAAAATTTTTTAAAAAGTTTTATATGTATGTCTATGCTTGATTTTTTTATTTTTATCTTTTAAATTAAGATAGTACAATGAAAAAAAAGCAAATATAATTCTCAATGCCTCCGTTCTTACACTTGTAAATAATGAACATATCATCGCACAAATTACGGGAATAAAATGTACAGCATCTTTTTTTTCTTCCATCCAAAAACCATGTTTCTTGATATAACATAGCATTCAATAAAACTAGCTGCCATTATAACTTTAATACCTTGTCGTAATATTGAATTCGTTTGAACCGAATCAGAATATTTAACTGCAACTATTGCTGCTAATCCATTGCTTCCAATACTTGCACCAGACTTTAAAATATCATACATATATAATAAAGTTAATACTAGTACAACAACATTGACTATAAAAGTCTTATATTCTTTTTTATATCAATTCTACCTATATGTTGTCCTATCTTTTTCGTACAATCATCATTTTTTATATTTTTATTTATCAATAAGGAAAATGCCTGAGCTACTACCATCATTAACAACCCCAATGATATATATGTAAATGAATTAAATGAAAAATTTATATTCCACATATTTGAACCTGCTATTGCAAATATGGTAGCAAAAATAAATATAAATATAGAAAAATTTGTTGGTGATATAAAATCATTATTACTCATTTTATAAGCTATAAAATATAGAAATATTTCAACTATCAATAGTGTAAATAAAAACATTTTACTATCTCCATTCTAATAGTTTTCTAAAAATTCACAAAATGGAATTTTACATTTTTAGGCTGTAATTCTTCATTTATACTATGTAAATTATCTGATATTTTATTTTCATTTTTTATTAAATCATCCATAAGGTCATATATATTGTTATTAGTATCAATTTTATGTAAGTCTATTAAATATTTTCCCATATTGGTATAGTTAGAAACTTCTCTCATCTTATTTTCATAACAAATTGATATAAATGGTCTGCAATTTTTTAGCCGATAAGACAATCGCATGATATCTTAATCCTAAACAAAATCTACTAGTTCCAATAGCTTGATCATATTCCCATACATCATTAATATCTTCTCTTATTATTACTTTCTCTACGCCTAATTCTACCAGCTTATCTTTTTATTAACAAATTAAATTTATGTTCCTCTTCAGTTTTCAAATGTGGTAATATTTCCAAATTAAAATTATTATTAATCATCCATTTTGCAATCTCAGGAATAACAAGATTTATAATTTTTTTTATCTATCGGATTCTTTTTTAAATTCTGGATGCCATCCATCAAAAGAGGAAGGTACAAAACTAACTACATTTTTTTCTTATACCATCATTTATAGGTTTTAATGCAAATGCAGTATCTGGCCCCCATTGAGCATTTATGCCTATTGTTTTAAGATAATCTAAAGATTTTTTTCTCTTACATAAACTGATGATCTTTTTTTTAAAATATATTCAGCAATTTTATCAAACAAAAAATTCCCACTCTTTCCTATAGTATTATATTGAAAAATAAACTTCTTTTTTTCTATAATTACCATAAGAATTCTTATCAAAGAAGCCCAATCCTTATATATTCCTATATTAGCTCCGCAAGGCGACATAACTGCTACATCACAATTTTTAATTAACTCAATCCATTCATGCATCAATCTATTTTTTTTGAAGCTTTTTTTTTATTGGTCTTTCAAAAGATAATATTTAATAAAATCTTTGTGACCTACTTTCCCAAATGAAATGTCTAAATGATGTCTGACTTTATCATTTTCGACTGGTATCTTTTTATTCGAATTATATATAATATCAATTTTATCAACTTCTGAAAATGTTAATAAAATATCAACAAACGCACATCCAGCAGCATCATCTCCAAAATTATTCGAATGCTGATTCACTATTAAAACATTCATTTATCTATCCTTTCTTTTTTAACCTGCTAATTATCTTTTTCATCTCTTTAATGTTTAATATAAAGAAAAATAATATTGATATAATTGCCAAAAGGCAATTTATTAATGTATTTGATTTATAATTCAAAATTAATATTGTAAAAACAATAAATATTACTGTATAGTTAATAATATATAAAACCAGATTTTTCGAATAGAAAAAAATTTTTTATTTGAATATAATCTAATTACAAACATTAAAAAATAACTAAACATTGTTGCTATTGAAGCCCCTAGAATTCCAGCATATGGTATTATTATAATATTAACTATAACATTACATATTGCTGCACAAATTGTAGATCCACCAATCCATAATGTTTTCTTTTTTTACCAGTAATATATCCCCTACATATTGAGCTAAACTTAAATAAACTGCCCCACATAACAAAACTGGCACACAGTCAATTCCTTTCCAATAATCGTTTTTTAAAAATAATCTATATATAATAGGAGTAAAAGAAACGATTTATTATACTACTAAAAAATAATATCTTAACTACCTTTTTTTATTAATTCATTATAATATTTTTTTTTGATTATGAATATCTGTTTCTTCCATAGCAATCTGTTGAAAAGATAAATTAAACACACCAAATATTATTGATAACATTGTTGAATTTTACAACAGATTGCATATATGCCATTATAATAACTGCCTATAATTATATTAATAATTGTTCTATCTGAAACATTCGTTATCCACCATGATATATTGTTAGGAATTAACGGGATTGAATATTTTAATAAAGACTTAATATCTTTTATTATCTTTTTTGAGTTATTTTAAAAAGGTTTAAAATATAACTGAAATAAAATGAAGGTTAAACCATAAGAAAGTGACAAAAGATATTAATAATCCAGCAACACCTAACATAATTTTTTTTTAACTAATATCACACTAAATATTATCAGTAAAACCCCTGTAGTAATACTCAGCAAAAAGAATATGCTATTAGTTTATTTTTTTTTCCTCTTATATACTCAGAAAATACACTATAAAACGATAATGAAATAAAAATACATTAAAAACCCAGTATTATTCCATTTTGAAATCCATTAAAATACATTAAAAAAATAAACTACAAAAAGCAACTACAATAACTACCGGAATCATAAACTGAATTACTTTCTTATAATAATAATTCCCGCATTCTTTTTCTTTCCATCGAAAATCTATAAACAGCCCTGATCTAATTGTAATGTAACAAATGGAACACATAAAGAAACATATGTAGCAATTAAAATCATATATACCATACTGACTAGGAGAAAGCCAAGATGAAAAAAAATGGTGTCATAATAAAAGATATCATTTTAGAAAATACAGTTCCTATTCCGATTATTAATACATTACGAATCAATTTAAAATTTTTTTTTCATTCATTCTTATTTTTATATGATAAAAATTCATACGTTCCTTTCTTGTAAAAATTATATACTTATAAAACCATCCACTAAGATTTATGTAAATTTATTAAAAAGCTTTGAAAGCCTTTCTTGTTTTTTTTGAAATAGTGAATACAATCAGTTTTAAATATAAATACTTCTTTAAGCCTATACCTTTTAATATTATTTTTTTTGATTTAGAATTGTCTGATGAGCATTTATAAATGCAAATTAAATCATTTAAAAAAAACTTTTCATTACATTGATATTGACATAAAAGATTTAATCCTAATCTTATATAATATGTAAAAATCATATTTTGTTCTTCTAAAGAATCTGTAATTATGTATTCGCTTGATTTCTTACAATATTCAGCAAAATCTTTTTAAATATCCTGTATTTGATTTTAATGAAGTACTAACCGAATATCTTCGGTAATAATTATAAACAATACCACTATTCACTTTAATATTTTTACATTTGGTTGCATATTTCACATTAAACAATGAATCTTCATGTCCATACTTAAAGTTTTCATCAAAAAGACAGATTATTATTTTTTATAATTTTTTTTATACAAACAATTCCATAAATGCATAAGCGAACCTTTTCCATTAATATTGCAAATCAAATTAATGATTTCTTCCCTAGACTTTATGGTCTCATTTTCATACTCAAAATTTTCTTCTTTTAATAACTTTATCTTTTTCATCTAATAACAAAAAGTCTTTTACCAGATATAACCATGTCAGTGTCAACTGTTATGTTTTTAACCAAATTTATATATATATCTTTTTTTTTCAATTAAATCATCTTGATCTATAAAAGAAATCCATTGTCCCTTTGCTTTTTTCTATACCTAAATTTCGACTTGAAGATATTCCACCATTAGGTTTATCTATTAATACTACTCTGTTATCTCTATTTTCATATTTTTTACATATACTTAAACTGTCATCTTTGGATCCATCATTTACTAAAATCAATTCGATATCTTTATAAGGTTGAGATAATAAATTTTGTATTGACTTCTCAAAAACTTTTCTCCGTTATAAATCGGCATAATAATACTTATCATAACTTTTTTCCCTTTTAAACACTGAATATTTGTAGCAACCAATTTTTCAATGAATATTTTTCATACAAGCTTTTAGGTAATTCTCTATAATCGCTTTCAACAAATTGTTTTGTTATAACTGGATTAACTCTATCAACTATTAAAATATTATTTTTCATCATAAAAAGTCATAGTTTTTTTACATTTTTTTATTTGTGGTTATTAATTTTTTATGCATACCATGTGTTTCGATGGTACGCATAGTCAATCCACTTTGTGTACTCAACTCTAAATCTACAATTATATTAGATTTATCAGTAATTTCACTCATTTCTGTTATAGATAACTGTTTATATATAAAATCTGTTTTTTTCATTTGGCATTTAAAATTTTTTTTTTAATATATTTACCTCTCAAAAAGTGAATGTAAGATGGCAAAATATAATTTAAAAAACAATATGTATAACTATTCTCAGATGCAAATTGTTTTATTTTTGTTTATAAACTTATATCTCTCAGTATGTGCAAACCCAACAAATGAAAAAATCATATTTTATGTCTTTTACTATAGCCCTGCTTTTCTTTGCAATAAAAAAAGAGGTAGAAATTTCATATAATTATATTTTTTACATCGTCAGAATCAAAGCTATAAATTTCATCAAAATACTTATGCATATTTATTGCTTGAGGGTAAACCTTTATTGAATCCCATGAATACAAAATATATCTTTTACAAATTTGCAATTCCTTTATTTCTTTTATAAAAATATTCTGGAAAAATGGCAGCATTTATAACAAATAAATAATCATATTCTTTATCCTTTACATTTTTTTTTATTATTCCTTCGAAATAATTTTTCTTTAAGAATGAATATTTTTCTAAAAAAAAATCTTGTTTTTTAAAAAATTTGTTGTTGGGGAAAAAGTAATACATATCAACATCTGCCCCCATTTTTTCTAGTTCATTCTTTATATATTCAGGATATTCTCCTGATCTCCATGTTAAAAAATAAAATTTTCTTTTCTTTTCAATATAGATTCCATAATTATTCGCTTTCTTCCATTATCTTGTTAATTTTGCTATTATCTCCCCAAATAGCTTTAGAATCATATGGTCTGTCTGGAAATGCTCCATATTTTTAAGTTTTATATTAAAGTTATTTTCTTTTATAAATCTTTCAACTCTATCAGCCAATTTTTTCGGGATGTCAGAACATATATTTATTATTCCATTTATTCTGCTTTTGACATATTGATGCGGCAACTTGTTTTACAAAACAATTATAATCTATAAAATCATATTGATTTTGTCCCATTGTAAAAGGAAATTCTTCTTTTTGCTTCCTTATTGGCAAGTACAATCTTAGAAAATATAGAATTTCCAAATTCTAAATTTCCAACGATATAAAAAATCCTCTTAACCATTGAAATATAACATTTTTTTTTTACATAACATCTGTGTTAATTCTCTCAAAGCATTTTTCCCCTACCATATGGGAGTTATTACATGGAGAAGTATTATAGTTTATGGGTCCCTCAAAAATCCAATCTCATGCATGCTACCCCAAAACAACGCTTTTATCAAGCAATACATCGCTCA
>VOFJ01002080.1_pt1 | contig 17571 bp, 23 predicted proteins | sample 5384081 | NCBI WGS metagenome assembly VOFJ01 (sample SAMN12384729, study PRJNA508395) | human gut metagenome | isolation source: healthy gut I | host: Homo sapiens
ATCAATTGTGCGCTTCGTTCAGTTGCGTATTGCTGTACTTTATCACGACGCCATGTTCACCGAGATATCCGAGATGCACGCCAACGGCAACACGAGAGGGTTCAAACGCGGCATTATCTCGGGCACGAATCAGATCGTCTTTTTTCATGGTCCCCTTCGCCTTGTACCTCATCGTCTTCGCCGAGCCCCTCGTGACGCTCTATCACATCGGCGCTTTCACCGAAGACAACATATCGCAAATCGCCCTCTATCTGGCCGCGCTCGCTTCCCTGCCGTTTTTATGGAATCAATACGTATCTTCAAAAAAAGTGTTTTCCGCCATGCGCATCATGGGTCGCTACGCCGTGATGATGGTGGCTTGCATCGCCTTTCAAATCGGCTTCATTGCAATCTTCGCCACGGGAATAGGCGGGCCGCTTAACATCGGCATGCCGGCGATTGCGCTGAGCGAAACGGCATACTACCTTGTCCTGGACATCGTCTGCTTCGTCTATCTCCGCGCGAAACGATGGGCGCGCTCGGATTAAAAAGCACCGTTATCTCGTTTTTTGAGGTCTTTCCTTCTGGGCCTTCTTGGCGCATCCGTCAGGGGCACTCGTCGTCACGGGGCTCTCGGCAACCATCACGCCCCCTTGAACGGCTCCATCCCGAATGCCCTGATATGCATCTTCTGCGGCGGTTTGCTTGCACTCATCGTGACATTCGGTCTTGCCATAAAGCTGAAGCTCAGCGAGGCATCCATGGTTTCCTCTCTTATCGAGAAAGTGGCACGACGCTTTCAAACGAAAGACCGCAGACCTTCCTGCCGGCGACGATGAAGCAGCCCTTGATTCGGCTTCGGCAAACGCCGATACGCATGACAATACCCAGCATCTCGGTGCGTCCTCCGCGCAAAGCAACGACGTCGTGGCGCGGCATCATGGGAGTCGAAGCCTCTGCAGAAGACCTCGACTCTGAAGTCGTGCTTCCCCTCGGAAAGCTTATGCGGCACGTCCACGAGATGCGCACGATGGCATCGCCTCTGGAGCGAGACGCCATGCCGCCGCGCGCAACAGCGCGGGCTTCTGACCGCACCCTTGCGCCCAAAGAAAGAACACGCCTCTCCCGCCAAGGCTCACGGACTTCATGCAACCGTCAAAGGCTCCAAGCTCGTTTTCCACCGAAACGGAATTCGGCCGCCACGCCGCATTGCCCGCCGAAACACGCGAAAACAGCTCCGCCGTCGAAAGCCCAACGCATGCAATAAGCGAAGCCTCTCGACGCACGAGCGGCGGCCCAAAAGCACGCTCCCGGACCGCCGAACGCGACGCAGGGCGAAAAAACGGCCCTCGTCACGCAAAAGCGAAATAACCCTTCTTCAGCTTAGAGCCCCCCGAAATACGCTCCCACGCATCAAAAGCCCTGTCTCTTTCAAGGAGCAGGGCTTTCCTTAAGTCATAATTCGCTCTTGCGTCCATTCATGCTTCTAAGGCCGCACGAATGCATCCGGCATACGGCTACTTTCCTACAGGACGCTTGAAATTCGGCTCGGTCGTAAGAACGACGGGGCCTTCTTCGGTAATTGCTACCGTCTTCTCAAAATGGGCGCTCGGCTTGCCGTCGCGCGTACACACAAGCCATCCGTCGGGCATCTGGCGGGTCTTGTGCGGACCCATATTGATCATAGGCTCAATTGCCAAAACCATTCCGGGCTCAAGAAGAATACCGTGATGGCGGCGTCCGTAATTGGGAACGTTCGGATCCTCATGCATATTACGGCCAATGCCGTGGCCCACATATTCGCGCACCACGCCGTAGCCTTCCGCTTCAGCAATAGACTGAACTGCGAAGCCGATATCACCGAGATGGTTGCCAGGTCGAGCCGCGTCCAGTCCTGCCCACATGCACTTCTCAGTAACGTCCGAGCAGCTTCTTCACCTCAGGAGAGACATTACCCACCGGAAAAGTCCAGGCGTTATCCCCCCCACCCAGCCATCAACCGTCGCTCCGGTGTCGATGGAAATGATATCGCCTTCTTTTAGAATGACGTCCGCCGCCGGAATACCATGGACGATTTGGTCGTTGACCGAGGCGCAAATGCTCCCGGAAATCCACCATAGCCCTTTGAACGCAGGAATGCCCCCTTCCAGACGGATAAGGGTTTCAGCCAAGCGATCGAGCTCAAGCGTAGAGACGCCCGGTTCCACACGAGCCCCCACTTCCCGCAAAACCTTTGCAGAAATGCGACCCGCTTCTTTCATCGCCTCAATTTCAGCAGGGCTTTTTCTTGATAATCATGTGCGCTCTCTTTCGTATGCAGTTTCTTGGTAACTCGGCTATTCTAGCACAGGCGATTCTTCCATTGTGAACCGTAGGAAACTTTCAAAAGAAGAGGGCCAGTCGGAAACGAAAGGCTACAAAGGATTTGATTCTAGCCACGCGCGCTCAACCACGACAGCCACTTGCTGATCATATATTGGCGCCTGGAAACACCGCTCCCCCCCTTCAAAATGAAAAAAGGACCCGCAAGCGGGTCCTTTCCATGTAAGGTAACGTGTCGCTATTCAGCAGAAGCGAAATTGCGGGACACGGAAGAGTCGACGGCGATGCCAGGACCCATGGTGGAAGAGACGGTGATGGACTTGAGGTACTTGCCCTTCGCCGCAGAAGGCTTCATGCGAACGATTTCGTCATAAACAGCACCGTAGTTCTCAGCAAGCTTCTCAGCTTCGAAGCTGACCTTGCCGATGATGACATGAGCAATGCCATAACGGTCAGCACGATACTCGACCTTGCCGCCCTTGAGCTCGTTGATAGCCTTGGTGACATCGGGAGTAACGGTGCCGAGCTTGGGGTTCGGCATAAGACCGCGAGGGCCGAGAATCTTACCAAGTCGGCCGACCTTGCCCATCATGTCGGGGGGTGGCGACGGTAGCATCAAAGTCGATGTTGCCTGCCTGGATTTCCGCAACCAGGTCGTCGGAACCGACGATTTCTGCGCCAGCTTCTTTGGCGGCCTCGGCAGCAGCGCCTTCTGCGAAAACGGCAACGCGAACTTCCTTGCCGGAACCGTTCGGCAGGCTCACGGTGCCACGGAGCTGCTGATCGGCCTGGCGCGTGTCGATGCCCAGGCGGAAGTCGACTTCGACCGTCTCGTCGAACTTAGCGGAAAAGAAACTTCCTTGACGAGGGACAGAGCCTCGAAAGGTCAGCATAGAACTTGCCTGCTTCGATCTTTTTCAGCAGCAAAGCTTCTGGTTCTTCGTGAGTTTCATGTAAAAATCCCTTTCGTGGTAATTACGGGTAGCAGGAAAACCACCCTTCCACTGACTACGCTATTCTTTGCCAGCGAGCATGGCGGCGAGCTTCTTAGAAGGCACGTAGGTCTTCTTCATCTCGACCCTGATACGCACGCACGCCCATGGAGCGAGCGGTGCCAGCGACAATCTCCATAGCGGCTTCGATGTCGTTAGCGTTAGATCGGGGAGCTTAATCAGCGATCTCCGCGAAGCTGGTCGAGGGACAGGGTTCCAACAGCCTTGAGCTGCGGAATGCCGGATCCGCTCTTGATACCCAGCTTCTCTTCAGATCAGCACGGCCGCCGGAGGGTCTTGCACACGAACGTGAACGACTTGTCCTCGTAAACCGTGATCTCGACCGGGATGATGGTGCCGGACTGGTCCTGCGTCTGGGCGTTGAACGCCTGGCAGAACTGCATGATGTTGACGCCCCTGCGCACCGAGTGCGGGACCTACCGGAGGAGCCGGATTGGCAGCACCGGCAGGAATCTGCAGCTTGATAAAGCCTGCAACTTTCTTCTCAGCCATCTCTGTTTCCTTACCTTACTAATCGTATTGCTACAACGGCCAGCCATGCGCGAAGCCCTGTCCACCCAGGCATTGCAGGCCGACGTACTCACCTAGATGCGGCCACTTGATCAAAGAAAGCTCGACCGGCGTTTCTCGACCGAAAATCGTGAAAACCATGACCTTGACTTTGCCAGTCTCGACGGAGACCTCGGAAATGGTGCCGTCGAAATCAGCGAACGGACCGAAACCACCTTGACCGACTGCCCCCACTTCAAACGAAGTGGTGGTCTTCTTCCGGTGCCGGGTCGGTTTTTGCTTCATGATTTTGTTGAACTCGTCGCGGAGTCAACGGGCGCGATTGCCCTGGCTGCCCAACAAAACCCGTCACGCCCGGGTTGCGGACGGCAGCCCGCTGACGCATCGTCCATCGTCCATCTCCATACGAACCAAAACATAGCCCGGGGAAGACTTTCTTTTCATTCTCTACGCGACGACCGCTTTCTTTGATTTCGGTCACCGTTTCGGTGGGGAATTTCAATCCCGAACACGTTATTCTCGAGACCCATGGTTTCAATGCGCGTCTCGAGGGTTTTTCTTAACCTTGTTCTCGTACCCGGAATAAGTGTGGAGCACGTACCATTTCTTTGCCATGCTAGATTCCAACCCCCAACCCGGAAAGAGCAACGATAAGAGGGTGACAATCAAATTGTCCAGAACGGCGACGAATACGCCGAAAAACACCAAAGCGGCCACAACGACGCCGGTCCATCGAAGAACCTCGACTCGTGTGGGCCACGTAACGCGTTTCAACTCAGCCTTGACTTCTCGAAGGAATTTGAAACGCTTTTTCTTTGGGCTTCTCTGCCTTCTTCTGAGCAGCTTTTTGGACTGCTGCTTTTCAGCTTCAGTCTTTTTGGCAGCTTCTTCAGCAGAAATGCCTTGCGCCTCAAGTGCAGCAGCCTGAGCCTTTTTCGCCTGGCGATTAGCAGAGGCTTTTGCTCTTTTGCGTTTTAGACTTTTTTCGCCATATTTTCTTAATCCCTAATGCGATTCATTATGAAGAAGCCGCAATTCGTCCTCTAGAATGAATGTCCCTAAACCCAAAACAAGCAGCTCGCGTTCCAAGCTGCTTGAACAAGCTGGCAGGCCAGGTAGGACTCGAACCCCCAACATGCGGTTTTGGAGACCGCCGCTCTGCCTAATTGGAGCTACTGGCCTGTTTCCTTACCTTATCGAGTTTCCTTATGCAAGGTGTGGGTCTTGCACCACTTGCAGTACTTCTTGAAACTCGAACGGATCGGGATTGTTCTGCTTGTTCTTTTTTGGTCGTGTAATTGCGGCGCTTGCACTCAGTGCAGGCCAAGGTGACCAACGGCCACGCATGAATTCTCCTTCAAATTAATCGTTTTGTAGTCGATGATTGTACACATATGAGCATCTTTCTGAAAAGAAGAGCAAGGGCGGGCCCGAAAGCGGGCCTTCATCAAATCACTGCAATAGTTTAAAACTATTTGACGATCTTGGTCACGCGGCCGGAGCCAACGGTGCGGCCACCCCTCGCGAATAGCGAATTTGAGGCCTTCCTCCATTGCAATCCGGGTGAATGAGCTCACCGGTAATCGTAACGTTGTCGCCAGGCATAACCATCTCAGTGCCCTCGGGGGTGTGCAACACCGGTAACGTCGGTGGTGCGGAAGTAGGAACTGAGGACGATAGCCATCGAAGAACGGGGTGACGGCCGCCTCTTCCTTGGTGAGGATGTAGACCTGACCCTCGAACTCGGTGTGCGGGAGTAACGCTACCGGGCTTGCAGAGAACCTGGCCACGGACGATGTCCTCGCGCTTGATGCCGCGCAGCAGGCAGCCGATGTTGTCGCCGGCCTGAGCCTCATCGAGCAGCTTGCGGAACATCTCGATACCGGTGCAAACCGTCTTCTGGGTGTCCTTGATACCCACGATCTCAAGTTCGTCGTTGACGTGAAGAACGCCACGCTCGACACGGCCGGTAGCAACGGTGCCACGGCCGGTGATGGTCATGGTGTCCTCGACGGCCATCAGGAACGGCTTGTCGGTCATGCGCTCGGGGGTCGGGATGTAGGAGTCAACAGCGTCCATGAGCTCCCAGATCTTCTCCTGCCATTCCTTTGTCGCCCTCGAGAGCCTTCAGTGCAGAACCGCGAATGATCGGGGTGTCGTCACCGGGGGAAATCGTAGGAGCTGAGGAGGTCACGAACCTCCATCTCAACGAGCTCGAGGAGCTCTTCGTCGTCGACCATGTCGCACTTGTTCAGGAAGACAACGATGGGGAACGCCAACCTGGCGAGCGAGCAGGATGTGCTCACGAGTCTGAGCCATCGGGCCGTCGGTAGCAGCGATAACGAGGATTGCGCCGTCCATCTGAGCAGCACCGGTAATCATGTTCTTGACGTAGTCAGCATGGCCCGGGCAGTCAACGTGTGCGTAGTGACGCTGGTCGGTCTCATACTCGATGTGAGCGATGGAGATGGTAATACCACGCTCGCGCTCCTCGGGAGCCTTGTCGATGTTCTCGAAAGCGGTGAAGTCTGCGTGCTGCAGAACCGTGAGAACCGTCGTTCTCAGACAGAGTCTTGGAGATAGCAGCCGTCAAAGTGGTCTTACCATGGTCAACGTGGCCGATGGTACCGATGTTCACATGCGGCTTGCTGCGCTCGAACTTCTCCCTTAGCCATTATTCTCCTCTAGGGAATGGTCAAAAGACCAATACTTACCATAAAAATCACGCGCCGTAAAGGCGCGTGAAAAGTGCAATGGTAGCGGTGACTGGATTCGAACCAGTGACGCCACGGGTATGAACCGTGTGCTCAACCAACTGAGCTACACCGCCATGTATACTTCTATGAAAAACCTTCAGTTATGATGGCTCCATTCAGTAACAAGTAATGGAGCCCGCGACCGGACTTGAACCGGTGACCTCTTCGTTACCAACGAAGTGCTCTTTTTACCGACTGAGCTACACGGGCAAACTGGTGGGGCGCGCTAGGATTCGAACCTAGGTGCATAGCTAACGGGTTTACAGCCCGTCCCCTTTAACCACTCGGGCACACGCCCAGTTCATCAAGGTGCTCGACTCTTTATGTGTACTTATCAAGCTGCTGTTCGCTTGCTTGGTTTTTCGTTCCTTTCTCGCGAACGAAGTGCATAATACGCTAGCCTCCCATCCCTGTCAAAAACACTCTACACGCTTCCGGGAGTATCTATTGTTTTAGGCATCATTTTGCTTATCTGAACTGGAATTTCTTTTCTTATCTGTTCTCTTTCGAACACTGTATGCCGCAAACTTTTTTCGAAAAAAAATTTTTTCTTTGGGCGGCTTTTTTCGCTCTGGGACCTCTTCTTTATGACCCATTCTTTGACCGTTGCCGCAAGAAAACACCTTGCGTTATAGCAACAAGAAAGCGAAGGCGGGCATGGCACGTGCATACATATATGAAAAAGACCGCGCGCGCTTGAACCTGCGCACACACCGCGGTCTTGAAAACAAAGATGCCCTAAGAGCGGAGGAATGACGCCCTTGCGCATGCCCCGCATACAGCCAATCGAACTCGAAGGAAGACGGCCTACGTCGGCTTCCATATACGTGTGTCGAACTCGTCGGTAACTTCCTTTGCTGGGCTCTTCGGTCAAAAAGCGAAACGACGACGATCGCGATAAGAGCGAAAATAAATCCAGGCAGCAATTCGTACACTGCAAAAATTCCTCCGAGCTGTTTGACGAAAAGATTCCAGACGATAAATCGTCACAGCGCCTACGAGCATGCCGGCAAAAGAGCACCTTGCTTATTGGTACGACGCCAAATACAGGCTGCAAAGCATCAGCGGACCGAAACTGGCTGAAGCCCGCCCAGGCGTACGAGACAACCTGGAAGATCGAGGAGTTTTGGTCGAGTGCAATGACGATGCCGAAAATAAGAATGACCGTCAGGGCCACGCGAGACACGAACATGGACTGAGCCTCGGTGGCATTCTTGTTGATGAGGCCTTTATAGAGGTTCTGCGAAATCGCGGAGCCTGCGATGAGCAGGTAGCTCGAAGACGAAGACATCGTTGCGGCGAAAAATGCCCGAGACAACAAGACCGCAGACGAACGACGGAAGCATAATCTGCGCGAGCACGATGAAAATGGACTCGGCATCAGGCCCCGTCAAGAATTGCGCGCCGGAAGCGCAGCGCGTCCCACCAGGCCGATGCAGACGGCGCTGGCCAAAAAGGAGATGACGACCCAAGATGGTCGCGATGATGCGGCTCTTCTTGATTTCGCTGGAATGACGAACGCTCATAAAGCGAACGAGCACCTGGGGCATACCGAAGTAGCCAAGACCCCATGCAAGGCAGCTGATGATGGTGATGGCGCCAGAGCCGTAAGAACCGCGTCGCCAAACAGCGGCATGCCGTTTTCGACAACCACCTGACGGCCTGATTCGTCAAGAATGGGAGACGCCCTGCTGGGTTTCCCGACAAGAATCGGGAATGCCCTGAAGGAATGCGACGGTATTCCACGCCGCCCGCCATGGCCACGCTGCCGACGAACACGATAACCAGCGCGCAAATCATGATAGCGCCCTGGATAAGGTCCGTCGTACAAACCGAAAGATAGCCGCCCCACGAAGGTGTAGACGAAAACTACGAGCGCTCCAAGAATCATCATGGTGGTGTAATCGAGGCCGAAAAAGCGTTGCGAAAAGCTTTGCCGCACGTCACAAAGCAGCTGCCGCAATAAATGCAGAAGAACAGCAAGATGATGATTGCCGCCACGCTCATGAGGATGCTTTTTGTCGTCGCGGAAGCGATTGCTGAAGAAGTCGGGAAGCGTAATGGCGTTGCCCGCCACCTCTGAATACTTGCGCAAACGCTTAGCCACGAACTTCAATTCAAGTACGTTCCGATGGCCAGACCGATTGCGGTCCACATGGCATCCGATGCGCCCGTGAAATACGCGATGCCCGCAGACCCATCAAGAGCCAACCAGACATATCCGAAGCCCTCGGCAGACAGGGCCGTCAGCCACGGACCGAGCCCGCGCCCGCCCAGGAAGTAGTTCTCCGAGCTTGCATTGGACTTTTTCAGGTAGAAAAAGCCCACTGAAAGCTTTCCCGACGATAAAAAAAGCCTGGGGCCATCGCGAGAACAACTTGAATATCGTCTACGGACATTGCCCCTCCTCTCATGCGAACAGAGAACAAAGCAATTGACGATTATACGGTAAAAGTTGCCTCCGAAAGCATAGGAGTGCTTTTATGGTGCTAAAGTGTCTTTTTCGAGCAGCCATCACGATAAGAGGAGGATTGATGTCTTACGCCGAGCTCACCCATGCCGAACTTGCGGCGCTTAAGGGAATCTCTCGAGCAGGAATACGCGCGTCATTGCGCTAAAGAGCTTGCGCTCAATATGGCACGCGGGAAACCCGCTGCAGCCCAGCTCGAGCTGAGCCTCCCTTTGCTCGATACCGTAGACGCGTCATCCGGCCTTTTTCGCCGAGGATGGCACCGACTGCCGCAATTACGGCGGGCTGGACGGCATTCCCGAAGCGAAACGCCTGATGGCGTCCATCATGGACCATGACCCGAGAAACGTCTGCGTCTTTGGCAACTCAAGCCTCAACATCATGTACGACCTTGTGAGCCACGGTTTTTTTGCACGGCTATCTCGGCGAGAAGCCTGGCGCGAGCTCAAGGACGTATCTTGGCTCTGCCCTGTTCCTGGATACGACCGCCACTTCGCCATCACCGAGCTTTTCGGCATCAAGATGATTCCCGTTCGCATGAACGAAAACGGACCCGACATGGACGAAATAGAAGCCCTCGTCCGCGAAAAAACGATGCTATCAAGGGAATATGGTGCGTCCCCCAGTACTCTAACCCGGGAGGCGTCACATACTCGAACGATACCGTCGCACGCCTCGCATCCATGCCCTGCGCTGCGGGTGCCCGATTTCCGCATTTTCTGGGATAACGCCTATTGCGTACATCATCTCTACGACACTCGCCAGCCCATGTCGCAGACATCGCCGAAGCGTGTGAGAAGGCCGGCAACCCGAATAGATACTTCAAATTCGCCAGCACCTCGAAGGTGACATTCCCTGGGGCGGGAATTGCCGCCGTTGCCGCGAGCGAAGAAAACATAGCGCAGATCAAGAAGCGGGTGAGCATCCAGACCGTCGGATACGACAAAATCAAACCAGCTCAGACACGTCCGTTTCCTCAAGGATGCACAGGGCATCTCCGAACACATGAAAAAGCATGCTGAAATCATTCGCCCGAAGTTCGAATGGTCGCCCGCATGCTCGAAGAGGGTCCTCTCCGATACCGGCTGCGCCAGCTGGAGCAACCCTGACGGCGGATACTTCGTCAGCTTCGACGGATTGCCGAACACCGCCAAGAGAAACCGTCGCGTTGGCGGAGGGACGCCGGCGTCACCATGACGGAGCGGGTGCAACATGGCCGTACAAAGAAAGACCCCGAGGATTCCAACATCCGCATAGCTCCCACCCTGCCGCCGCTTGAAGAGCTCGAGCAGGCGATGGAGGTCTTCGTCTGCTGTGTGAAGCTGGCAGCCGTCGAATCGCTTCTTGCATAACGTCCTCGTCGTCGAAAAAAAGCCCGGACCCCACGTTTGAACTACCTCGCATTTGAGACGCATTCAATTGGGATGCAGGCTTTTTTGCGCCACGAAGCTCGGTTTACAACCCGAAAGGCGCAAATCCAGCCCCTCCCCTTCATACCGCAATACGCAAAATCCCGCCCCCGGACCATCCAGGACGGGATTTTTCAGATGAACATGGTGCGCCTCGTGCGCAAAAAGCTAAAACTTCTTACGCGTCGGCGTAAAGTTCCTTGAGCTTTGACGAGGTGCTCGTAGCGATCGACGGCCGCACGCTCGTTTTGCTCGAAGCTCTTCGGCGCGACCGGGGAACTCGCGCGTCAAACGGCTGTAACGAGCTTCGTTCATCAAGAACTCCTGATATCCGCCCTTGGGCTCTTTGGAGTCGAGCGTAAACTTTTTGCCCGCAGGAGCAGCCGGGTTGTAGCGGTAGAGGTTCCAGTATCCGCAGTCGACGGCCTTCTCCATCTCCACCATGCAGTTGGCCATGCCACCCTTGATGGCATGCATCTCGCACGGAGAGTAGCCGATGATCAGCGAAGGTCCGGGATAAGCCTCGGCCTCGGTGATGGCCTTCATCAGCTGCGCAGGCTTGGCGCCCATGGCGACCTGCGCCACATAAACATAGCCGTACGCAATGGCGATTTCAGCAAGGCTCTTCTTCTTAATATCTTTGCCAGCAGCGGCGAATTGCGCAACCTGGCCGATATTGGAAGCCTTGGAAGCCTGGCCACCGGTATTGGAATAAACTTCGGTGTCGAACACGAACACGTTCACATCTTCGCCCGATGCAAGCACATGGTCCAAGCCGCCGTAACCGATATCGTATGCCCAGCCATCGCCGCCGAAGATCCAGATGGACTTCTTCGCGAGATAGTCTTTGTCGGCGAGGATAGACTTGGCCGGGTATCGGCATTTGCCGCGCCCTGAGCGATGACGCGCTCGAGCTCTGCAACATATGCATCAGCAGCGGCCTTGCTCTCCTCGGCTTTATCGCGCTCATTGAGCCATGCGTTCGCCGCATTGGCCAAAGCTTCGTCTGCGCCGTTTTCAAGAAGCTGCTCGGTCTCGGCGACAAGCTTCTCGCGTACGGCATTCTGCCCGAGCAGCATGCCAAGGCCGTACTCGGCGTTATCTTCAAACAGGGAGTTGTACCAGGCGGGACCGTGGCCCTCTTTGTTCACCGTGTACGGAGACGTGGCAGCAGGACCGCCCCAGATAGACGAGCAGCCCGTGGCGTTGGCCACGAACATGCGGTCGCCGAACAGCTGGGTGACCAGACGGGCATACGCGGTCTCGGAGCGCAGCCTGCGCAGGCGCCGGAGAACTCAAGCAGCGGCTTCTTGAACTGGCTGCCCTTGACCGTGGCATCCTGAATTTCCGGCTTGTCGGAAACCTCGTCGACGCAGTAGTCGAAGACCTCCTGCTGCTTGAGTTCGCCCTCCTGCGGGACCATGGTCAGCGACGAATTCGTGGGGCACTGAACCACGCAGACGTTGCAGCCCATGCAATCGAGCGGGAGATGGCCAAGCGTGTACTGCAGACCAGCGGCGGCCCCTTGGCGGGATAATGATCTTCGCGGCCTCGGGAGGGGCGCCGCTGCCGCCTCGTCCTCGGTCATCGCGAACGGACGGATGGTGGCGTGCGGGCACACGTACGCGCACTGGTTGCACTGGATTTTGTCTCGGCATCCCATGTGGGGAACAGTCACGGCGACGCCGCGTTTCTCATACGCAGGCGCCGAGCTCCGAACTGTCCGTCCACATGGTCGGTGAACGCCGAAACAGGCAGGCTGTCGCCGTCCATGCGACCGACCGGCTCCATGATGGAGCTGACCATCTTCACAAGCTCGGCTTGCCGGCGAGGCTCAACGGTCTCCGGCTTTATCCACTGCATCGGCCCATGCAGCGGGAACGTCTGATCTGACTTGTAGGCCGTGGCGCCCGGCGTCGATGGCGCGATGGTTCATATCGACAACGTCCTGACCCTTCTTGAGGTAGGATTTCGTTGCCGCATCCTTCATGTACGGATGGCCTCTTCCTGCGGCATGACACCGGCGAGGGAGGAAGAACGCGGACTGAAGGATGGTGTTGGTGCGCTTGCCCATACCGATTTCGATGGCAAGGTCGATGGCGTCGATGATGGTGTAGAGTTGTTGATGTTGTTCTGGCAATATAGCGCTTTTTGCCGATGCGCTCAGGTGATGCTGGTTCAGCTCTTCGGGCGTCCACTGGCAGTTGATCATGAACGTGCCGCCGGGCTTGACGTCTTTCGACGATCGGGAAATCCTTTCGTGATATACGACGGATTATGGCATGCGACGAAGTCTGCCTTGTTGACGTAATACGGGCTGCGGATGGGCGAATCGCCGAAGCGCAGGTGGCTGATCGTGACGCCGCCGGTCTTCTTGGAGTCGTACTGGAAGTACGCCTGGACGTACTTGTCCGTATGGTCGCCGATGATTTTGATGGAGTTCTTGTTCGCGCCGACCGTGCCATCACCGCCAGACCCCAGAACTTGCATTCGATCGTGCCAGGGGCGGCGGTATTCGGGCAGTTGGGATCCTCGGGGAAGGGAAAGACCGGTCACATCGTCCACGATGCCGATGCGTGAACTCGCGACAGGGTCTTCCTTCTCGAGCTCCGTGAACACGGCGAAGACAGATGCAGGCGGGGTGTCCTTCGAGCCGAGTCCGTAGCGGCCGCCGACGACCTTGATTCCGTCTTGCCGGCCTTCGATGGCAAGGGCGTTGATGACGTCCATGTACAAAGGCTCACCCACGGCGCCGGGTTCTTTCGTACGGTCGAGAACGGCAATTTTCTTGACCGTCTTCGGAAGCGCGGCGACATTTATCGGTGACGAAGGGGCGATACAGGCGAACCTTCACCAGACCGACCTTTTTCGCCGTGAGCGTTCAGATAATCGATGACCTCTTCCGCAACGTCGCAGAACGAGCCCATGGCCACGATGACGCGCTCTGCGTCGGGCGCGCCGTAGTAGTTGAAGAGCTTATAGTCGGTGCCCAGCTTGGCGTTGATCTGATGCATGTACGACTCCACGACCTCAGGCAGGGCATCATAATACTGTTGCACGCTTCACGGTGCTGGAAGAAGATGTCTCCGTTCTCATGGGAGCCGCGCGTGTAGGGGTCCTCAGGGTTGAGCGCGTTGGCGCGGAAAGCCTTGACGGCGTCCATGTCGCACATCTCCGAGATCCTTGTAATCCCACACCGCGACCTTCTGGATCTCGTGGGAGGTGCGGAAGCCGTCGAAGAAGTTGAGGAAGGGGATCCGGGCCCTTGATGGCGGACAGATGGGCCACGGGGCCCAGGTCCATGACCTCCTGCACGCTGTGGTGCACAGCATGGCAAAGCCGGTCTGGCGGCAGGCCATCACGTCGGAATGGTCACCGAAGATGTTCAGCGCGTGGGTGGAAACGGTACGGGCGGAAACATGGAACACGCAGGGGAGCTGCTCGGCAGCGATCTTATACATATTGGGGATCATGAGCAGCAGGCCCTGAGAGGCGGTGTAGGTGGTCGTCAGAGCACCGGTGCCGAGGGAGCCGTGCACCGCGCCGGCCGCGCCGGCCTCGGACTGCATCTCGACGACCTTCACGCGGGTGCCGAAGATGTTCTTCAAGCCGTTGGCGCTCCACTGGTCGACAAAGTCGGCCATGGGGCTGGACGGGGTGATGGGGTAGATCGCGGCAACTTCGCTGAACGCATAGGAAACATGCGCTGCGGCGTTATTACCGTCCATGGACTTCATTTTTCTTGCCATAAATGAAACCTCCTGTTATATTCGCCGCCGGGGAGCGGCGTTTTTCGCGTCATTACGCAAAAACTGACGCTATCATCATAGCACGATTTTCACCCGCTGTAAACGTCACTTTCGCAAAAAACATTCATTTTTTTGCAGGATATTATTTACATTTGGTAAGACTCTCCACATTTTTGCAATTAAATATTCAAAATATTTAATATTAACTCCTGTTTTGCAGGATATCATTCCTTTCCTCTCCGCGCCCCGCGCCGCGCTTGCCTTATGCGGCAAACTGTGATAAACTGAAAAATAAGAAAACAGGCAAGGAAAGGACGGCAGCGTATGGTCACAACGGTGCGTTCCCTCGGTTTGCAGGGCATTTCCGGTTATGAGGTCACGGTGGAGTGCTTCCTCTCGGGCGGGCTTCCCGCATTCGACGTGGTCGGCCTCGGCGACACGGCGGTGAAGGAGGCGCGCGAGCGTGTCCGCGCAGCGATCAAAAACTGCGGAGCGAAGTTCCCCGTCAGCCGCATCACGGTCAACCTCGCGCCCGCGAACCTGAAGAAAGAGGGCACGGTCTACGATCTTCCGCTGCTGCTCGGCATCCTCGCGGGCGAGGGTGAGATCGACGCGCCGGACCCGGCCTCCGCGTTCATCGGCGAGCTGTCGCTCACCGGCGCGCTGCGCCCCATCAGCGGTGTGCTGCCGATGGCGATGGCCGCGGCGCGTGCGGGCGTGAAGACTCTTTATGTCCCTCGCGGCAAATGCCGCCGAGGCGACGCTGGCCGACGGCCTGACCGTCTACGGCGTGGAGAACGCGCCGCAGCTTCTGCGCCATCTGCGCGGCGAGGAACGGCTTGCCCCCGCGCAGCGCTGGGAACCGACGGTCGAGGCGGACAGCGTCCCCGATTTTGCCGACGTCATGGGACAGGAGAATGTCAAGCGCGCGCTGGAGATCGCCGCCGCAGGCTCCCACAACGTGCTTCTCATCGGCTCGCCCGGTGCGGGCAAGTCCATGCTCGCGCGGCGTCTGCCCTCCATTCTCCCCGACATGACGCATGAGGAGGCGTTGGAGTCTACCGAGATCTGGTCGGTCGCGGGACTGACCGACAGCAAGCACCCCATGCTCACGCAGCGCCCGTTCCGCTCTCCGCATCACACGCTTTCTGCCGCAGCCATGTCCGGCGGCGGCAGGGCGCTCTCTCCCGGTGAGATTTCCCTCGCCCACCACGGCGTGCTGTTTTTGGACGAGTTTCCCGAGTTCCACCGCGATGTGCTCGAATCCCTCCGCGCGCCGCTCGAGGACGGCGAGGTGACCATCACCCGCGCCGCGGGCAGCGTCACGCTGCCGAGCCGCTTCATGCTCGTGGGCGCCATGAATCCCTGCCGCTGCGGCTGGTACGGGCATCCCTCCGGGCGCTGCCGCTGCTCGCAGAAGGACGTGGAGAAATACGTCTCCAAAATTTCCGGCCCGCTGCTCGACCGCATGGACTTACAGGTCAGCGTCCCCTCGGTGGAGTTTGAGGCCATGCGCCGCCGCGAAAAGGCGGAGTCCTCCGCCGCCGTGCGCGAGCGCGTCAACGCCGCGCGGGACATTCAGAAAAAGCGCTTCGCCGGCACGCCCATCACCTGCAACGCCTACATGACCGCGCCGATGGTCGGCGAATTCTGCCGGCTCGACGCCGCGGGCGAGAAGCTCCTCAAGGGCGCGTTCGACCGCCTCGGGCTCACCGCCCGCAGCCACGATAAGCTACTGCGCGTCGCGCGCACCATTGCCGACCTCGACGGCAGCGAGAGGATCGAGAGCTTCCACCTTGCCGAGGCCATCCAGTACCGCAACACCGACATTCTGAGAGGAGAAGGATAATGAAAAGGTACGATGCTATGCGTCTTTCCGGCACGATCCTGCTCGCCCACCTGGCGCTCTGCGCCGCATTCCTCCTGCTGCTTATCGCTGCATCCGGCTCAACATCGACCTTTACGTTCCGCTCGCCCTACGGACTTGTATTGGGACTGCTGTTCATCGGGTTACCGGCGTTTGCCTTTGGCTGGGGGCTGCGGTCGGCGAAGGACCCCTTTGACAAAAAGCTCTGCTGGAATGCCGCGATGGCGCTCTATGTACTTAACGCGGCCGCTTTCCTGCTTGCGCCGGAGCCGATGGACGGTCCGCCGCTCTCGATGCTCTGGAGCCTGCCGCTCGCGCCCGCGCTGACCGGTCTGAACGCCTTTGCCGCGCCGCAGTCTGCCCTCTATCTTTTCGGCGGCGCGCTGCTCGCCGCCGTCGAGCCGCTGTGTCTGACGCTCGGCCTGCTCTCCGGCAGACGCGCGGAGAACGAAACCGCAAAATAATACCGGCGCTCCCGCCGAGACGGCGGAGCGCACGGACGATAAGGAGAAGAACCCCCATGCGTGAAATGATCTTGTGCAAGCTCGGCGAGGTGGTCCTCAAGGGCCTCAACCGCCGCAGCTTTGAGGACAAGCTGATCGGAAACCTGCGCCGCCGCACGGCGAAGTGCGGCAATTTCCGTATCTATTCCAAGCAAAGCACCATCTACGTTGAGCCGGTGAACGACGAGAGCGACCTCACCGCCGCCTACGCCGCCTGCAAGCAGGTATTCGGCGTCATCGCCGTCAGCCGCGCCCTGCCCTGTGAAAAGGACGTGCAAGCCATCATCCGCACCGCCAAGGATTACCTTGCCCCGGAATTTGCCCGCGCGAAGGATTTCAAGGTCGAGAGCAAGCGTGCGGACAAAACCTTCCCGCTCACCTCCATTCAGCTCTCCCAGCAGGTCGGCGGCGCGCTGCATCAGGCGTTCCCGCGCTGCGCGGTCAACGTCCACGACCCCGAGCTGACGGTGTTTATCGAGCTCCGCGACGACGCGGCCTACGTCCACGGACCCGCCGAGGCGGGTGCGGGCGGACTGCCCATCGGCATGGGCGGCAGCGCCGTGTCGCTGCTCTCCGGCGGCATCGACTCGCCCGTCGCCTCCTACATGATGGCAAAGCGCGGCGTGTCGCTCGAAATGGTCCATTTCTTCTCCCCGCCCTACACCTCCGACGCCGCCAAGGAAAAGGTGCTCGAGCTCGCGCAGCTGCTCACGCCGTGGTGCGGACGGCTGACCGTCCACATCGTGCCGTTCACCGAAATTCAGGAACAAATTCGTATGAACTGCCCCGAGGACCATTTCACGCTCATCATGCGCCGCTTCATGATGCGCCTTGCCCAGCGCGTGGCAGACGAGGTGCGCGCCAAGGCGCTCGTCACCGGCGAATGTCTCGGGCAGGTCGCCAGCCAGACAATGGAGGCTCTGCGCGTGAGCGAGGATGTGGCGGAGCTGCCCGTCCTGCGCCCTCTCATCGGCATGGACAAGGAGGAGATCA
>VOFJ01002579.1_pt1 | contig 17544 bp, 27 predicted proteins | sample 5384081 | NCBI WGS metagenome assembly VOFJ01 (sample SAMN12384729, study PRJNA508395) | human gut metagenome | isolation source: healthy gut I | host: Homo sapiens
GCCTCTGGGGACGCGGACCAGCTGCTTGCATTTGGGGCACTTGTAGTACCGGTTTTTCCGGTCCCTTGATGCGGTCTATGAGCTGCAGAAAGCGGCGGTTTTCCTGGTAGCGCCGGTAGGTGTTTTTGGACAGCATCCGGTAAAGCACCAAAACCATAGGAATATAGGCCAGGAGATTGAGCCACCCATTCCGGGTGAACATCCCAACCAGACATAAAATTAGATCCAAAACCAGAATGGCCAGACTCAGCTGGTCCACACCGTAGCGGCCTGCGAATACCCGCTGAAGCCAGTTGCCAAATTTTTGTTTCATAGTCTTATCACCTTGGCGAGAAATTTATATGGTCATTATATGGCAAATCCCGCAAAATTCAACGGCTGGGCGGTAATGTTTACGAATTGTTTAAAACCGGATGGGCAAGAAGGGAGGAGGGGTACTTCAAAACGACAGATGTCTGGTTTTTGAGAGAATTTGTCAAAATTGCAAATGACATTTGCTTTCTAGAATGCTGTATAATAAGGAATAGTTATGAAGGCATCCCTTCGCTGATTGGGAGGCGGAGCGTGCGTTCTGCAAAGTAGAAATTAGGAAAGAGATAGGAGTGATTCTGTTGTGGAGCAAAAAATCAAAAATACACTTGTTTTGTAATTTCACCCTTGGGGCAGGAAGGAAGCCCTGAGCGAATGAACGCCGACCAGGTTTTGGACTATTTAATTATTCCTACACTGACCAGATGCGGCTTTTCAAAGGAGAATATTGTGCGTTCTGATAAGATAGCCGAGCCGGGCAGAATTTCAGAGCATATTGCCAGCTGCATTGAAGCCAGTGAGCTGTGCATCATTGACCTGACAGGCCTGAATGCCAACGTCATGTACGAGTATGGCCTGAGGAAGGGGTACGGAAAGCCCTATATTGTGCTGGCCCAGAAGGGACAGCCTCTGCCTTTTGATGTGTATGACGACCGGACGATATTTTATGACATTTCGGAGGTGCCCGCGCTGATAGCTGCACAGGAAACGTTGGAGAAATTTACAGAGGCGAGTAAGGCAAAAGGTTTTATTGAGTCTAAGGGGCCGGAAAGTGTCACATCCATTTCTGAGCGGCTGAAAAGCATTGAGGCAAAGCTGGACAGCGCCTTGAATGTCATACAAAAGTGCTACCAAAACCACCGGCAATGTTACGCACCGTGGTGCAGAGGTAGACGACATTTTGACTCAGCTTTCTCCCCATCCAGGCCTTCAACTACGCCCTCACCCAACGGGACCTCAAATTGGGAGAGGATCTGATGCCGGTTCTGGAAGGCGCTCTGAGCAAGGAACGGTTCATTGACCAAGTGGTGGCCCAGCTGACATCCATGGGTTCTGCGAAGGCTGCCCGGATTCTGGAGGAGAACTGGGACTATGTCGCCAGTAACTTCACCTTCAAGCAGCGTTACGAAGAGGTGGGCTGCTACATCAGCTATTGTAACCGGGCCGATTGTGAGCCGGAACACTTGGAAAAAGCTTGTTGCCACCATTGAGGGGCTTTTTGGATGAGGCGCCCTCGCCGAAGGATCGGGCGGGATTGTATAACCAGAAAAACCGGCTTTATTTCGGGGCCTACACCACGTTGGAGGCAAAGGGAGAGATACATCCGGAATATTTGGAGACCGCCATCCAGGCCCTGGAAAAGGCCATCAAGCTGAACGGCGACGAGCCGTCTTACTACTACAATCTGGCGACCTGCCAGCGGAAGAAGGGCGACTTAGACGCTGCGGTAGATGCCATTTCGAAGTGCATGGATCTGGACAGCAACGATGATGACCACCTGAAGCTGGCCTATGAGCTGTACACGGAAAAAGAAGGACTCCAGGGCTGTGGGGACCCTGGAGAAGCTGGCAGCGGTGAACCCCCTACCTGGCCAGGCTGGTGCAGAAGAAGAAAAAGTCCTGAGTCACAGGGGAGCCGAGTATCAAAACCCGCTGAGCAGATGGAATGTCTGTTCAGCGGGTTTTATTTGGCATCATCCGAATTGATTGTTACAGTGTGGAGCCGTCCAGCTTGGTGCCGCAGTTGTTGCAGAACCTGGCGGATTTGGGCGCCGCTTGGCCACAGATGGGGCAGTATTGTACGTTGGCGCCTGCTGAGCCTTGGGGCTGCTGACCGGCGGCTGGTGGGATGTAAGCAGGGGGTGCAGGAGGCGCGTACCGGGCGCTGTAGGCCGGATCGGCCAGGCAATGCTGGATCTCGTCATAGAAGCCAGCCTGGGCAAGACCGGCCACCAGGGGCGTCAGGGCGGCGCCCAGTACCGCTGCGAGAGCCAATAAAACGTAAAACGGGACATGCAGGAAACGAATTTGTGCCAGCCCAAGAAGCAGGAGAAGAACCAAGGCCCAACTTCCATAGATCAGCAAATCTGCTAAAAACATCTTTCCGCGATACCCCTTGGTCTCCCGGGCGGAAACCTGGATGGCCTCGGTGGCCTTGACGTCCGGCCGGGTCATGAGGATATAGGGGGTCAAAACGGTAGGTGTAGAGCTTTGACAGGTCCTAAGACCAGACCGGCAACCGGGATCAGCGTCCACAGGAAGACCCAAAGGCTCATCCATGCCATACCGCCCACCAGGTGGGGCAGCTGCTCCAGGCGGAAGGGGGAGAAGAGGTCGCAAACTTCCGGAAAGGTTCCCCTGATAGGCGCGGAGAAAAATCAGCGCTACGGAGCCGCTGAGGACTAGATTCAGGGCAAATGCCACAGCGGGAACAGCCCAAAAGCCAATCGCCGCCAGCCAGACGAGAAGCCCGGCCAGGAGACGAATGCCCCACAGTAGCAGGGGTTTCATTTGCAAAGTCTTTCGTACTTTCTGAAAAATCCAGGATACCATACAAATTACCTCCTCTGAAAAGCAAAAGAACCGGTAGCTCACACGTCTAGTATAGCTGTTTGCCGGTACCTGTCAAGGCAGAGAAAGGAATCTTAAAAAAAAAAAATCTTCTGATTTCCAGTTCCTCTGGCAGGGGGGCGGGCGCATAAAGACACCACATGGTTTTCCCATTCCCACAGACGGAAGTGCAAATCCCAACCCTCCAGGGTGCGGCCCTGGAGATCAAAAACTCAGGTGGTTGGGATACCCACGAAGCCCGTCGCCGGTGTATTTCACTGTGGCTTCTTTTAGTGTCCACAGGGAGAGGAACAACCGGTCCGGGTCTTCCGCTTGCTGCCAGAGGCAATATTCCTGGGAAGAGAGTACCTTTTTCACCAGAGCTGGCCGGACGGGCCTGCCCAATTGCTCCGCATCCAATCCCACCTCCGTCTCAGCCAAGGCACAAAAACCATGGCACGGGTGTGGGTGATGGAGCAGTGAAGGGGGCTGTTGGCAAAATAAGGCTTCCCACGTTTGCGGCGCAAAAAGGGGGGGGCATTGGCTGCCCCACCGTCTCCTGATACAAGCGGTCCAGAAGGCGGCGGGCATCCAATCCGCCTTGATTGGCAGTGGTGGGGGCGGCAGCAAGGGCAAACAGAGGGGGGGCATAGGGACTCCTTTCCAGGATGGGGTTCGGCTACTCCCCCAGGGGAGCAGAATCATAAATGAAAAAAGGGGTGCTGCACCTATGCAGCACCCCATCATGTGATTTCGCCGGGGAATTAGCCGTTGCCGCGCATCTTAGCGAAGCACTCGCTGCAATACACGGGACGGTCAGACTTGGGCTCAAAGGGCACCTTGGCCTCTCCGCCACAGCGGGCGCAGGTGGCGGTGAAGTACTCTCGGGGGCCGCGGGCTGCGTTCTTGCGGGCGTCGCGGCAGGCCTTGCAGCGCTGGGGCTCATTGGCAAAACCGCGCTCGGCATAGAATTCCTGCTCACCGGCGGTGAAAACGAATTCCTTGCCGCACTCTTTGCATACTAAAGTCTTGTCTTCGTACATGGATGAATTACCTCTCTTTGGATAGTTGTGTTAGCCCCGTAAAGTGCCCATCAAGTAATTTGCTGGTCTGTTGTCCAGGGTTTTATGCGAACGGCTTTGCCGTGATCGCCGAGAAAGCCGGCGAAGACGTTTGGATGAAGGTCTGGAGCAGAGGCCCAGACCAGCCCGCAAGTACACGTCTCACCTAGTTGCATATTATAGCAGAAAAAATGAATTTGTCAATAGTGAATAAGATTTTTTCCTTTGAAAACGCAGATTTAGTCAAATTTACGATTTAGACAGCGCCCCTACAGAGACAGCTGTGTTTGACCAGTGAAGGGCAGGCCCAGATGCTCATAGGCGAGCTGGGTGGCGCACCGGCCCCGGGGCGTCCGGGTCAGGAAGCCCAGCTGCATCAGGTACGGCTCGTACACGTCCTCCAGGGTCACGGCCTCCTCGCCGATGGTGGCGGCCAGGGTCTCCAGGCCAGGGGGGGCCGCCGCCGTAGTTCTGAATGATGGCGGTGAGCATCCGGCGGTCTATGGCGTCCAAGCCGAGGCGATCCACTTCCAGCCGCCCAGGGCCAGGTTGGCAGCCTCCCGTGTGATGACGCCGTCGGCGCAAAACCTGGGCAAAGTCCCGCACCCGGCGCAGCATCCGGTTGGCGATCCGGGGGGTGTGCCCTGGCTCCGGGCGGCAATCTCCTGGGCGCCTTGTGGGTCAATTTCCATGCCCAGGAGGGTGGCGGACCGGGCGACGATCCGGGAGAGCTCCTGGGTGGTGTACAGCTCCAGCCGCAGCGTCACGCCGAACCGGTCCCGCAGGGGCGCGGACAGCTGCCCCGCCCGGGTGGTAGCTCCCACTAGAGTGAACTTCGGCAGGTCCAGCCGGATGGAGTTGGCCGACGGGCCCTTGCCGACGATGATATCGATAGCAAAATCCTCCATGGCCGGATACAGGATTTCCTCGACCGCCCGGTTGAGGCGGTGAATTTCGTCAATGAACAGAATGTCCCCGGCGTTCAGGTTCGTCAGCAGCGCCGCCAGATCCCCAGGCTTTTCAATGGCAGGGCCGGAGGTGATGCGGATGTTGACGCCCATTTCGTTGGCGATAACGCCCGCCAGCGTGGTTTTGCCCAGACCGGGAGGGCCGTAGAGAAGTGTGTGGTCCAGGGGTTCTCCACGCCGCCGGGCGGCTTCAATGTAGACTGAGAGGTTTCCTTTTGCTTTCTCCTGGCCGGTGTAATCTGTCAGGAGCTTGGGCCGCAGACTCACCTCCCCGGCATCCTGACCGGTCAGGGTGGGGGTGATGATGGGGGCGTCCAGCTCCTGGGAAAATTCAATGCTCATGATGTGCTTCCTCCTTGCTCCAAGGGACAAAACAGAGTGAGAGAATCCGGCAACGGACGAGCCGGAGCTTCTGACAGAAGCGGCAGACGGGAATCTGACTGGCGGTCAGTTTTTGGAGGCTCATGACCGGTTCACCATGGCACGTAAGGCGTAGCGGACCATCTCTTCTGTGCTGGCGGTGGCGCTGCAGCCCCTTCAGCGCAGCGGCAATTTCGGCGGAGGAATACCCCAGCTCCTGCAAAGCGGCGGTGGCAAGGGTGAGGTTGCTGTCTCCTGCCGGGGATGCTGCGGGAACGGGACCGGAGAAGTCCAACTCGGTAGCAGCTCCGCCGATTTTGTCCCGCAGTTCCAGAATGATCCGCTGGGCCAGCTTCTTTCCAACGCCCTGGGCAATGGTCAGGGCCTTTTCGTCTCCGGTCATGACGGCCAGGGTGAAGCTCTGGGGACCGCCGGAGGAGAGAATGGCCAGGGCCGCCTTGGGGCCTACCCGTTGACGCCCAGAAGCAGCTGAAAGCACCGGAGTTCTTCCCGGGAGGCAAAGCCAAAGAGGTCAAATGCGTCTTCCCGGATATTTTCGTGAATGTAAAGCCGGGCGGTCTGATTGAGCTTCAGCTGTGCGGCGGTATAAGCGGTAACAGAGCAGGCATAGCCCACACCGCCACAATCCACCACGGCCATGCCTGGCTCCAGAATGGCAATGGGACCTTGTAAATAATAAAACATAGAAAACCTCACAAAAATCAAGGGATTACCTCCCTGCTGCCGAGGCGGCCTGGCTCAGCAGCAGAGGTGGCGGAGCGGGCGTGGCACAATGCAATGGCAATGGCATCGGCTGCATCATCGGGGCGGGGGAGCTTCTCCAGCTTTAGAATCCGGCGGGTCATGTCCATGACCTGGTGCTTGCTGGCTCCGCCGTAACCCACCACAGCCTGCTTCACTTGCATGGGCTTGTACTCAAAGACCGGAATGTCCCGCTGAGATGCGGCTAAAAGGATGACGCCTCTGGCCTGGGCTACCCCAATGCCGGTGGTGACATTGTGACCAAAAAACAGCTCCTCAATGGCCAGGGGCCTCCGGGAGGGCGGACTTTAGAAGCTGGTCCATGTCCAGATACAGGGTTTCCAACCGCTTAGGAAAGTCCATGCCAGGCGGCGTGGTGATGACGCCACACTGGCGTAGCTGGTGGAGGCCGCGATGGGCCTCCACCAGGGCAAATCCTGTGGTGCCATAGCCGGGATCAATACCTAAAATCTGCATATCAGTACCGATAGGCGATCCCCAGTAATAGTACAAGATGGTACCCAGTACGAAGAGGATCAGGAAAAACCAAGCCGCAATAATTTGCCATTTGGGCCGGGGACATAGGGCTCCTGGTTCGGGACCGCCGTTTCGTCCGGCTCCGTTTGAGGGGATTTCTTTTGTTCATCCATGGTTGGATACCTTGCCTTTCGATGGAATCAGGGTCCGCTGCAAGTGCGGCGGACCCCAAGAGACAGTTTATTTGCAGATCATTCGCAGGGTTCAGGTTCTTCCTCTTCAGGCTGGGGCACGCCGTAGCGTTTGGCGGGCTCTCCGGCGCAGAGGAACAGGCACGCCAGGGGAGAGCCAGGCTGTTCTGCAGGGGAGGCCGCAGAGCCAGAGAAAGAGCCGGGCATATGATGGGGACATACCGCAGCTGAGGAATCCGGCGGGTGGGCTTAGCAGACGCTTCGGCTTGCCCAGTGGAACCGGCAGCCGGCTCCACGCCGTGTTCCTCCGGAGCCGGGACCTGAGACGCGGGAGGAAGGTGTGGAAATGGGAGCGGTGGGCTCCGCCTGATTCTCTTCTGCTTCCCCAATAGAAGCTGCTGCTGGTATCTGGCCAATCCGACAGGGAACTGTTGTAGCCATTGGAGGTGATCCCTACAGAGGCACTAAAGTCACTGCTGGAGTCGCCGTAACGGAGCCAGTATTTGAATTGGGCGGTACGGCCCCGGATGACTCCCTTTTCCTCCCGGTTGGCTGGGACTTCAAAGTTGACGCACCAGGCGTATCCGGCCTCGTAAGCGCCGTCAGAGGTATTTGCCACCCGCCTTAAAGCGGCATATGTACTCTGGTACCGGGTTCGGAGCTCATAGGCCAGGTAGTTCAGCTGCCCCCTCCAGAGACCAGTAGTCATAGCCTTGGAGCAGGCAGAAGCTCTGCAGGGCATCAAAACGGCCATCGTGCCATTGGCACAGGCCATAGCTGGTACCTCCGTCGCCATAGGACGTGAGGATAAAGTTGGATTCGGCCTCTATGTTGGCCAGAACGCCGCAGGCAGCGGCGGAATTGAGGCCCAGCTCTGTTGTTAAGAATTCGAAGACGCTGCGCTCTGTCCCCAGGTCTGCCCCATGGGCCCCGGACTGAGGGGGGCAGAAGCGCCACGAACAAGGCTGCGGCCACGACAAAACGAAGGACGTATTTTCGCATCAATATGTTCACCTCGGATAAAATTCAAACGCTGCCGAAGCCGGCTTGATCCAGCAGGTTGATGGTGCGCCGGATGTGGGCAGCCATGGTGTGCCGGACGCCTTCTTCATCCCGCTGCTGAAGGAATCCCATGAGCAACTCGTTGTCCTGGAGGGTGGGCTGCGCCAGAAGCGCTTCCACATCCAGGGCAGCCCAGGTTTCGTGGAGGGCATTGTGGATAATGGGCAGCAGCTGCTCCATGAACGGGTTATGGGTAGCGGCTACAAAAGCCTGATGAAAGGCCTCTTCCGGCTGGGTGAAATTTTCACCCTCTCGAATGGCCCGGGAGCCACGCATTGCGCCCGATGGGCGATCTCCCGAAGTTCCTCATCGGTGCCCCGAAGGCAAGCTAAGCGGGCGGCCTGGGGCTCAATCATCATCCGGATTTCGAACAGATCCCGCAGGCGGGTACGGAGACTTTCCAACCGCTGCAGGCCAATGTCCGGCGCGCTGGCACGGTCCAGAACAAAGGTGCCGCTTCCTCGCCGGACCTCCACATAGCCCTGGGCGGCCAGAGAACGCACTGCCTCCCGCAGTGTGGTGCGGCTGACGCCGAAAAGCTCACAGAGCCGGGGCTCATTGGGCAGCTTGGCCCCGGGCCGGTAGGCCGGGTCGCTGCCAATCATATGAAGCAGACGCTCTGCAGTTTGATCGGTCAGACGCTGGGGAATCTGGGGACCCATGGCACAGCGGCTCCTTTCTCATTTTTGTTATTATGCCATAGATTGGACCGGATTGCAAGTAAAGAAAAGGAAATCCCCATGAAGAAATTCTGAATTTGCGCAGCTGTGTGTAAAATCAGGATTGTCCAGGGAACAGGGAGGGGAAATGGAGGGCGCTGAATGCCATAACTGGAATTTCTGTTTGAAAGACAGGTGATTTCTGACATCAATCAGTCTCTGTAGACCATAGATTGGCGCTTCTAAAGACCTTTAAAAGGTGCTATGTCATCTGCTTTATGCATGAAATCTGCAGGACAAAACTTTGTAAAAAATTTCTACCAGCATATGCTTGGCATATACAGTATTTGCTGCGGACAAGAAAACTGTTGACTTCCCACTGGAAATGGAATATTATATCAAAAGAGGAAGGGGGAGAAAAAAGATGGAGAATATATACTATGCCAGAAGTGCAAATGAGCAAGGTCAAAAAGAGACGGTTTTTCACCATTTGAGCCGTGCATCGGAACTATGCCAGGAGTTTCTGAGCCCTCTGGGCTATGGGGCCTGGGGTGAGGTTTTAGGGAAATTTCACGATTTTGGAAAATACAGCGAGGATTTTCAGCAAAGTGTTGCGCCGGGAGAAAACTCATGTGAATCATGCAGGCCCTGGAGCGGCACTTGTTTTTCAAGCCTACGGCGGGTGGAGCCACGGAGGTAAGGGACAGAACCGGGCGGCAAAGCTTCTCGCCTCTGTGATTGCGTCTCATCATGGCGAGCTTTCCCTTGTGGATGACGGGGTGCTGAAGCGGGTTCTCCGGGGGGAGAGGGCGATCGGTTGGATTCGGAAGGGCGCAGATTTTCTCTTTTTGGCCAGGAGGAATTCCGGGATGCCGTATCCCTGTGGAAGAGCGCGTTTACGCCTCCCAGGCTGTCGCCACCCCTGCCGGCGTTTTCCGACGGAGAAGATGCATCTTTGGCGATGATGCTGTGGACGCGGTTTCTGTTTTCTGCCTTGGTGGATGCGGATTATTCCAGCGCTGCGGAACATGAGAAGCCAGACTATTTGCTCCAAAACCAAGGGCCTGAGCTGGACCCGGAGGAAGCCCTTCAACGTTTGTCCCAGGTGCAGGCAGAGAAAAAGCAAGGATCCACTGCAGCAAGCACCCTCAATGTTATGAGAAATCAGTTGTTTGACGATTGCCTTGCTGCTGCGGCCCAGGAGCCGGGGCTGTTTACCCTCACCGCCCCTACCGGCCTGGGAAAGACCTTGAGCCTCTTTTGCATTTGCGGCGGAACACTGCCGGATTTATGGAAAGCGTCGGATTATTTTGATTCTGCCGTTTCTCGCCATCATTGAGCAGAATGTGAAGGATTACCGGAAGGTAGTGCCGGATCTTCTGGAGATTCACAGCAATGCTCAGCTGGATGAGCGGGCCAGACTGCTCAGTGAGCGTTGGGATGCGCCCTGTATCGTGACAACCAGCGTAGGCTTCTTCCAGCCCCTGTTTTCTGCCAAGCCTGCGGACTGCCGCCATTTGCATCAGTTGGCCAATAGCGTCCTGGTGCTGGATGAGGCCCAGTCTCTGCCGCCTCATTTGCTGGATGCTACGCTGCGGACGGTGAAGCTGCTCTGCACCCAATACGGCTGTACCGTGGTGTTTTCCACAGCATCGCAGCCCTCTTTTTGGCTACCGGCCGGGGTTAAGCTGGCAACCCAGGGAAATTGCGCCGGATCCGGCCGCACTATTTGCGGCGACACGGCGGGTGACCGTGGATTGGCGGCTGAAGCAGCCGATATCCCTGGTGGAGATTGCCGGGGAAGTGGCACAGCAAAATCAGGCTTGTGCCATTGTCAACCTGCGGGCCCACGCCAGGGCCCTGTACCGGCAGCTGGTGGAGCAAACGGGGGCGGAGAGTACATTTTTCCTGACCACGGACCTTTGTCCGGCCCACCGGCTGGCAGTGCTCCGGGAGATTCGGGAGAGAATGCAGGCAGGACTTCCCTGCCGCCTGGTGTCTACCCAATGCATCGAGGCCGGTGTGGATCTGGATTTTCCGGTGGTATTCCGGGCGCTGGCGCCGTTGGATGCCATCATCCAGGCGGCGGGCCGGTGCAACCGAAATGGGGACAGTCCCACCGGACGGGTAATTGTCTTTGTCCCGGAGGAGGAAAAGCTGTATCCCAGCTCTGCCTATGAAAACGCAGCCAACTGCGTCCGGATTCTGGCGAGCAGGCATCCCATTGATTGCAATGATTTGAGCCACATTCAGGAGTACTATCAGCTGCTGTACAGTCAAAGCGAAGGGGACAAGCAGGCTCTGCGCCAGGCTGTGGAGGAGGAGGACTTTCTGGAGGTCCAGAATGCCTACCAAATCATTGAAAACACTGGCTTTCAGGTGGTGGTTCCCTGCCCGGGGGAAGAGAAGCTGTATCAAGAGGTGGAGGCACGCTATGAAAAAGAGGGCCTTACGCCGGCCCTGATGCGTCTGGCCGGGCCCATTACCGTGTCCAGCTTCCAGAGAGACTTGGTCCGGCAGTACTGCGTACCGCTGTACTACCGCGCCTGGGGAACACGGCGGGACAGCTGTGGAGACGGGCTACTATCTGTTAGGCATTCCTGACTGTTACGACAGGAAGCAAGGCATAGTTTTGGAAAAACGTTCAACTTGGCATGTTTTAAGGAAATGAGGTGACCAATATTTTGAATTGTCCACAGGTAACGATCACGGTATGGGGCGATTTTGCCCTCTTCTCCAGGCCGGAGGGGAAGGTAGAGCGAATCACCTACCCGGTTCCCACCCCCAGTGCGGTCCGGGGTATGCTGGCGTCGATTTATTCCAAGCCGGCGGAGTTCTACTGGCAGGTGCAACGGATTGAGGTTCTGAAGAAGATCCAGTATGCCACCTTCAAGCGCAATGAGCTCAAAAGTAAAATGCCCCGCATTCCGGCGGGAAACCCCATGAAAGCCTGCCTTCTGATTGAGGAGGACCGCACCCAGCGCCAGTCTGTGGTGCTGCGGGATGTGCGCTACCGCATCACGGCCCAGATTGTGCCCCGGCCGGATTTCCCCGGTTCTGCGATTCAGCTGTACAATCAGTTTGAGCGGCGGGTGAAGCGGGGGCAGATGTTCGTCCAGCCGGTGATGGGCGCCCGGGAGTTTCCGGCCTATTTCACCTGGGGCTCCACCGGGGAAACGCCGATCCAGGAGAGCCTGGACCTGGGGCTCATGGTGTACGACGTATTTGACTTGAACATTTGGAAGGTAGGGAAGCAGGCGGAGCCTTCTGTCTCCCCTCTACCGGGCGAAAATGGACCGTGGGGTCATTGAGGTGCCTGCCTTTGATTCTCCGCTGGTGCTGAAACCGGGAAGGAGGGACGGCGGATGCTGACGGAATTGTACCGCTATGCTCTGGACAAGGGCCTTGCCGCTCAGCCGGGCTTTAAACCTAAGCGGGTGAAGGCCTATGTTCTGCTTTTCCGCTTCGGGAGAGTTTTTGGGAATTCACACCGGGAAAAGGACGCCCCGGCGGTCTATGCGCCGGACATCGGTGCGGCGGCCAACGGAACCCGATACTGCAATCCCTTGATTGAAAAAGCGAAAATTCCACTAGGGATGGTGGAAGATCCCAAAGGGGATCAAAATGTTCCCACAAAGCATGATTTTTTTCCTGTCCATGCTGGATGACGGGGGCGATTGCGAGCCGGCGTTTTCTGTGGTGGCCCAGGCCTTGCGGGATGGAGCCACTGTGCAGACAATCGAGCAGGCCTTGGCGCTGCATAAGCTGAAAGGCGGCGATCCCATTGGATTTATGGTGGACGGAGTTCCGCTGGAAGCCAGCTCCCGGTACCTGCCCTGGTGGACGAAGTTTCGGGCGATGTTCTTGCCGGAGGAAGCCGACGTCCTCCCCAGGTGCCTCATTACCGGTGAGCGAAAGCCGGCCATGGCCACAGTGCCCAAGGTTTCCGGATTGATGTTCGTAGGGGGCCACACGGCAGGGGATGCGTTCCTTTGTTTTGATAAGGATGCCTTTCAGTCCTATGGCTTTAAGAAAAGTGCAAATGCTCCCGTATCGGAAGAAGCCATGACCGCCGTCAACGCGGCGCTCACCGATCTGATTGCCAAGGCGCCGGTGCTGGGCAATGCCAAGCTGGTCCACTGGTATTCCAGCGGTATTTCAGAAGAGGAGGACCTGCTTCCCATCCTGCTGGAGGGCGAGTGGGATGATGGGGTGGATTCTGAGCCTGATGATGAAGAGGAAAAATCTGCCCTTCAGGCGGCGAAGGCTCTGATTTCCTCCATAGAGAATGGGACTCGGCCGGAGCGACTCCACGCCAGATACTACATCATGCCCCTGTCTGGGGCCAACGGGCGGATGATGGTACGCCTCTGGCAGGAGGGAAGCTATGAAGACCTTTACTATAACATCAAGCAGTGGTTCGAAGATCTGTCCCTCATTTCCTGGAACGGACAAGGGAGGGCCAAGCCTCCCAAGCTGAAGGCCTTGGGAACCCGGCTTCTAAAGCCAGGGGGGAGACCCCAAGAAGGTCTGGAGCCGGATGGATGATGAGCTGCCCAATTTGCTCCAACGGCTCCTGAGCGCCATTTTGAATGGGACAGCTCTTCTGCCGGATGAAATTCCGGCCCGGGCCCTGCGATGGATTCGCTCCAGCCTGCTGGAGTCGGATGAGAAAAGCGTACGGTGCCCTTTGACATAGAAACTTTGGCATTCCAGCTGCTGAAAGCTTTGGCTTTGCCGGAGGCAAAGAATGAGAGGAGATGAACACCCTATGGAAGCAACCTGCAACCAAGAAACAACTCGAGATGTGGCATATTATTGCGGCCAGCTGATGGCAGTCTACGTTGCGATTCAGCGTAAGGCCATGCCTGAGGTGGGCGTGGGTGTGGCAGAGCGGTACTATACCGCCGCCAGTGCCAATCCCGCGTTTGCCATGGGCAAGCTGGCCCAGCTCTCCCAGCACCATTTGGGCAAGCTGGACCCCGGACTTGCGTACTACTTTGAAAGTAAGATTTCGGAAATTACGGTAAAAATTGGAAATCGGAAAATTCCAGTCGTTATGAATATGGAGCAGCAGACAGAGTTTGCCCTGGGCTATTACCAGCAAAGCGCGCCGTTCTGTATGCCCCCAAAGAGAAATAAGGAGGAAATCATCATGGCTATTGACAATCGTTACGAATTCCTGTTTTACATCCAGTGCCGCAACGGCAATCCCAACGGGGACCCGGATATGGGCAACGCGCCCCGGATGGACCCTCAGGACCTCCATGGCTACGTCACGGACGTGGCCATCAAGCGCCGCATCCGCAATTATGTCCAGGCCGCCTATGCCGGGAAGCCAGGCATGGAAATGCTGATCCGCAGCGCCAGCAACATCAACACCGGAATTGCCCGGGCCAAGGAGCTGGCCCAGGTGGAGCTCTCTGCCAAGGGGAAGAAACGAAGTGTACGCCGGGAGAAAGGCTGCCTGCCAGCTGTTCTATGATGTGCGGACCTTCGGTGCGGTGATGTCCACAGGCCCCAACGCGGGGCAGGTCCGGGGACCGGTCCAGCTGACCTTTGCCCGGTCTCTGGACCCCATTCAGCCCCAGGACATTTCCATCACGCGGATGGCCAAGGCAGAGGAGGTGAAGAATGCCAAAACAGCCGCAGACTATGAGCAGTGGGAAAACGGGCAATCTGAGGACAGTCTGCGTACCATGGGCCGCAAGCAGTTTATCCCCCTACGGCCTTTATGAGGCCCGGGGTTTTGTCAGTGCCAATTTGGCTATGGAAACAGGCTTTGACGAGGAAGACCTGCGTGTTTTATTTGAAGCCATTCTGAATATGTACGAGCATGACCACTCCGCCAGCAAGGGGGAAATGGCTGTGGTGTCGCCGTTGATCCTGTTCCGCCATACGGGTACCGATTCGGATCTGGAGCAGCGCAAGCGGCAGGCCCGGTTGGGCTGTGCGCCTTCCTACCAGCTATTTGATTTGGTCCGGGTGGAGAAGCGGCCGGAGGTGGAGTATCCCCGCTCTTACCGGGATTACACCGGGAGCATCCGCCTGGATGCACGCCCGGCCGGGGTTGACGTGGGCTTCCTCTGCTCGCCTTACGGCGAGATCTTCCTGGAATCAGGTGCCGGAAGATGCAGAGCTATTCCGCTGAGTCGGGCGGGAACTGTTCCCCCTGTCTTGGCTGACGCAGTATGGCTATTGTCCCCGGCGGTGTGGCCTGATGGCTTTGGAGCAGCTGTGGACAGAAAGCGCCGACACTGCCGCAGGCCGCGCGCAGCACGAGCGGGTGCATACCGCCCGGATTGAGCGGCGGGTGGACAGATGAATTTATATGAGCTGCCGGTGTTTTCCCGTAGCTTGGGTGTAAACGGGAAGTGTGATTGCGTGGAGGCGCTGGAGACTCCGGATGGCGTGGAGCTGCCGTATGGACAGGGCCGTTACCGGCTGTATCCGGTGGAATATAAGCACGGCGTGGTCCGGGACGAGGAAGAATACCAAATTCAGCTCTGCGCCCAGGCGATGTGCTTGGAAGAACAGTTTGACTGCATCATTCCGGCGGGGGCCATTTTTCTATATCAATGCGCACCGCCGGGATGAGGTGGCACTGGACCGAGTCGCTTCGGGAAAAGACACGCCAGACAGCGGAAGCGGTGGCGGAGCTGCTGCTCTGCCAAGAGGTTCCAGCGCCACATTACAGCGCAAAGTGCAAAAAATGCTCCATGCGGGAGGACTGCCAGCCGAAGCTGAAGCGATCTGCCGCCAACTATTGCAGAGACCTTTGGGAAACTGCCCGGGAGGACGTTTGATGAAGCAGCTGCAAAATACGCTTTATATTCTCACCCCAGACACATACTTATTTTTTGCAAAATGAGACCATTGCGGTGAAGGTAGGCGGTGTGGAAAAGGTTCGGATTCCCTCCCATACCATCAGCTCCATCTATTGTTTTGGAAATGTGACGGTTTCCACGCCGTTGATTGGCTTCTGCGGGGAACGCGGGATCAGTCTGGTGTTTCTCTCAGAATATGGCAGGTTTTATGGGCGCGTCCAGGGGCCGGTTTCCGGCAATATTCTGTTGCGGCGGAGGCAATTTGCCGCGCTAGAGGACCCCGTGCAGCGGACCCAGCTGGTGCGAAGCATATTGCTGGGAAAATTGGCCAACAGCAAGCTGTTTCTAATGCGCCAGCGCCGGGAGCGTCGGGACGGGAGGCAGAGATTACCCCGGCCATTGAGCGGCTGACGGAGGCGGCATGTCGAGTGCAGGATTGCTCCTCTGTGGATTCCATGCGGGCTTTGGAGGAGTTGCGGCGGCAGCCTACTTTTCTGCCATGCCTGCCATGCTGGATGGAAGCAAATTCCAATTTTCGGGAAGAAATCGCAGGCCTCCGGAGGACCCGGTCAATGCCGTACTGTCCTTCCTATATACGCTGCTGAAAAATGATGTGCAGTCGGCGTTGGAGGGCGTAGGGCTGGACCCGGCGGCAGGGTTCCTGCACACATTGCGCCCCGGCCGCCCGGCTCTGGCATTGGACCTGATGGAGGAGCTGCGCGCACCACTATGTGACCGCTTAATGCTGGCTCTGATTCACCGTGGGCAAATCTCGGAAAAAGTCCTTTGACCAGCTCACGGCGCCGGTTTTGCTAAGCGAGGCAGGCCGAAAAGCGGTCGTGGCAGCTTGGCAGAAGCGAAAGCAGGAGACCATTACACATCCATTCTTGGGTGAGAAAATCCCGGTTGGCCTGATTCCCCACGCTCAGGCACAGCTGCTGGCACGTGTATTGCGGGGAGATGGATGAATATCCGCCGTTTGTTTGGAGGTGAGGAGACATGATGATTGTGCTGTCGTACGATGTCGATACGACTGATGCAGCAGGAGCCAAACGGCTTCGCAAAGTTGCGAAGATTTGTGAAGCAAAAGGCTGCAGGGTACAAAATTCTGTCTTTGAGCTACTGGTTGACCCGGCACAGCTGACCACATTGAAAGCGCAACTGGAAAAGGTCATTGACCCAGAAAAGGATTCCGTACGCTTCTACCGTCTGGGCAGTAATTGGCGTCCAAGAATCGATTATATGGGCCGCGGCCTCCGCTATGAGCAAGACGACACCCCTGATCCTATAGCACACGCGGACCTCCACCGACCATAAAATGCTGGGAGGTTCGCGCAAGAAAGCACTCCATTTGTGAGCGTATTAGAAAAAAATGCAACTAAAAACGTACTGCCCAAATGCTGGGTACAGTTCAAAAACGGCAATTGGGCAGGAAAAAATGCAAATTTTGCACAAATTAGCAACATGCTTTTTGTGCAAATTTACAGATGCCCCCCCACACGGGGGCACGACTTGAAACAAACACTACTAATTTAAAGGCTTCATCTTTAAAAGGAGGATGCCCCCACACGGGGGCACGACTTGAAAACAATTATCATCATTGCTATTCAGGGTATTTATATCTCTTTCATTTCGGCAGATGTGGATTGTTCACGGCGTTTCGCTCTACGATTTCACGCAGCTCGCGGCGGTCGGTAGTAATCAGATCCTTTTCCAGAGGGCTGGCTTTGAATTCCACCATAATATTGTTGTTATTGGTAGAAATCAGACCGTGACCTCTCTTTCAAAGTGAGTGATCTCCATTGTTTCAGCATCGGACAGGTGCAGGGCTTCCTGTACCCGCTGGGCTTCGTCGTCCTCCAGATTCAGAATGATCTTGGTCTTGAGTTGTTGATGATGCCCTTACCAAATCTGCCGCCGTCAAGGTCAAAGAAATCGGCAAGATCCTGGCTTGCAAAAATCGAGGCGCCGCCGTAACGCGGGGTATGGTTTTGGCAATTTCAAAAGGAAATCGCCAGCCAATCTTACACCAGCAGCACCGGCGCCGGATAGAAGCTGCCAGCACTCATCGATGAAGATGGCTTTTTTCTTCTGTACGGTCGGCTTTGGCTCTGTCCCAAACAAAGTCCAGCGCCACAAACATACCTACGGTGAGCAGATCTCCCCGTGAGGGAGGAAATATCCAAAAACAGTGTACTTGTTGTCGAGCCGAACATTGGTCTGCTTATTGAAGGTGCTGGCGCTGCCGTTTACCAGACGGTTTAGAATGTGGGCCATGCGCATCGTTTCCTTGGAAGGTTTCAAAATTTCGTACAAATC
>VOFJ01001968.1_pt1 | contig 17536 bp, 35 predicted proteins | sample 5384081 | NCBI WGS metagenome assembly VOFJ01 (sample SAMN12384729, study PRJNA508395) | human gut metagenome | isolation source: healthy gut I | host: Homo sapiens
TGTTGTACTTCGATTGCATTGCTGCGGCAGCGATGAGGATCGGCAGGAACGTTTGAGCCTGATCCAAGCCACCATCGATCAAAGAGAAGCCAATCGTGACACATACGATGACGCCATTGTCCGTCAAATGATCGAGTGCGTCAAAGTCCACGAAGGAGGAAAGCTCACCATCATCTTCGGAGGCGGCTATGAGATAGAGGAACAGATCTGATCAGAGATCGTCCTCTTCGGCTTCGGAGTCGTCATTCCATTCCTCATCCGATACGGACGAATCCTCCAAGCCGGAGAAGATAGAAGACTCCCGTGCATGCAGCTTATTGATCGAAAGCCGCTGTGCGGGGCTTTTCTTCTTGCCGTTATATTCAATCAGCATCGCCTCCGCATAGCCCATCGAACCGGCATGTCTCTCTTTTTGCTGTACGAACAAGCTGCTTGACGGAAACTGCGCCGACTTTCTCTTTGAAAATCTCGTCATTTAGCTGATCACCGAAGACAGAGATAAAGCTTGGTGATTCCGTTGAGGATGTTGGCCGAGAAAGAGTTCATATCTCCTTCCCATGTGCCGATGCAGAGTCTTAGTACCCGGCTGAGCGTGTGATAGCCGTACTTCTGATAAATCTGCTCAAGAGTTGAAACGGCACAGATTACGCACGGTGCCTTTTTTAGTGCCTATTTCAAGACCATATGACTCTACAAGGTCACGAATAATCAATTGGTCATCGTTCCCGGCTTCCAAGTTCGCCAGAAACACTTCATACGGACTTAGAGGCTTGACGAATTTCTGCTGATTGGCAAAGATGTCAGCTTCGTGTTCATAGACGAGTTCTTCGTAAATCATGCACCACACAGGTGTATCCCGTGAGCCGGAAACCAGGGCCACAATCTCAATTGTGTGCTGTCCGTTGAACACATAGTTTACTCCGTCACGTCTGCTGACCTTCACGGGGTTGATCTGATACAGATCAAAGTTTGCTGCGGCCCGAGCAATGTGGCTTTGAGAAAAGATTCCGCTGGTATTTCTGATTGGATACCAGGTTCTTAATCGGGATCTTTTCAAAATGAACATTGGGGACAAATTGATTCAGATCTTCCATTCAGTCCTCCTTGATAGCGCCCAGCAGATCGCTCACGTGATCAGTCAGAGAAAGAAGCTGCCTGACGAGTCCTTCCCTTGCATGGGACGAGATGATGGACAAATCCGTTTGTTTCAGAACCCTGTCGATAGAACTTGACCAGGAAGGAATGGTCAAAGCAAGACCGTTGATATCAGCGTCCGGGTCAAACGCAGGCATGTCTTTGATTGATGTAACTGCCACAGTTCCTCTGACGCCTTCCGACACTTCACTGATGGCATTTCTGCTTTGGTTATACTGGATGAATGGTTGCTGCATTTTTTAATTCTCCGCTCGACCTTCTTTATCTCCGGCGGGCTTAGTTTAGAGAGTTCCACCACGTTTTTATGGGCTATCTTGTACTGCCCGGACAGTATTCTCGGAACAATTTCTGCATCTTTTCTCCGCAAGAGCGTCCATAGCCCTTGCATATATGGCATATTTTTTCGACAGTACCCTTCGAGATATGATTGTCCTTTGCAATTCTCTCGGCAGTCTTACTGCGAGAGTGCGTCTCCTCATCTCGCTCCTGGGGGAGCGATGACGACCGCCTCATCAAATGTGCTGTACTGATTATTTCCATTTGGATTCTTGACTGCTCCGGCAAGCTTCTCAGCCTCAAATTGCTTGCCTATCAGATACTTCCGAGTTTCCTCGGAGATGTTCCTTCTGCCAAGCTGATTGGCGCAGATCCAGGCGATTGCTTCCGCTTCGCAGGAGAAGTCCATCTCAAGGACAGCAAAGGGAATCTGATGCCGCATGCATATCTCGTAGCGATTATGACCGTCAACGATAACCCCGTTCCATGTGATGATTGGATCACGGCAGCCGTCGGATAGGATGTTCTGTTCAAGCTGAAGGTATTCCTTCCTCTGAAGCGGCCGGATCAGATTCTTGAATTTCGGTTCTATCTTTAACGGGCTAACGGTTTTCTCATCCATAACGATTCCTACCGATCCATTCTCTGTAAAGTCTTAAGGGAGAAGACAGCTACTTTCAGTGATGGGATGACACTGCCTGTGAGCCTATATGCGCCGCCGTCTTCGATCCCCGGCTCCACTTCCCGCAGCTTCCGTATAAAAGGCCTGCTGTAGATCTCGTAAGAGTTTTTCCGAATGCATGCGCTTCTCTACGATGCGGTGTGTCTGTCCTCCTGACATTTCCTTCTCAACGGTCTGAATTGCTACCACACCGTCGTCCGGATTCACAAGGAGTTGAATATACCTCGGCTCTCCGAGCTGACGGAACAACGCTTTGTGAATGCGGATGCCATACTTCTTGGTATCGACCGCCATCGTCACTACCGCATTGCATGTATCACTCATGGCCGCACCTCCGGAGAATACTGCTGCGAGGGTGCCTGCGGTTCAGCAGTGTCCTGCTTTACCCTCATCTGCAGCCTCGGAAGCAGATGTGTCCTTGATGGAGTAAATCGCATACCCATCGAAAATGTTGATCTGCATTGACTGCTGATGCTCCTTATAAGGCAAACCGAACTGATCCTGCCATCCTGCGGGGAATACAGGCGTCCTTGACGTCTTTGGCTTGATCCTTCTTGGAACGTGCGCTGATATGTCTCAGTCGCATTGAGATCGCAAGCAATCATGTACTGCCCATTTGCGTGAATGAGCCTGCCGAGAAGCTTATACCGATAGTCGGGATTCCATTCCATGAGAGAGACAATCTTGGCAAAGAACAGTTTGCATGTGGTCTGTTTGGGTTTCCTCTTGCCCTTGCTTATACTGCACCAGGCAAAGGAGTCCCTCGCGTTCTCGGCACATGGACGCAGAGCCATGATTTTCGTGTTCCGATTGACCAGCACCTGTACAAAGTTGGTGTCAGGGAACTTATTCAGACATGCGCTGTTTACGTAGAACCTGCAGTTATTAAAAAGTGACCGCGGGCTCCGCTAAGTGAGCGAAGAACTCTCTTCGCACTACCTGGAAGCCGTCAAAATCGAAATCAGCTCCCATGTCGATGATCTCGTCGCCCTTTTCCAACAGAGGAGTCTCGGGATTCACCCGTTCCTTGACCTCCGCAACCTGATACACCGCAGCAGGCTCGCCCATACGGTATTCATCATTCCAAGTTTCCATTGCTTACCTCCTGTGGCATAACGCCGCCTAATTCGTGCGTGATATACTGTTTCAATTCATCGAAGCCGGTGACGTTTAACTTCTTTCCCGTTTCAAAGAGCTGCCCCTTGATTCGCAGTTCCCAATCTGACTTTGTCATACTGGCAAGTGACGAAAAAGGGCTGCTCATGAAGATAAAACTCTTTACCGAATGTGTGAGTCCACTGAGCCGGAATAGCTCGAATGTGTTTCCCGCTCGGCGTGAGAGGCTGGACGCTGCTTGCCCCGCCCTCGCCGGACTCCTTGGTGGGAAGGACATATGACTTGAAAAAGGCCTCAGAGTCTTTAGCGTCGAAGATATACGCGAGTTCTCCTTCGCCTTCAAAGAGAAACCCTGTCATGCGGTATTTGCACTCGGTGTTCCAGCCAAACAGAGAGAACACAGTGTCACTGAACGCGGCTGAAGGAATGTCCCTTGGCTTCGGTCTTCCTCCGCATGTCTTGGAGATGAGAACTCCATTGCGGTTGGACGCATCTGTAGGCCGCACTGCAAACTTCATCTCCACGGGATTGATAAGCAGCTCCACAAAGTTCTTCGCTCCGAACTTTTTGATACACTCCGTGCTGAACTTGATCTTACGATCTTGAAATGTCACGGTTGGATAGGTATATCCCCCGAAGAACTCCGTCCTTGTAATCTCAAAGCCGCGAAGATCGAAGTCACCGGCTTCCACCTGAATGGTCATCTCCTCCGGCTCCTGCGACTCGGACGGTACATTGTCGTCCTCGATGTATACGCTTTGCGCCGCATTCATGTAGTCCGCTTCTTTGAATCCGGCCCAGCGAGGATTGATAGTGACAAAACCTTTCAGGACGCCACTGTCGATCACGCGCAGCTCCGGAAGGATTGACTTATTCCCATACTTCGCATTGTCGAGCATCCGCTGAACAGCATTAAAATCATCCCGAGACACAATTGCCGTGTGATGGTTGAAGTACCAGCTCTGCGGCTTTCTCTCCGCAGTTCTTCAAAGTGCGATGAGTGCGGTAGTTTTCGGTATAGGTCTTGCGGGTCAGAACATCACCACAGTGACGCTCATTGCGAAGTACTGAAGCGACGCCGCTGGCTGTCCAGCATAGCTTTCCGAAATAGGACAGCCGCTCCTGTGCAATGAGAGTATCCGCAATCTGCTGTGTGGAATAGCCGTACAGATACATATAGAACATGAGCTTGACCGTCGGCGCCTCTTCAGGATTAATCTGAAGTTCTCCCTCCTCGTCATGGGTATACCCGAACAGTTTGGGAGTAAGAGGGGATGCCATGATCAATCGCATCCGCAGCGACGTTTCCATGCTGCGGCTTCGAGTATGCGACTCCTCTTCTGCCATTGTCGCCTGGAAGGTTAGCGCCATCTGCGAATCATCGTTGAGGGAGAAGATCGCCTCAGACTCGAAGAACACGCCAACACGAGGTTTGAGCTCCGCAAGATTACGAACCGTACCGATGAAGTCCTCCACGTTTCTTGCGAATCGGGAGACGGATTTGGTTATGATCATGTCGATCTTCCCGGCACGGCAGTCGGCAATCATTCTATTAAACTCATCCCGCTTTTTGAGGGAAGTACCACTGATTCCTTCGTCGGCGTAGATCTTGACCAGCGTCCAGTTCGGATGCCGAGTAACGAACTTTCTTCATAATATTTTTTCTGCAGCTCATACGAAGTGGTCTGCCTGACGTCATCTGTCGAGACACGAACATAAATCGCAACCCGCTGGTTGACGTCATTGTCGTAATAGTCCGTCTGCTTTTTCGCCGGAATAAACATATAGTTCTCCGGGTCGATGGTTACGTTGTACCGCTTCTTAACCTTCTGCTTCTGCTGTTCTTTCCGACGCTTGCTCTCGGTATCAAGCATCTTCTACACCTCCCATTAAGAGCGGAAGTTCTTCCCGCCTCATCCTCCGGCAGCACTTCCCAATCTCCTGAGGGGAAGAACTCCCTGTCATGATTGTCATGCTGGTAGTAGGAGGCAAGCGTGAAGATGTTTTCCGAAACAAAGTAGATCCCGACCGGTTTTTCAAGAGCAGCAAGCATACGAGTCAGGATCGTAATCTCATAGTGTTTTTTCGAAACATTAGATACCTTTTGCGTGATGATCAAGTCCACCTTTCCAGCGAAGCAGTCACTCAGCAGCCTGCACCACTCTTTTGCGCTTTCGATATTTGGAGCTGTTGCTCCTTCATCAATATAGAAATCTACCAGCTCCCAATTGGGACAAAGCGCCATCGTATCCTGATACTGCCGGATGTGGTATTCAAGATAGTTGTCGTGTTTCGTCTGATTGAAGTAGCGAATATAGATGCCGACACGATAGTGACGCCTGGGACTCGGCTGTTCGTGCCGGATGGTTTTTAACCAAGCCTTGTGCTCGACGATCTGCTGATCCGCCTCATAGTTTCCTGTAAAAGGGTACTGAGAAATCGGGAGTTACTTCGGCTTCGGCAAGTTTTTTTGAATACTTCCAGCTCTTCCGGCATGGTATGCACCTCCATATGACATCGGGATAAGCACATTTTATCGGCTAAAGCCGAAAAAAAAAGAATAAACCGAGGGTCAAGTAAATGACTCTCGGTTAATGAAAGGCAAAAAAATAACAGGTCGGAGCGATCTGACCTGTTAGTAATCCGTATTCGGTTTAGGGGGAATGCATGGACTTCTTGACTTCCTTGACGATTTTGAGAATTGACTCGATCTCGGTCGGCGTACAGTCCTCAAGAAGTTCCGCAAACTCGCTTTTATAGATGTTGTTCACCTCGGGAATATCCGTGCGGAGAAGGACGTCAGCGGAAACCTGCAATGCCTCGACAATTCCAATGAAAGTAGTGAGCCGCATAGAAGACTTGCCCGTCTCGATATCGCTGACCTGAGACAAAGGAGATATTCGCCTTATCCGCAAGATCGGCCTGGCTCATCTTCTTATTGGTTCGGATATCACGGATTCGTTTTCCGATTTCTATGACTTCCTCCGACCGCGGATTACTTCTCACTTCTCTCACCTCCATTTCGGGTTAACCATAAACCCTAATAAAATTATATCGGGATTACGCCAAGTATCTATAGCGATAACGCCATGTCATCGGGTTAACGCTATAATAAAACCAACTTTATTTTTTGGAGGTTTTATTATGGCAATCAACTTCGTACAAATCGGCAAACACATCGGAGAGATCAGAAAGCGTCGAGGCCTCTCAGCAGAAGCTCTCGGAAATCATCGACAAGTCTCCAACCTATGTCACCTACATAGAAGGCGGGCCTGAAGTGCATGAGTCTCGACACCTTCGTCTCCATTGCGAATGCTCTCCAGGTATCAGCGGACGAGCTTCTCAAGGACAACATCGAGAACAACATCAAGGTGGCCAACCACGAATTTGCTTCCCTGATCGCGGACTGCAGCGAATACGAGAAGCGAGTCCTTCTATCGATGCTGAAGACAGCAAAGACAGCCATGCGGGGAGAACCGCCACCTTCTGATGACTCGGCGTAAGTAAATTATATGGACACATTTTGAGAGACGCAATCGACCGAAAGTCAACGACTTCACTCCTGGTTTATGGATTCAAAGTTGGCCTGGTCGGTTTATTTCTATTCTCTCTGGACTTGTGCGAATGCCGCCGGTAATGTGTCTTGCTGACAGAATTACATTTTCGCCGAATCCTATTACATTTTCGGGAAAATCGAGATTTTTCAAGGGCTCATCAGTATAATAAAGTGCGAAAGGATGATGAACGATGATCTATTTCACGGTGATATCCACGGCGCTGTCGACGGTATCGCTGACTTTATAAATAAAATACATCCCACCATGGAGGACGTGATCGTTCTCCTGGGGGATGTAGGAGCAAACTATTATACAGGCCGCAGGGACAACCTGCTGAAAGCCTTTCTCAATGACGCCGGAACGGTGTTCCTCTGTATCCACGGAAACCATGAAAGGCGTCCGACCACCATACCGGGATATGTTGAAACAGAGTGGCATGGCGGAAAAGCATGGGTTCAACCCGAGTATCCCAATCTAATCTTTGCCAGGGATGGCGAGATCTATACGCTGAACGGACTACGCTATCTTGTGATCGGCGGCGCCTACAGTGTGGACAAGTACTACCGGTTAAGCCGCGGCTGGGGCTGGTGGCCTGACGAGCAGCCATCACCTGAGATCAAGACATTCGTAGAGCAGCAGATCAAAAGCAAGCCCTTCGACATAGTCTTGTCGCATACTTGCCCGTTCAAGTATGAGCCAACCGAGATGTTTCTCGGTGGGGATCGATCAAAGCACCGTGGATGACAGCACAGAGCGTTGGCTTGATACCATCGAAGAAGCAATTGAGTACAAGGCGTGGTTCGGCGGACATTGGCATACGGACAAGAGGATCGACAAAATGCACTTCCTGTTCCATTCCTTCGAATCCGATTAACAGTTCAAACAATCAATGGAGGATTGAACTATGAGAAAACTGCCCTCACTGACTGAGAGATAGAGCATATCAAGTCCAAAGAGTTTGAGAGAACATGGACGCCATTCTGGATCGGATTTCGAATGAAGATATTGCTCTCATCATCGATCATAACAGCAAATCTTACGTTCTCTGCCCGGCGAACTGGTTTGATCTCCGCGAGCTGAAGCATCTGGATCTGATGGTCAGAAACGCTGTGCGGTTTGTTGTCTCCGTTGATAACTCCGATCTGACGGAAACTGTGCAGATGGTCAAGGATGTGGCTCCGGCTCTCTCGCCGGAGTGCATCGACAGTCTCCCTTGAACTACGGTCAGCGGTAGAAATGCCAAGGCAGGCGATAATGAGTGGGATGGACTGCGACAGGCTTTAGAAGCGGCTCTTCCGACAACAGAAAAAAAGGAATGATGAAAATATACCATGATTTACTATATCGCGGACATGCACTTCGGACACAAGAACGTGCTCCGCTTTGACAACCGCCCTTTGCGGATACGGATCTGATGGATGAAGTGCTGATTCACAACTGGAACGAGCGCGTCACAGGCGAAGATATAGTTTATGTTCTTGGCGACGCCTTCTGGAAGAACGAAGAAAACAGCGTGAAGATCATCCAGAGGCTCAACGGTCACAAGCACCTGATCCGAGGAAATCATGACCGAGTCCATGGCCGGCTGCGATTCCATTGGGAGAGCATCGAGCAGTATGCTGAAATCAACGATGGGAATACGCTGGTCATCATGAGCCACTATCCCATCATGTTCTATAAGAATCAGCACTATGACGCCGTCATGCTCTACGGTCATGTACATAATACCCGAGAGTGGCAGCTTGTAGAAAAGTGGAAGCACGAGCAGTGGGATATGGGTATTCCGAGCAGGCTGATCAACGTAAGGGGTGCATGATGGACTACATGAGATACACGCCCCGCACTCTTGAAGAACTGCTGGACGCCAATCCGATGCCGATATTCGACAGAATTCGACAAGATGGGACACCCGTCGACAGCCCTTCGGAGGACTCATGTAGTGGATAACCAAGATAAGCTCATTGATGACGTTGAAGTCATCGCAAAGAAGATAAAAGAACTTCACGCTTTGGCCTATGTCCGGTATTCCCGATTGGTGGATGCGGTGCTGGCCGACAGCCTAACGGATGAGAAACAGATTGAGCACATTCTTGACGGCATTTTAGACTTCGGAGATGACCTGCGCTTCCTGGAATTATCCAAGAAGCTTTGCCGCCATATCTACTACCGGTACCCGCACCTTGTGGGCAGCTTCATAAACATGTATCGAATGCTGTTCGAGGAGAAAGAGGATTCAGATGGAAATGGTGACGATTGAGGTCAGGCTCCCCAAAGAAATATATGATAAGGCTTCCGAGATTCTTGCCAGGCAGGGGGCTCACAATGGAAGACGCCCTCATCCTGTTCTTCCAAGAGACAGCCAGACTCGGACGAATTCCTTTCGAGTATACAGAAGAAGATCTCGAAGAAGCTAGGAGATGGGAGAAGATGATGAACGATGATTTATGTGATGTCTGATATCCATGGAAATGCCATTCGGTTCAACTCCATCATGGAGCAGATTGATCTGCAGCCGGAGGACACCCTCTATGTTCTCGGAGATGTAATTGATCGGTACCCTGACGGCATCAGGATACTCCGTTTGCTGATGAGCATGCCCAACGTACAAATGCTTCTGGGCAATCACGAATACATGATGTTGAATGCCCTGGACCGGCTTGCTAAAGACAATCCCGAGTATCCACATGCTCTGCGACTTTGGTACCGAAACGGCGGGGATATCACGCACGAGTATATAAAACACATTCGAAAGTCTGTCCGTAAGGAGATATTCGATTATCTTCACAGCCTGCCTTTGAATATCGACATTGAGGTCAACGGTCAGCCGTATATCCTCGTGCATGGCGGCGCAATCGCAGCGTACCACAACTATATGTACAGGTACGATACCCAGGAAGAATATGCGGTATGGAACCGCATTTACTACAACGAGCCTGATATTGAGGGCAAAATCATAATCTTCGGTCATACACCGACATCGGAATACCAGCACAACAACCCGCTTGAGATATGGCAGTCGCCGTCAGGAGGCAAAATCGGAATCGATTGCGGGTGGGGTTCCCGCACCCATTATCACAAGGGCGGCATCCCGCATACGGAAGACTTGCTTGCCTGCGGTTGGATGATATGCAGGTGTTCTATTCGGAAGAAGAAATCCCCCGAGGAGGTGGAGGAAATACTATGGTAGGAAATTCAATTCATGGAGAACGAGCCTTTGCGTATATACGGACATCTATGAATGCGAGTCAGACTTCGGCAGATGATCAATACTGTGCCATTAGTGACTACTGTGAGGAACACGATGTGAAACTGGACAGCGTCTATACCGTTGCCGGAACGCCGGAATTCGCCAGCAAGTACTTGGATCAAATCATTGAGGAAATGCAGAAGAATTCCTGCAATACTCTCATCATCGCATCCAGATCCCGTCTCGGAAGAAACCACGAACAGGCAAGCAAACAACTTGAGAAATTCTCCGATTGCGGTATCCGTGTGTGCTCCGCGCAGGATGATCTAATTGCAAACAAGGATAATGTCCCCGAGAAAGATATTGATGATGAAGAAGCCCAGGACGATGGCTTCCGCATGTCCATGTAAAACAAAGGTGGTGGGATTGAATGCACAAAAAACTTACGCAGCCCAAAGTGGATCACTACATCCATTGGCTCAGCAGAGATGATCACTTTGGAATGCACGGCTGCGTCTATGATGATAAGAGCGACAAACTGCTTGATGAGTTCTTTGAACTGATTGATCAGATCGCTCCGGTCTCTAAGAACGGAGTAAGGGCGCTCTGGCTTCGCGCGGAACGCGGGCCCATCGAGGATTACGGCAACGCAGAGGAAGAAGTTGCCTGCGGTGATTTCGATTCTGTTGAACAGTTCATTGAGGAATGGAAGGCATGGTTTCGGATGAAATCAAGTGGTACCAGCTGCAGGCCGTTCAACTCAAAGACGAAGGATACAGAGCTGTCATGCTCGGGCATAAATATGTCATCGTTCAGGACAAACGCAGAGAGCCTGCCGGATTTCCGAATGAGATTCCCGAGTTTGTCCAGTGGCTGATTGAGGGAGTCAAAGAATGTATCGAGATGCTCAAATCCGGAACATATAACGACTTCATCAAAGAGAACCTGCCTCCGGAACATCGAATCGGCAAAATCCTTCGCAAACATTATTGGGATGTATGGCCGGAGGCAAGAAAAAAAAGAGTTCTTTTGAGGATATTTCCGCAGAGGACGTCGCTGAGTTTATCCGGAAGGCATCCGCTCAGGGAGAAGGCTCTGAAACTATCAAGGAACGATTGCCATCCATGACGGCAAACGATTTCTTCCGGTTCTGTGCAATGGGATACGCGGAGAACAAATACAACGGCTGCGACAAAACCCCAAAGGAACAGTATTATCTCCATGCAGATGGTCGGGATGAAGGGCTGAAGGATCTTGATCCTGACGATCCCGAGGCATTCCACGCATGGCTTCATGACTACTCCCACGGAGGCGGGCATCCCTGGGAAGTATGCAGAGGCGGCAACTCAACACATGTATCTCTGCGGCCGATGGACGATAAAGACGGATACTTCCTTTATCTGGACGGGGGATGCATGGAACAGAACCATCGAGACGGTCAAGTTCTATCTTGCCCCTGACAAGAGCAGGAATTCCGGTGTATCTCATTGAAGCCCACACTCTGGCAGACAGACTGGCAGAAAAAAGAGTGGATCGGGATCGTGCCGGATGGAGTGATGCCTGCTTATTGTGAGAGCTGGTTCCCAAATGAGCACATCATCGATTATATGAATCTGCCGTATGATGATCGGGAGAAGTTTCTGCCGTTCTGCGTGTGGTATGACGAGGAGCCGATCATGCTTGTAACAGAGAAGGAGGCCGAACCGAAATGAGCGGAGGGTGTTGGAATTATATGAACGACTCGGCCGCAAGCGAAATCCTCGGTTATCACATCTATGTCGGATATGGGCTGGACAGCGAAAAGACATAATGAGAATTACAAAATGGTAGTAAAGAGATAATCCGTTAGGAGATCCTGAAATCTCTGCTTTGGTGTATGACGTCTTTTGTTTGCTCCACTCCTATGATTGGGCAGAGTCCGGCGACACGGACATGAACGACTATCAGAAAGACGTGGAAATCTTCAAAAAGAGGTGGTTCAAAAAGGCGAGGAAAGATCGGATCAAAAGAGATGATCGATATCAGCACCGAAAAAAAACTCAAAGAGGATCTGTATCAGGCATTCGGAGTTGAAACAGAAAGCAGCAGTGAACTATGAGTTCAATGACTTTTCAGTTTCAACCCGATACAATACTCACAGACAATCAATCTTAATGACGAGGTGAATGTATATGAACTTGAAAGAAGCGTTCCGTTACCAAAACAAGCTCCAGTCCTTCATGGACGAAGCCCAGGGCATCCTGGATAGTGACGCCAATGTCACCAAGGTAGAGAACACCTATCTCCGGCATAAGGTGATGGCAGAGGCAGAGGATGAGACTGTCCTCATCGCCCCCGAAACCGAATACTATGAGCAGATTACTGATATCGCTCAGTTTCTGCTCTATCTGCTGAACGAGAAGGATAAGCTGTTCGCGGCGATCCGCAAGGCGAAAGATTCCCTCGACATCGACATGGACAGCGAGGTCAGCCTCAATGCCACTCGTCAGAGCATCGCCCGTACCTTCAAGCGGATGAATGATCTGCGCAACTCCGAGCAGACCATCTCAAACGGCGGCACCGGCTACCGTTTCAATGCCGAAGGCAATCAGATCTCCTACCGCTGCGACGTCAAGCGCGTGACTACGATCAACTATGACCGCAATGTCATCCGTGCCGAGCTCGGCAAGCTGAACATGCTGGCTGACGAGACTTCCACGAAGATCGATCTGTGCCTGGTCACCTCCAAGGTGGACTATGAGCCGCCCTTCGATGTGAACTCGAGCTTCGCTGAAGCGTTCGAGGCATATACGGAAAACGCCAGGGCATAACGCCCTGGCGCAGACCGACTATTTTGGATGCGGCAAGCCAAGAGAATGCGGATACCGGTTCAGGTGCAGATGAACGATAACGCTGCACACATCCGTAAGGATATTCCGGTTCGGCTCACCCTACGAGCCTTCATGATAGGAGAAAAGAAGCGTTCAGCTTCTCCGTCACCGCCCTACATCCTTACATCAGAACCGTTCTTTCGTCACCACTCTCATTCTTGCTTCCGAACTGACATCTCCATTGTGAGGCATGCAAGCCCAACTCGCTGGTTACGAGATTATTATGATCAAATACTGATCTTTCTTTCTCCGTGAGCAGCGTCGAAAGCGTGCCCCGTCATGCCGCCGACAATGCAAACGGAACAAATGGTTGAAGTTGCATCGGACTCTTGCCGTATCCAAAAATAGCCGGTCAAAAAATGACTTGAGCAGCAGGACTCAGCCTGCTGCTCACCGACGATATGCAGTTTTACCGCAACGGGAACCAGGATCTGATCCATCGGAACCTCAAAGAGATTTCCAAGTGCGTACAGATTATCTACGGTGGGAAGGCTTTCACCTTTTTTGCCACTTGTAGATTGCCCGAGGTTCCTCAAAGCCGAAGTAGCTCTGCAGATCTCGAACAGTCATGCCGCGCTCGAGGCGCAGGCGACGGATGTTGTTTCCCGTGGCGACAAGGTCAATCACGGGATAGGCTTTTATGCCCATGACAATCGCCTCCTTCAAAGAGAGTGATATTAAAAGATAGCAGAAAGAAACGGAAAATGCAAGAGATAAAAGTAAAATTGGAGGCAAATTTGAGAGAAAAATTGTACTGGACAATCAGCAAGTTCTCCATCCGCTCACTGTTCTATGACTACTTTGTGTTCTTTGATACGATGCCGTATCTGGCAGATCAGTTATTCATCAGGCATGAGGTTCGCGTTTGGTTCGACCGTGAGTATGCAAAAAGACGGCTCTCCTTACCTCGCTATCTTTTGCCATGTCAAGAAGAAGGATGTACCGAAGTTCCTCGCAGCCTTGGAGGATCTGAAGAACAGCATGATGCTTTGCGGCCACCCACACTACGTTGAAGAAATCAGTTCCTTTATGGACGAAATGGAAAAGATGAAAGGAGCGTTGCACGGCGATGAAAATGACGCCGCTCAAGAAACAGAGCAAAAGCGAACAGCGTAAATACTACTCATCCAAGCGAGGCTCCTGGAACGGGGTCTCGCCTATAACCCGTATTGTACAGAGCAGGAGGGTTTATGACCGAAACCGCATTAAACGAGAGGATCGCCGAACTGCAGGAGAATGAATCGGAAGCAGCTCATCAGTGGCAGAAAGCGCGCCGCAGGCTGCGGCGAGACACCAGCAGCAGAAAAACAGACAGTCTGCTTCGGATAATAAATTACGGAGGCTATGCTCCGCATCGCGGATATATCGATTGGGGCTTCAGCGGAAGGACGCTGCTCCATACAGGTAAATACATCAAGTATCCCAAGAACAGTAACTGCCAAAGATGGATCAAAGAGAGAAACAAGCCGCCGAATTCGCAAATGCAGTGACGTCCCCGTAAAGGGAAATTATTACCGTCGACTGTTCGATTATTGGTGGACACTGTATTGATGAGGTAAACTTGAATGGGTGACAAAGATAAAATGCAGCGGGAGCTTATGAGCAAACTTGCTGAGTTGGAGAGCAGACATAAGAGGCGCCTTTCTCCGGATGATATCCGTTATCGCCTCCGCATGGATACGGATAAGGCTCAGAAGGATTCCCCGGTTATTTCAAAAAAGAGCTTTTCTGTAAAGCAATCTACCTGCTCAAAGAGCAAGAATCCATCGATGACGAATTCGGTCGAGCGTTACAGAAAGTCGGAAACGGCCATTTCGCATACGGAACAGAGAACAAATACCGAGAAGCACTTCTGATGGTTCTCAAGGACGCAATTAACGATCAGTATGACTACATCGACTGGTGGCTCTACGAAGGAGTTCCCGACTATAAGATCTGGAACGAAGATGAATCTATAGAATGGGATCTTACTGAACCGGAGGCGCTGTACGATTTCATCACGACAGAATGCAAATAATGCTTTGCCAATGCAACCGAGTCGAGATCTGCAGGTCGCGGCTCGGAGAGGCGTATCAACAGCTAATTGACCACGAAATTGCGTGTGGGATAGTCAAACCCGTGAGTGCACAGAAAGCCAGGATAGGAGTCGGAGCGGCCTGGAGGAAAGGGGCGCCAAAGGTGCCTCCCGATAAGAAAACATCGCGGGGCAAGAGAGAAACGGTATAGCTTCGGCTATGCCGTTTTTCTCATTCTTGCCTTGATGAAGTGACTTTGGATACTTCCAGAGCTCCAATGCCCTTATAGTAGATGTCAATTTCCTGGGTGCGGTTCTTGCCCTTCGGATCGCTGGCAGCATGGACAACAATCTTCTCGACAAACTCATGCAAGATACATGGGGTCAATTCGGGAATTTCTGTATACCGTTCTACAACGGAGAGAAACCTTTCCACATTGGCGCTTTTGCGTTCCTCTGCCTCGATTTCATCCCGGAGGGAAATCGCTACATCTTGAAGCTGATGCTGCTCTTTCTCATAGTCAGTGGAGAGCTTTTGAAAACGCTCGTCAGAAAGTTTTCCCGAAATGGTATCTTCATAGAGCCGCTTAAAAATGGTGTCCAGTTCTGCAATCCGCTTTTCAGCATCAGCCAGTGTTTTCTTCCGCTTTGCCAAACCTCGGTTACGTTGGCGCAAATCCGCATCCATAACCATCTTTACAAAATCGTCTTTGCGCTGTGATGCAAAGGAAACGATCTCACGCAGATTTTGCAGAACCAATTCTTCCAGGATAACAGTTCGGATGGAATGTGTCTGCCCGCATACGTCACGGCTTTTCCGATAGCCCGAACACAGGTAATATTCCTGATCGCGCCGGAAATTGGTTGCCCTGCATTGATACATGATGGAGCCGCAGTCCGCGCAGAACATCATGCCGGAGAACATCCCCATTTCTCCCATCTTTGTAGGACGGCGCCGCGTCTGCCTTGCGAGCCTTGCTGCATCGGCAATCGCCTCCGTCCAGATGGCTTCATGGGTATTCTCAAAAATCTTCCACTCGGTTTCTGGATTGAGAAGGGTCTTTTTGCTCTTGTAGGATTTTTTGCGGGTTTTGAAATTAACCGTGTGCCCCAGGTATTCACGCCAGCGGTCCATGATGTCGGCAATCGTAGAAGAATCCCAGGCATAAGGAGAACCTTTCTTTGTGACATTGGTCGTCCTGCCTTTACTCTCATAGTAAGCAGCCGGAGTAAGGATTTTTTCTTTCCGTCAGCTTTCTTTGCGATCTGCGAGGGTCCCAAACCATCCATGATATAGAGACCAATTTCATAAACTACCTGGGCGGCTTCTTCATCCTTCACCCATTGCTTTTTGTCATCAGGCGATTTCATGTATCCATACGGAGGCATGGTAGCCAAATGCTCCCCCGCATTGCCTTTCACTTTCATAACGGCACGGATTTTTTTGCTGGTGTCTTTGGCGTACCATTCATTGATGATATTGCGGAAGGGCGTAAACTCGTTGTCGCCCTGAGTGCTGTCTACACCATCATTCACCGCAATAAAGTGAATATCATGTTCGGGAAACATGATCTCCGTATACATGCCGACTTGCAGATAATCACGTCCGAAACGTGACATATCCTTGATGATGACCCTCTTGACAAGCCGCCAGCCAGCCTCAATGTCTGCAATCATCTGCTGAAAGCCTGGGCGGTTGAAGGTCGTACCTGAGATGCCATCATCAACATAGAATTTGAAATTGCTGTATCCATGCTCACGGGCATACTTTTCCAGGATTTTTTTCTGGTTTACAATGCTATTGCTGTCACCCTGCAATTCATCATCACGGGATAAGCGACAATACAAAGCTGTAAGTTCTTCGGAGCTCATAGCCATGTAAGGGAATTGAAGCGCGGCAGCGGTGTTTGACTGATAATACATAAATACCTCCTATCTGGCAGTCAAACACGATATTGAAGTCCAACTTCATTATACCGCGCTTTCTTTTCCCTGTCTGCCTGTTAAGAGGTTTTCAAGTCACAGTTTGTTTCTGAACATCGGCTTTTATCAGGTTCTCCAGTTTGGAGGCTATCGTCTGATTTCCCGTTTGAGGGAAAAAAGAATTGACGATAAAGGTCGTGTTGCCGATCTTCTTTTTGCTCCGCATAGGCGGGGCATATTTATTTTCAGATTGAATTTTCTGCATAATAAGGCCCCTTTCATGCCATTTCATTAAAACCATAAAAGAGGCAGAAAACGGACGGCTGCTGGCCGCAGCTCCACGGGAATCTCACCCCGGCCCATGCTGATGGGTGCGCCGCGCAATGCTTTGAGGGCGTTCAACGCGGGAGTCTCATTATCCTGTCTGCGTATCCTCGCCCACAGGTTGCCACACCTGTTTTGCGGCCTGGTTTTGTCGCTCACCTGTTTGGTAGGGGTCCCGTCCTGCGGACTTGCAACAGGGTCATGGCGCACCGGCCGACCGGCTCCACACAGACAAATTGTATCCGTCTGCCTTATGCTGCCCGAAGGCTTTCTTTGTCAAGGAACAATAAGGCTTTGTCAGCCTGTAAAAACATACCGTTTCCGATATGCTTTTACGGAACGACAAACAGCCCATAACGGGAAGCGTGGAAAGGGGTACACGCTCCCCGCATGGGCTTAAAGAGTTAGCCTACATGAAACGCAAGAGTGCGG
>VOFJ01000940.1_pt1 | contig 17530 bp, 30 predicted proteins | sample 5384081 | NCBI WGS metagenome assembly VOFJ01 (sample SAMN12384729, study PRJNA508395) | human gut metagenome | isolation source: healthy gut I | host: Homo sapiens
AAGCAGCACAAGATGAAACAGACTGTGCAAGGCTGTCGCCCATCCGGGCGGCGGCTTTCTGCATTTTCGGAGGTGAGCGAAGATATTTATTTGGGACTTTGTTGCCGCGACAGTTTTGGATCAGCTGGTGGATTGGATCTACGGGCAGATCGTGGGCTTTCTCGGCAATTTCTTTGCCCTCATGGGCAATATGGGCGTGGAACTTTTCGAGCTGGAATGGGTCAGCGCCATCATTCTCTTTTTCTCCCGCCTTGCGTGGGCGCTGTTTGCCGTCAGCGTGGTGGTCTGCGCCTTTGAATGCGGCATCGAATACTCCACTGGCAGGGGCAATCTCCAGCAGTGCGGGATGAATATCATCAAGGGCTTTCTGGCGGTGAGCCTGTTCACCGTTGTCCCCGTCCGGCTCTACGCCTTATCCGTGTCGCTACAGGGAACCTTCTCCGCGGGACTTACCGGCTACGGACGAAGCATCGGTGAGGTGGGACAGGACATCATAACGGAGCTCAATGAGATCCAGACGCTTACGGACGTAGTGAACAGTTCCCACTTTGGTCTCGGCATCATCACCAGCCCCATCATGCTTCTCTTTTGCGTGATCCTCATGGGCTACGCGGTGCTGAAGGTGTTTTTCGCCAATCTGAAACGCGGGGGCATCCTGCTCATCCAAATTGCGGTGGGCAGCCTTTATATGTTCAGCGTCCCGCGGTGGCTATCTGGACGGATTCATGGGCTGGATGCGGCAGGTCATCGGCTTGTGCCTGACCGCCTTTCTCCAGTCCACCATCCTCGTTGCGGGACTCATGGTGTTCAAGGACCACGCGCTGATGGGCGTGGGGCTCATGCTCTCCGCCGGCGAAGTGCCCCGCATTGCCGGCAGCTTCGGCGTGGACACCACAACAAAGGCCAATATTACGAGCGCCGTGTATACGGCGCAGTCCGCGGTAAATGTGACGAGAACCATCGCCGCGGCGATCAAATGTAAAGGGTGTGTATGAAATGACACAGCCAACAAGGAAACTTACGATGGGGAGCCTGTTCGATGGCATCTCCGGCTTTCCTCTGGCTTCGGTGCGGTGCGGCATCGAGCCAATCTGGGCCAGCGAGATCGAACCGTTCCCTATACTGGTATCAAAAATACGTTTCCCACGCATGGAGCAAATGGGAGACATCACAAAACTGAACGGTGCGTATCTGCCGCCTGTGGACATCATCTGCGAGGGCAGCCCGTGCCAGGACTCAGCGTGGCCGGAATGCGTGCCGGGTTGAACGGTGCGCGTTCCGGCCTTTTTATGGAACAAATACGGATCATTCAGGAGATGCGAGATGCAGACAGAAAATCTGGACGGACAGGAATCCATATTCGGCCGAGATTCGGGATCTGGGAAAATGTCGTCGGTGCTCTCTCAAGTGGGCGGGACGCTGAAACGGGTCAAAAAAAAGCCTGGGGCGGATTTTCAAAAAGTCCTCGAAGCGTTCCTCCAAGTTGAAGAACCACACCTTCATGTTGTTAGACCTGAGACCGGGCGCTGGGAATATGCTGGGGGCATATTGGGAGTACGATCCTCCATGGCTTGGATCGTTTGGGACGCTCAACACTTCGGAGTGCCCCAAAGACGCCGTCGAGTGTTCCTTGTGGCAGATTTTGCAGGCTACAGCGCCATCCCGATACTCGCTATCCCAGACAGCGTGCCTGGGTATCCTGCGCCGCGCAGCCTGCCGCGGCAAATCGCTGCCACCCCTATTGGAAGCAGCTTTGCGTATGCAGGCAGGGCTTGACCCGCCTGCCCCTATGTTCGGTGAAACGAAAGCTTATCATATCAATCAGCGCAATGAAGACATTGACCTGGACGGTGTGTCCGGTGCATTGATGGCAACGCAGAACCTCCAAATGCAGACCTTTATCACATATCCCGGCAGCAGTCAGAGTGGTCCGCAAAAGCAGATCGCATTCGCCGCCAACCAGCGGGACGAGGTGCGTGACCTGCATGATGTAGCAGGCGCACTGCAGGCTCAGCCGGGGTTGAAACAACAAACCTTTGTCGCTGGATTTTCTGCTGGAGCTGGCGCGAGCGCCGGGACCATCGGATATCAGGAAGGCGTATCGCCTACCCTGAAAGGCAGCCCCAGCGGGAACTGTATGCCCAGCATCCTCTGTATCAACGATCAGGGCGGGCAGATCATGGAGTGCAGCGAAAATGTCACCGGAACCCTGCGGGCACAGGAGCATGGACATCAGCCTTTAGTGCTGCGTCCGGGAAAGCCTTTACTGTATGAAAACTATGGAATAGACAGCCGCTATACAGGCCCCCATAAGGTAGCACCAACGCTTTCAGCCAGAATGGGTACGGGCGGTTTGAACACCTCACTTGTTCAACAGGTGCCGGAGGAAGTCATCTGCATTGCGGGCAACGCCATTGACCGCCAGCCACAAAACGGCGGCAACGGCTTCGGCTGGCAGCGGGACATTTCCTATACCCTGACCGCCACGGATCGCCACAGCGTCTATGCCCGCCAGCGGGTAGATCAGTTCAGGGATGACGAGATCGCCTCCACGGAGAGCGCGCGGCAGCACAAGGACGCTACAGACCTTGTCTGCCAGCCGCCCTCTACCTGGGATACGGACTGCAGGAATCTCATTCGCCGCCTCACACCGCTGGAGTGCGAACGGCTCCAAGGCTATCCGGATGGCTGGACCGATGTTCCCGGCGCTTCGGACTCCGCACGCTACAAAGCCCTCGGCAACAGCGTCGCCATCCCCTGTGTAGAATACCTCATGCAACGGGTGGCTATGGTCATTACGCTTGATTTGGAATGGGATTAGTTGGCTTTGGTAATAGCTTTCACACTTGCTTTCGGGTATCTTAGCTTTACCATTAAAAAGATCGGAGGAACTGCTATGGCAGAAAAAACGCGCAACCTCTGCGCGCAGATCCCCGTGGAGCTGCATGACAAGGTGCGGCAGCGACAGGCGGAATCCGGCGAGACACTGAGCCGGTACATAACTGCGCTCATTACCAAATTTTATGAAATGGAGGAACGGCAGACGATGGAGAAGGACGTAACAAGACCTGTCTGTGTGCAGGTGCCGGTAGAATTGTTCGAACAGTTCAAGGCGTATCTGAAACAGCATGGCATGACACAGAAGGACTTTGTCATCCACTGCATCCGGCAGGCGCTGGCAAAGGACACCGGTGCCGCCGAAGAATAAGAAATACATCGCGCGAACCGCTGCTGAGATTCTCGGCAGCGGTTTTGCTTTGGAGGAACAAAATGTTTATTTACCCCGAAAACTTGAAAGCTAAGCCCATGCTGTGGCTCTGGTTGCTGCGGGACATCGCCGTGATCGGCATCGGCGCTTTGCTCTCTGTGCTGGCGCTGACACAGGGACTCGGCATGGGACTGCTGGTAGTCACAGTGCTCTACGCCTTCCTCACCATTCAGGTGGATGGCAGCAGCATTTTAGACTTCCTGCGCCGTGCCGCCTGTTTTCTCTTTCTATGCCAACAATACTACGAATGGAGGCTGGACCCATGAATCGGAAACAGAAAAAGGAGCTGCGCCAGCGGCAGTCGACCCGGCAGCTCATGGGCATCGTCCGCGTGACACCCCACGGCATCGTGACAGATTCCGGTGAGCGGGTCTTCTTCCTGATCAGCCGGACAACCTCTCCGTCCTGTCCCCGGAGGTCATCCGGGGCCGTATCCGCTCCCTGACCATGCTTCTCAGCACACAGCCATCGCTGGAAATTCTGGCGCTGGACTCCCGCGAATCCTTCCAGCGAAATAAGGAGTATTACCTGCGGCGACTGGAGGAGGAAACGGAGCCTGCCGTGCGGGAGCTGTTGGAGCGGGACATGGCCCATCTGGACGCCATTCAATTCTCCTCCGCCTCCTCCCGCAAATTTGTGCTGGTGCTCCCACTGGATGAAAAAGCCGGTGCGGATGAAAGCGCGCTGCGGCAGTTGGAAAAAACCATCTGCGACCACGGGCTCCGTGTGCGTCTGGCGGAGGAGCAGGATGTGAAGCGCCTGCTGGCAATCTACTACCGGCAGGATCTCACCACGGAGGTATTCCGTGATTTCGATGGAGAGGAGTATGTACATGGCTAAAAAGAAACAGAAGAAGAAAAAGAAGATGCCGGAGCAGATCCGCGCCCGAAAGATTTTCTGGACATGATTGCGCCCGCGGCGGTGAAGTTCAACACAGATCACTTCATCCTCGGCAGCCGGTATCACACGGCGATGGCGCTGAAAAGCTACCCGCCCATGACGGATGAGCTGGCGCTGCTGCGGGGCCTTGGCGATATGGGCGGCGTTGACCTGCGCCTGACGGCACGGCAGGTCACGCCTGCCGAGGAGGACGCCATCCTCCACGCCGCCACCAACAAAAGCCGCATGGAGCGGAGCAACACCAACGACTACAAGCAGAGCGTCACGGCGGAGGCCAACCTGCGGGATATGGCGGAGCTGCTGGCAAAGCAGCGTCAGGAAAAGGAACCGCTCATCCACTGCGGCGTGTATCTGGACATTGCCGCCGCGGATACGGAAAAGCTGCGCACGGCGCGAGATACCGTATCCGCCCAACTGGTCCGCTCCCGCATGGGCGCCGATCCGCTGCTCCTGCGCCAGCGGGAGGGCTTTCTCTCCGCCAACCCCGCGGGCGGCAGCCAGCTTACCAATTTTGCGGAACGTGTTCTGCCTGCCAGGAGCGTTGCCAATCTGTACCCCATGAACTATTCCGGCAAAACCGATCCCAAGGGCTTCTTCATTGGCCGGTGACCGCTTCGGCTCCAACATCATCGTGGACTTCGACCGCCGTGCCGCTGACAAGACCAACGCCAGCGCCCTCATCCTCGGCAACACCGGACAGGGCAAAAGTTATCTTCTGAAGCTCCTGCTCTGCAATGTGCGGGAGGCGGGCAAAAGCGTCATTTCATTGGACTCCGAGCACGAGATGGAGGACGAGTGCCGCGCCCTGGGCGGCTGCTTTCTGGACTACTTAAGCGGGCAGTACCGCATCAACCTGCTGGAGCCCCGCTGCTGGGACGATGGCAGCGGGCCGGAAGACCCGGACGCGCCGGACGCTTTCCGGGGGACGCTGCTCTCCCAGCACATCTCCTTCCTGCGGGATGTGTTCCGCGTCTACAAGGGCTTCGACACGCCCCATATCGACACGCTGGAGCTGATGGTAGAGCGGCTCTATCAAAAGTGGAACATCACCGACCACACGGACTTCGCGTCGATGCGGCCGGAGGATTACCCCATCCTCTCCGACCTCTACGATACGATCCAGGATGCCTATGACAACTATGACGCCGCCGGTCTTTATCCGCGGGAAATGCTGCGGGATCTGCTGCTGGGGCTCCATTCCATGTGCCGCGGCGCGGACGCCCGGTTCTTCAACGGGCATACCAATATCGACCGTTCCAAATTTCTTGTTTTCTGTGTCAAGGGTTTGGATAACATGGCTGAGAATTTGCGGAACACGTTGCTGTTCAGCCTGCTGTCCTACATGTCGGATCAGCTTCTGACGCTGGGCAATTCCGTGGCCGCCATTGACGAGCTGTACCTGTGGCTGTCCGATCCCACCGTCATCACCTACATCCGCAACGCGCTTAAAAGAGTACGAAAAAAGGAATCCGCCCTGTTCCTTGCCAGCCAGAATCTGGAGGACTTCACCCAGCCGGGAATACGGGAGCTGACACGCCCCCTCTTTTCCATCCCCGTCCATCAGTTTATCTTTAACGGCGGCAACGTGGATAAGAAGTTTTTCATGGATAACCTCCAGCTGGAGGAGTCCGAATATGCCCTGATCCGGGACCCGCAGCGCGGCTCCTGCCTCTACAAATGCGGCAACGAACGCTATCTCTTACAGGTACAGGCCCCAGAGTACAAGCAGGCACTTTTCGGAACGGCAGGTGGACGATGAATATTGTGGCATATACCCTGCGGCTATGATGATGGAGAGTGATGGAATGAATAAGAAAACGAAGACGATTTGTATTCATGTAGATGAAGAACGATTGAGGGAACTTCATATTCGCGCGGCGCGGGCACAGAAATCTTTGCAGGATTACGTTACGGATCTGATACGCAAGGACTTGTGCCCATATCAACAGACCTCGTTGCTGCCGGAGCAAAAGGCGGCGCTGAATGACCTTTCAAAAGAGGCCCTGAGCGTGGTGGAAAAAATGGAGGACATCCTGCGGCCGGAACAGCAAGAACACGGAGGAATGCGCTTTGGTTAACCCTGCATGGATCATCAGAGCGGCGGCTGTAGTTTTTGCGGACGAGGACACCCGGAAAAGGCTGGGCTGGATCGTGGCGGCGATCTGTTCGCCGTTGATCCTGACGCTGGCGCTGATCTGCTCTCTGCTCTCCGGCAGCGCGGAGCATAACAATTCCGCCGTCCTGCTGTGTTTCCACGGCGGAACGATCCCGGACAAAACGCCTGCGGAATATGTTGCTTACATTGAAGATATGCGCCGCAGCTTCACGCTGCTGGACAGCGCCATCGATGCCGTCAATGACATGACGGAGGGCAGCGACAGCCTTGACGGTATCCGCGTCAAGGCTGTTTTCTATGCCATTTTCTTTGGAGAGGACACACCGAGCAAGAGAGCGCATAAGCAGTTCGTGGACTGCTTCGTGACCTACGAGGAACGTGCACCCGCACCGTCACCGATGAGGACGGGACGGAAACCGAGGAGAGCTACACCGTGGCGATTCCCGTTGCGGACATAGCCGCCGTGTACGGCAATCTTGAAAACGTGCTTCACTTACAGCTCTCCGAGGAACAGAAGTCCAACGCCGACAGTGTGTACAATCTGGCGCGCTATGGCGTTGCCGGAGGTTCAGAGGGCTGGATTCCAGGCGCGGATGTGCCGTACATTGGCGCGGACGGCTTCTGTTCACCCATCGGTTCAGGCTGGGAGCGCCGTGTCACCTCTGAATTCGGCAACCGCATCGATCCCATCACCGGGAAGCGCAAGGGGCACACCGGCATGGACTTGGCAGTCCCCACCGGCACGCCTATCCGCGCCGCGCTGGGCGGAACGGTGACGGTCTCCAAGTACAACGCCGGAGGCTACGGCTACTATGTATGCATCGACCACGGCAACGGACTCGTTACGCTGTACGGTCACTGCTCTCAGCTTCTGGCGAGAGTGGGTCAGACCGTGCAAGCGGGAGACATCATCGCCCTCTCCGGCAGCACCGGGCGCTCCACCGGTCCGCATCTCCATTTCGAGGTGCGCGTCAACGGGGAGCGAACGAATCCAAGAGCGTATCTGCCGAAAGGCTGAAAGGAAAACTGATTATGAATACTGCAATAAAACCGATCACGCCGGAGCGTGAGCAGGAGTTGGTTGCGAAGCTCGTGGATTTTCTCAGCAGCCGCTACGACGCCGGGAATCTCTATGACATTCTGCGTCACGCGCTTGGCATGGATCACGGCGATATGGAGGCGCTGGGCTTCCAGCTCCGCGACTACTACGAGGAGGCGGAATGACATGGCCTATCAAAAAGTCCCCAGGCCGTCTACGATCTATCATTTGACGCAAAAAGGCAATCTCGACAGCATTCTGGACGACGGTGTGATTCGCCGCTTCAACGATACCGAATGTTGGTTCTGCGAGAGCCTCGATAAGATGCGGGCATACATGGAGCAGACCGTGATGTGCGAGGGCAAACCGTATCGCACCGCAGATGGGCAACTCTGCCATTACTCCAACTTTAACCCGGAAGCATACATTCTTCTCAAGCTTGCTCCCATCCGGCAGGAAAATGCCTGGTATCGCCGGACCCAGGAACAGCCTTCAAGCAGTTCCGATGAAATGATGCAGGCAGAAAGAGAATTCTTCCCACTGAGTATTGGATATCGCGGTGATATGGCATTCCAAAATGCAGAAGTGATTGATGTGCCAAAATTCCTTGCCGGGGAGATCGTCAGCCATAAGGAACTGACCTCCAGTGAAATGTGGGGACTGATATTTGAGCGGACCGAGGCAGAGATGGCAGCCTATATGCGCGGGCTGGATCAGCTGGAACGGGATGAACTGATTCAGTCTGCAGCGGAGATATCAGCCATGCAGGTGTGCCGCAGAGGACTAATGGCCGGAGAGGAAAAAACTGACAAGAAGAAACGTTCTATTTTTACTTCAGGTGGAAAAGCCGCTGGGAATGATTTCTGAAGTGTGGATGGAGCAGCAGAATGCCGAAGAAGGTAATCCGATTGCCGGAACTGTACAAGCAGAAAGGAAATGGGTATCTGATCGATGATGAACAGCCAGAACCGTGAAGCAGATGCTGGAATCCTGTCCAAACAATTGCTTCATGCTTCTGATGCCGCAAGGTATTTTAAAGCTTGCCTCCGATGAAGCTGAAAAGGCTCTGCGCGGTGAAGAATACACTGTACTTCTGGACTATTCCGGAGATTCAGAACTGATTAAGACAGCAGACTCAGTGCTGGAAATGGTAGTCATTGATATGAGGAAGGATGAGCAGGGCTGCTGGTATGTCCTGGTTGTCCATCCAAAGCTGTTGGAGGCGCTTAGACGGGAAAAGAAAATGACCTGATGTCCTCATTACCGACGAACACATCGGAGCCTATGCGGTGATCGACCACGGCAATGGCCTTGCCACGCTGTACGGCCACTGCTCCAAGCTGCTGGCAAAAGCAGGCCAGACGGTGGAGGCGGGAGACATCATCGCTCTCTCCGGCAGCACCGGGCGCTCCACCGGTCCGCATCTTCATTTCGAGGTGCGTGTCAACGGGGAGCGGACGAATCCAAGGGCATATCTGCCAAAAAGTTAAAAAGGACAACAGTCAAAGGAACAGAAATGGAGGCAAGCGATGTCAGATAAAAACTCGCTATTGGAATTCCCAACGGACGAAACCAAGGAAAAAGTACAATGGACAAAAGGACACGACTTCATGGACGGCACGCCGCGGTATACCTTTGAGGGACGCGATCCCGCTACGACCTATGAGCGCTTTCAAGTCGTAATCTACACAGAGTGGGAACACCGGTACGCACATGATCCCGGCAACCGGTGCAAACACTATTACGGCTATGTGCGTGATAATGAACAGGAATGGTCAGAAACCATCGGACCGTTCTTCTCTGTGAGGGAAGCGAAGAAGGAAACGCTGGCGCTATTCAATTCCTTTATGGAGCGGTTCGTTGCAATGGAGTCGGCTACGCAGAAGCACAATATGAAAATGGGAGGAATCTGAGTATGGCGTATGTAAAAGTCAGGCCGCCGGTCAAGATTTATCACCTGACGGGGAAGGACAATCTCAACAGCATTCTGGACGACGGTGTGATTCGCCGCTTCGATGATACCGAATGCTGGTTCTGCGCGAAAGCCTCGATAAGATGCGGGCATACATGGAGCAGACCGTGATGTGCGAGGGCAAGCCCTACTACGCCGTGGGCGGTCAGCTCTGCCGCTATCCCAAATTCGTGCCGGAGGATTATGTTCTCCTCAAACTCACGCCCCGTGGCATAAGGATAACTGGTACCGCTGGAATCAGGAGATCCCTCCCGGCAGTTCCAGAGAACTGGTGCAAGCAGCAAAAGAATTCTCCATGCTGAAGATCGGCTACCGCGGCGATATGGCGTTCCGCAACGCGGAGGTCATCGATGTGCCGCTGTTTCTTACGGATGGGATCACGCAGGGAGAGCCGGTGCAGACCACATCGGAACTGCGGGAGCTCCTGTTTGAACGGACCGAGCGCAGCAGAGGGAATACTGAAGGCTGGATCCGCTGAACGCAGGGTCAGCTCATCGCTAACGCAGGAGAGATCGAGGCGAACCGTTTTTGCTATAATGCCTTGCTGACCATGCGTTTAGACCGCCCGAACGAGTTTCAATTTTGCTGGCGACTATGGATGAAGCTGGGTTCTCCGCGAGGCTGGGCCTCGGAGCATGGGAGGTGGGACAAGGGGAAAGACGAAATTTTTCTCATACGCTGTTTGAAATCTGTGAGCAGACGGCGCAAGAACAGACGATGCGGATGAAATAGGAGGAACATACCAACCATGGGGTGGAAAATGTCACGATCACATTCGAGAGTGAGCAGCTTGCCGCTCTCGAATTTTCGCTTAAAAAAAAGAACTCCAGCGTACAAGCACAGCTGGAGGAACTGCTCAAATGTCTCTACGAATCCGAGGTGCCGGAGCCGGTGCGGGAATATCTCGCCAGCCGCGCGGCGCCCGCTGCCCGTCCCCGCCGTCCGGCAAGACCGGCGAAGCCGCAGCCGCGGGAGGAGCCTCCCTCCGCGTTGGCACAGCCCACTGACGAAAGGAATGGTGAGTGAGATGGCAGATCATGTAGACATCACGCTGTGGATCGACCGGCGATGGAAGTAGCCATCGAAAAGCATCTCAAGGATGAAACCTTGGAGGAGCATCTGGAGGATGTGCTGGACGAGCTGTGCAATCAGCTCCCGGAACGTGAGTATGAGCGCATCAGTGCCGAGATCTACGCAGAAGATGTCGCGCAGCGTGCAGAGGAAGAAGCGGCCCGCACCTACGCTGCCTACCATGTGACCGAGTGTGGACAGGAGTGGTACTTCAAGACGACCCCCGGTGAGGAGCTGCTGGATGCCCGGAAAAGCTGCGCGGCTATGTCACTAGCGAGAGAGTACTGCACCAGATCTGTTCATCAAAATGTTTGCGAACGGCCGGCCCATCACAGCAGAGGAGTACGACGCGCTCACTGCCCTTCGCCTGCAAAACACCGGCAAAGTGAATGGCGTGTTTGAACTCGACTTCGACAAGCGCGAATTCTCCGCTGTACGCATCATGGACGGCTGGCAGACCTGGCCGATGCGGGATGTATCCGTGGCGGCGTACCATGCCACACGGTCGCAATTCGCGTCGAGCGATGATAAGTGGCGCAAGCTGCTAGATCATCTGAGCGGTAAAGAGATCACCTCGGCGGGACATCTCTCCGCGCGAAATTTCTCTTTCGGTGACGAGATCATCGAATCGGACGGCAAGCTCAACTTTTATGTGCAGACGGAGTTCGATGTAGATGCTGCCTTCGGTACATTCGTCCTGACCGATGAAAATGATGATTGGCTCAATGTCTACGCCAACTACAATATCGCACAGGGCAAGCCCTGTGGCACGTTGGAGCTGACGCTCTGCAAGGGTGACGGCTCCGAGGAGAGTTGGAGCTACCGCTCAACGCAGCCGAGCAGGATGTCCTGCTGCGCAAGATGGAGGAATACTGTCAACAGCAGACCGGCATGAGTCTCCGTGTCTACGCGCAGCAGTTCCGCGAGGAACCGGAACAGCAGCAGGGGCCGGTGATGAAGCTGTAGGTACAAACGCAGGCACAGCAAGGCTGAAGCACTCACGACTGCGGAAACAACGACGTCCAGGCTGCGCGTGCCTGCGGGCCCGCGGCGCCGCCGAACTGCGTCAACCCGCCCTTGGCGGGCAGCCGCAGTTTGGCGGCTGTTATTCTGCTCACGCGGTTTTTCTCCGTCCCGAACTTGAAAACGTTTTGCGCAGATTTTTGTGCTTTCAAATGTGCTGCGCAGGGCGGCTCCCTGTTTCCCCGCACCGTTCGCCCTGTGTGCCGCTGTGTGCGCGTTTAAGGGATGGGGTGGAGTGTGTACCCGCCAAAGCCCATTGAAGCGAGTGTTGCGGCGTTTGTGGGCGATGTGCGAAAAATCCGTGTGGATACGGCTTCGACGATGGAGAAATGAGCCTTTGGGGAGGGTGTTTTTCCTCCTGACCATGCCCTGTTCCGGAGGCTTTCGCCCCTTATTTACCCGTTCGATAGTGGAACAAGATAAAGGGCCGCAGTCGCAAGCGCCCGCGGCCCGCCCACAAAGCCCCGCAGTGCGGGGCTTTTTCGCGCTTTCCAAAGCGCAGTCTATTTCAGAACATTTCAGAAAAACCGCAGTCTGGTTTCCAAAAAGGCACGGTGTTTCCGGCACTCGCGCCCCTTTTGACCGACGGCAAGGAAAGGAGAACACCGATGGAAGAAAAAGTGAAAAAGAAAACGACATTCTGGCTCCCGCCCGACATGATCGACCGCATGGACAGCTGGTTGAAAGCTGATAACTGCCGCAGCCGCAATGAATTCGTAGAAAAGGCCCTGCGGTTCTACATGGGCTATCTCGGCACGGAGGACAACACCGCCTACCTCTCGCAAGCCATCCTCACCGCCATTCAGGGTACGCTGGACGACAACAACAATCGGCTCTGCCGCATCCTCTTCAAGTGGGCGGTGGAGCTGAACATGATGTGCCACACCATCGCCGCGCACTTTCGTACCGACGACATCTACACGCGAGAGCTGCGCGGCTTCGCGGTGGATGAGGTGAAGCGCACCAACGGTCAGGTGAGTTTTGAAAACGCGGTGCGGAGCCAGCGGCGTATAGAGCCGGATGACACATGGCCCGGATCGTACTGATCTCCCCCTACCTCAAGGGCGGCAGAACGCCGCGAAGCTGGCGCAGCGTACTCGCTATGTTGCCACCCGTCCCGGCGTGGAGTTGCTGGTGGATGAGCGCAGTACACTCCCCGCCACAAAAAAGCAGCGAGATTTTATCACGCGGCTGCTGAAGTCCTTCCCCTCCTGCTGGGAGCTCATTGAGTACGAGGAGTATCTGGATCACCCCACCCAGGGCAGCGCCTCCGCGTTCATCCAGCAGGTGCAGGAAGACTACATGGAGGCGCTGGAGCAAAAGGAAAATTTTATCGACTACATCTCTCATCGCCCCGGCGTCCAGAAGGACGGCGAGCACGGGCTGTGGGACGCTCACGGCAAGGTACAAAATCTCACACAGGTGGTACGGGAGGTGGCGGAGCACACCGGCAACGTGTGGACACCGGTGATCGCGCTGCGCCGTGAAGACGCCCAGCGGCTGGGCTATGACAGCGCGGAAAACTGGCAGGCTCTGGTGAACGCCTCCATCTGTGATATCGCAAGCGTATAAGATCCGACCGGAAAACCTGCGCTGGTATGCCGCCTTTCACCAGAAGCCAAATCAGGTGCATATCCACATGATCCTCTTCTCCGCGGATCCCAAGGAAGGGTATCTCACCAAAGAAGGCATCCGGCAGGTGAAGTCCGTCTTCGCCAGACGGATCTACCACGCGGATCGGATGCACATCTACCAGCAAAAGGATACCGCGCGGCAGGAGCTGCAGGCACAGACCCGCAAGGCAATGGTGGAGTGCATCGCACAGCTGGAGCATGGCACGTCGGATAACCCGCGTCTGGAGCAGCTCACCGAGGAGTTAGCAGAGCGTCTGCTGACGATCAAGGGCCGAAAGGTCTACGGCTACCTGCCGCCAAGGGTCAAGACCATCGTGGACGCCATCGTGGAGGAGCTGGCGAAGGACGAGCGGGTGTCCGCCGCCTACGAAACGTGGCAGACGCTCTACGAGCAGGTGTGCCTGGATTACGATCAGCGGCCGCGCAAGCGTCTGCCGCTCTCCCAGCAAAAGGAGTTCCGGAGCGTCCGCAATATGGTCATTCAGGAAACACTGCAATGGATAGCGGAGCGGCAGCGGTACGCGGATGTGCGGAGAACACCTTCCGCGCAGGAAGGACCTATCATCAAAAAGGATGCCGCAGAAGCCGCGCCAAAGAACTCTGAGGTCACGGCATCTCTCGCGCCGGCGCAGCCCAAATCAGACCGTGCGGCGAGCGCCGCACCAGAAGATTCCGGCTCCGCTGATGCTGCTGCCTCCAAAGACGCCGCGCCGCCTGTGAGCGAAATGACTCCGACGCACTCACAGCCATCCGGTCAAGCAGGGCAAACCGCACCGGCAGGATCAGATTATCGTACTCCCACGGTGGGTGAAACCGTTGTGCGGATGCTGCACCACATGAGCAGGATCTTCGAAGACAACAGCAAGATCGACCAGATCCACCGCGGCCTGCAGATCGACCGCAAGCGCCGGCAGGAATTGCAGCGCAAGCGGCTGGCAATGGGACACAAGCCGGACGACCATGAGGAACAGACATTCAGATAGCGCAAAGCAGAATTATGAAAGGACACGTCATGAGCAAATTTATCTATTTCACGCCGGAGGAAAAGGCACGTGCGCAGAACACAGATCTCGTGTCTCTGCTGCGCGCCCAGGGCGAACGACCCGTGCGCTCTGGCCGGGAGTTCCGTACTCCCAACGATCCCAGCATCACCGTGCGGGGCAACAAATGGTTTGATCACTCCGCACGCGTCGGTGGCTACGCCGTCAGCTTCGTCCAGCGCTATTACCGCCTCCCTTATCAGGAGGCGGTTTTGCTTTTGCTGGGCAGGAAAAATAACAAATCGTATGAGCAGGCAAAGCCCGCAAAGGAGACTTCCGAAGCCCTTCGCGCTGCCGGAGCCTTACGGAACCATGCGGCGTATGTACGCCTACCTTATGCGTCAGCGCCGCATCGACCGGGAGGTCATCTCTTATTTTGTACACGAAAAGCTGCTCTACGAGGACAGGCATCACAACTGCGTTTTCGTTGGAGTGGATGGCAGCGGCGAGGCGAAACACGCGCATATTCGCAGTACCAACAGCGAGGGACGGGTGTTCCGCATGAACATTGAGAGCAGCGCAAGTGAACACTGTTTCCACAAGAACGGGACCGACAAGTCCCTCTATGTGTTCGAGGCTCCTATCGACCTCCTGTCCCACATCACCCTCTGCCCCTACGGCTGGCAGGAGCACAGCTACGCCGCCTGCTGCGGGACCTCTATTCAGCCTGTGCTGGAACGGCTACGGCAGAACCCCAAACTGGACACGGTGTACCTCTGCCTCGACAACGATGACGCGGGCAATGACGCCTGCGACCGCATGACGGATACGCTGGAGGACATGGGCTTGGATGTGGAGCGCCTCTGCCCGGTGCGCAAGGACTGGAATGACAATCTCTGCGCAAATTCGAGAAGAAGGAGAAAGACACATGAACGAAAATGTATGGCCCTTGATTTTGCTTGGCGGCGGACTGCTGGCATTTTTGCTCCTGGTGTCCTTCCTCTCTAAGAACTATTCTCTCAACAACTTCAAGAACAAAACGGTGGGCGACGGTCAGCACGGCACGGCGCGGTGGGCAACGCCCAAGGAGATCCACACGACCTATCATGTGGTTCCGTTTCGCCCTCGCCGTTGGCGCAAGGGAGAGGATCTGCCCACGGTGCAAGGCATCATTCTCGGCAGCATGGGCGGCAGAAAGCACAGAGCTAAAAAAAGGCGTGATTTCACAGGCCACTCACAAGCTGCTGGAGAGGCTCCGCCGTCCTACAGCGGGAAAAAGAAACAGCGCAAGCCGAAGAAAAAGAAAACAGCAATTTCCAAAATCAAAAATGTGATGGAAGATCAGCGGGATGTCCGTGCGCTGGTGGACAGCGATGACATCCACTGCCTTATGATCGGTGCTTCCGGCGTGGGCAAAACCGCGTATTTTTTATACGCCAACTTGGAGTACGCCAGCGCCAGCGGTATGAGTTATCTGGCGCTGGACACCAAGGGGGACTTGGCGCGCAACTACGGTGCCATTGCCTCCCGGTACTATGGCTACCGGGTTTCCGTCATTGACCTGCGCAACCCAACCCGCTCGGATGGCTTCAACTTTCTGACGCTGATGAATCACTACATGGATATTGCGCGCAAGCATCCGGAGAACCTCGCTGCCCGAGCGCGCGCAGAGAAATACGCCAAGATCCTCGCCAAGACCATTATCAACCCAGACGGCGACGCTGCACAATACGGTGAGAACGCCTTCTTCTACGACAGCGCCGAGGGATTGCTGACGGCCGTTGTGCTGCTGCTGGCGGAATTCGTACCACCCAAGGACGGAGATCCGGAAAAGCGGCATATCGTTTCCGCCTTCAAGCTGGTGCAGGATCTGCTGGCGGTGCCGAAGTCAAGAGGCAAGAATGGCTTTCAGCTGCTCATGGATGAGCTGCCGCCGGAGCATAAGGCTCGGTGGCTGGCAGGCGCCGCCCTCACCAGTGCGGATCAGTCTATGGCTTCGGTCATGTCCACCGTCCTCTCCCGCCTCAACGCCTTTTTGGACACGGAGCTGGAACAGGTCATCTGCTACGACAGCCCCATCAATGCGGAGATGTTCGCCTCGGAGAAGTGCGCTATCTTTCTGATTTTGCCGGAAGAAGATCCGGCAAAGAATTTCATCGCGGCGCTCATGATCCAAAATCTGTCCCGCGAATTGTTCTCCGTGGCGGATGAAACTGGTGGCAGGCTCAAAAACCGTGTAGTGCTGTTTTGTGATGAGCTGGGAACCATGCCGCCCTTTGACATCCTGCCCCTATTCAGTGCGGGAAGCTCCCGCAGACTGACGCTGGTGCCCATCATCCAGAGCCTCGCCCAACTGGAAAAGAACTACGGAAAAGAGGGCGCGAAATTATATGTGACAACTGCCAGGACACCATCTTCGGTGGCTTCTCGCCCCAGAGCAAAACAGCAGATGCCCTCTCCGCTGCACTCGGCAGCAGGACGGTACTGTCCGGCTCCGTCAGCCAGGGAAAAGAGAGCAGCCAGTCCTTGCAGATGATGGAGCGTGCGCTCATGACGCCGGATGAATTGAAATCCATCCCAAGGGTGAGTTTGTAGTGATGAAAACGGGAACGCATCCCATGCGCACGAAACTGCGTCTCTTTCTGGATTGGGGCATCACCTTTGATCCGGACGGCTATCGAATGCCGGAGCGGGCAGCCCGAAAGATCGCCTACGTAGACCAGAGGGCGAACTCGTCCGCAGCATCCATCGGAGCTACACAAAGAGTCCCTATAACATGGAGGGAGGCAAATGAGTCAATTCAACTTCATTTACGCTGAGGAGCATCTAAGCCACCGAGAGAAGACAGTCTATATCTACCTTCGAGATCGGGCAGACGCCTCCGGCGTCTGCTGGCCGGGGATCAAGACCATCGCCCGTGAATTAGGGCTTTCGCCGCGGACGGTCCAGCGGGCTCTGGCAGATCTGGAGCGCAGGCAGCTCATCGAGAAGCAGAACCGCCGCCGCTCCAACGGCAGCCTCACCAGCAATCTATACCGGCTGACTAAGCAAAACATCACAGCCTCCCGCCAAGGGGGGACTGTGACGTTTTCCCTTTCAAAATTCTGTCCATAGGGTAGCGTCACCATGGCACATCCAGAAGAGCCTACTCTACCGGAGGATACAGGACAGAGAAAGAACAAGAATATGGAGGTACTTATGAAGACTATCGTTAGAAGAACATCGCTGGCTGTCTGCATCCTTGTCCTGGCATTGATCCTGCCCACAGCCGCTTCCGCCGCCTGTGCAGGCTTTGATGACGTGCCGGAAACTGCGGACTGCTATGAGAGCGTGATGTATCTGGCCGAATGTGAAATCGCTGCCGGAACGGGAAATGACTGCTTCTCGCCGGAACAGCTCATCACTGTGGAGCAGTGGGCTGTCATGCTCTGCCGCGCCTATGGTGCGGAAACTATCGGTGACAGCTGGCAGGATGTAGGTCGAAGCAGCGTCGTGGAAGCCTACCGGCAGGGCTGGCTGAACGAAAC
>VOFJ01000760.1_pt1 | contig 17525 bp, 29 predicted proteins | sample 5384081 | NCBI WGS metagenome assembly VOFJ01 (sample SAMN12384729, study PRJNA508395) | human gut metagenome | isolation source: healthy gut I | host: Homo sapiens
GTTCTGGAACAGATCAAAAAGTGATAACATCGAGCCGTCCCAATATGAAAATGTCGGTGCCATCCTGATTTTTGTAATGAACGGTCTTTCCGGGCTTTTGAACACCGACGCCAAACTGGCGCAAAAGCACATCAACGTAATTGCCGCCGTGGTTGCAAATGGTGTCCATGGTCTGCATCTTTCCCGCTGAGCCAAAACAGGCTGCGAGAAGCATCTTCCGCAGCCTGTTTTTTGCTATTGCAGCTTATCTTTCTGCGTAACTGCCCAGCACCCCAAGGCTAGGCTTTGGGGTGCGCTCCATGGTTTCACGGTTCACGGCGATCAGGCCAAAGTTCATAGCATAGCCCTTCTGCCACTCAAAGTTATCCATCAGGCTCCAGTGGAAGTACCCCTTGACCGGGATACCATCGGCGATGCAGTGCTGCACGCCCGCCAAGGCTGCCTCGATAAACGCCACGCGACGCGTATCATCAGCGGTAGCAATGCCGTTTTCGGTGACTATGAAATCGCCCTTAAAGGCGGCAGCCACCTTGCGGATGACATTTTCCAATGCCTGCGGATAAAACTCGTAGTCCATCTGGGTCAGCTCGGCCCCCTGCGGTGCGGGCAACTGCCCCTGCGGGCCATAAAGGGTGCGGGTATAGTTCTGCACACCCAGAAAATCATCGTCTTTGATATAAGGAAGATAGTGGGTGAACTCTTCCTCCCACGCAGCGGCGGCAAAGGCTTCACCGCCCGGCTGGGCCTGCAGGTCATGCAGCGAGAGGGTCAGCCCGACCTTGATCTGCGGGCAGAGGGCTTTGATGGCATCCCGTGCGGCTGCATGGGCACGCATCACCAGCAGATCGCCCTCCGGCGTACGCTCGCTGACGAAGATCTTCGGCTGCGGCGTGCCGAACACCTGTGCGTTTTCCATGGCAGCGTACTTCATATTCTCCATCATCTTCTGGAAGTTCATGCCCACCTGCACGCTGCCCTCCGCAGACTTTCCGGCTGCTGCGGCATTTTTGGCAGCCTGTTCTGCCATCAGGCGGAACCGCTTGGAGATGGCTGCCAGCTGCAAACCCATATTGGCCTCATTGATGGTGCAGACATAGCGCAGCTCGCTGCCCAGCTGTTCCATCACATAGGTCACATAACGTTTAAAATCCTCTACGGTGCTTTCGGTTTCCCAGCCGCCCTTGCAGATGAGCCATTTGGGGCTGGTGAAATGCAGCAGCGTCACAACGGGTTCCACACCGTGCGCCTTGCAGCAGGCAATGACCTTGCGGTAATGCTCGATGGCTTCCGGATCGAACTTTCCTTCCTCCGGCTCCACCCGTGCCCACTCGATGGAAAAGCGGTAGGCGTTCAGCCCGGCATCGGCCAGCAGCTTAATGTCCTCCTCATACCGATGATAATGGTCGCAGGCAATGCCGCTGGGCTCTGTAAAGCTGGAATGGGGCAGCTGCTCCTGCGCCCAGTAGTCGCTGTTGGTGTTGTTGCCCTCTACCTGATGGGCTGCTGTTGCAGCACCGATGAAAAAGCCTTTTTCAAATTTCTGCATGATGATGGTTCTCCCTTCCTGCGTGTTGCTTGTTGAGACTATTGTAGCAGACCTGTTTTGCCCCTATGGGACAATAAATCGTGAATGCGGGCGCAAATTCACACACCGCAAATTATTGCACGAATTTTTATCCTTAACTATCGTTTTTCATCCGGCAGTGGCTGTTGCATTCTGTTATTCTGGTGTCAGAAAAAGCGGAACTCAGTTCACACAAAAAAGGAGGAAAATCATTATGTTCCAAAAGAAACCCACTGCCAGTGAAGTTGACGGCGTACAATACCGCCGCGCCAAGCTTTGGCAAATCATCTGCTATGCCTGCAACGGTCTTGTCGGTATGAGCGTCTATTCCCTCATCGGCATGGCGAGTTATTCCGCCAGCATCGGCTACGGCATCACCACTGCAACCGTCGGTCTCATCCTGATGCTGGCCCGCATTCTGGACGGGGCCTTTACCGACCCGATGCTGGCATTCATCTACGACCGCGTCAACACCCGTTTCGGCAAGCTGCGTATTCTGCTGATCAGCGGCTACCTGATCGAGGCTGTCGGCCTGCTGTGTATGTTCAACCTGTGCTCCAGCAAGGGCTTCGGTCTGCCGGTGTTCGTTTTGACCTACATTATTTACATCATCGGCTATACCGTTACCAATATGACCGCCCAGACTCTGCCGGCTATCATGACCAACGATCCCCGGCAGCGTCCCACCATCGGTGTCTGGACCACTGCACTGAACTACGCCGTGCCCATGGGCATGAGCATGCTGATCTACACCGTCATCCTGCCCAAGTGCGGCGGCACCTTTAATCAGGACTTCCTCAGCACGGTCTGCACCATCGTCCTGATCATTGCCGGCATCGGCACCCTGATCGTCTGCGCCGGTATCTCTGCCTACGATAAGCCCGAAAGCTTTGAGGGCACCAGCAAAAAGCACGAGCCGCTGAAGATCGCGGATGTCCTTGAGGTGCTCAAGCACAACAAGCCCCTGCAGTGCTACATCGCCTCCAACGCTTCCGACAAGCTGGCACAGCAGGTAGGCAGCCAGGCCATCATCAACACCATGCTGAATGGTATCCTGATCGGCAACATGGGTCTTGCTACCACCCTTAGCGTGATCAGCATGGTTCCCTCCATCTTCTTTGCGGCGTTCGGTGCCAAGTATGTCGGCAAAAAAGGCAGCAAGAAGGGCATCGTGACTTGGACCTGCATCAGCATGGCCATCACCACTGTGCTGATTTTGTTCTTCATCTTCACCGACACCCGTCAGATCGGTGTGATCGGCAGCTGGAACATGATCGTTTACGTCCTGCTGACCCTTTTGCAGAACGGTTCCAATATGTGCATCACCACCTCCAACACCTCGTATATGGCGGATGCCATTGACTTTGAGCTGGACCGCAGCGGGCGTTACATCCCGGCGGTAGTCTCCGGTACTTACAGCCTGATCGACAAGCTCATCACCTCGGTGGCTGCCGTCATCGCCACCGGTGCCGTAGCCGTTCTGGGCTACACCACCACGATGCCCCAGCCCACGGATGCCTACACCTCCGGCATCTTCTGGATGACCGTTGCCATCAAGTACGGTCTGCCGATGCTGGGCTGGGTCGTCACCCTGCTCGCCATGCTGGGCTGCCCGCTGACCAAGGAGGAAATGGTCAACGTCCAAAAGCGCATCGCAGATAAAGAAAGACGCCCTTCGTCATGAAGTGATTGCAGAACACATGCAGTAACAACCTGCAAAGACCGAAAGGGCTCATACGCTCTTTCGGTTTTTGCCGATTTGATCCATCTTTTATAAATACAAAGGAGTTTTTACCATGAGCAAAACCATCCTGCTGAATCATAGCAACTGGCATTTTACCAAGGAGGACCCCGGCATCCCCACCGCCATTATGGGTGAGGCCATCACCCTGCCCCACACTTGGAACGCTGTAGACGGTCAGGACGGCGGCAACGACTACTACCGCGGCACCTGCTGGTATACGCTGGCCTAGGCTTGTTCCTGCCAGAAATATTGTTTTTGTACCGCTAACGCCCCTGTCCGAATGCACTAAGTTCAAATCCTTTATAACGGAGGTTGATATTGATACCATAGGTAATGTTTGGAACGTCGCAGGCCAGGAAGTCTTTGTCTTCTGCATCGAGTTTTCCGTCTCCGTTCAGATCGACATATTTGATGTCACCGGCCTGGGGAGTCATACCGTCTGTTACATAGTTTCCGTTATCAATGTCTTCCTGGCTTAACAAGCCATCTGTACGCCAGCCGTAGAATGTTCCTATTGCATAACCCACCTTCTTGATCCATGGATCTTCGTAAATCGGATCGGATGCGCCCAAGTCGGTAATTTTGTTCCAGTTCTTACTCATGTTAAAAACCGACAGAGTAGGAGAAGTCACCGATTGTTTTGTTGTGCGTGATACCGAACTCAATACCTTTGTTGCTGACGCTACCGATATTTTGTGAGGGTTTAAAATCTTTATAAATACCCACCGTAAGGTACGTTGTAACCTAACAGGATGTCGTTGGTTACTTTATTGTAATAGTCACCTGTGAAATCAATTAAGCCGTTGAAGATAGAAAAGTCCAGACCGACATCTGTAATGGCAACCTTTTCCCCAGCCTAAAGTTGTGTTGGCCGGTTTAGCTTCCTGGATACCGTTTACGATACCATCTTCAAAATTGTAATTGCCCCCTTGCTGATAAGTAGAGAAATAATCGTAATCGCCTACATTATTAATATTACCCAACATACCCCATGAAGCACGTAGTTTCAGGTTATTGATCCAGTCTTACATCCTGCATGAATGCTTCCTGATTGATACGCCATCCGGCAGAGAACGAAGGAAAGAAACCCCAGCGGTTGTCTTTGTGGAAACAGGGAAGAAGCATCTGCGCGAAAGTTGGCTTCCAACAGATAACGATCCATAAAACTGTAGTTGACACGCCCGAAGTATGAAAGCATCTTGTTTTCGTTTGAGCCTCCTTCCGTACCGGTGTCGTTCGGTGCGCTTGAACCGCCATTCAGGTCGGTCATATTATTGGTCGGGAAGTTTTTGCGATACGATTTTTTTGTTTCTGGTATTGATAATGTTCATAAGAAACACCGGCTAATACATTGAAACTATGTTTGTCATTACTCCATTCATAGTTGGCAAGTCCGTTATATGTCAATCGGTTATGTTCGATCCATTCGTAAGTCATTTTCGACTCGTCTGTCTGTGAACCGTTCAGTTCCAGCCCGGTTTTGAAATCTTTGATCTTAGAAGTGCTGGCATCGTAGGTGGTACCTTTGTAGTCATACACACTTTATAGATCATTTCACCGGTTAAAACTAGACCTTTCACGGGTTTGAAGTCCAGCGCCAGGTTAAGAAGCGTATTGGTCGTTTTGTTTTTTGACCAGTTTCCTTGGTTTTGTTTGCGCAACGGGTTACGAAGCATATTTACACGGTAGAAGCAGGTTTTCCTCCTTCATAACTACCCCATTCTCCGTTACTTTGTTTGGCAACATATGTGGACGGAACTGTCAGTAATTCAACGTAACTGATTCCTCCTTTATCCGATTTGTTATCGTCCTTGGATATAATTGATGTTGGCACGCATTGAAACCCATGACTTGATGTCTGAAGATATATTTGTAGTCAGGTTGTAACGATTACTATTTGCTCCCGCGTGAATTTGTCGTCGAAAGTATATCCTAAACCGGTATAATATTTTTACTTTATTACCGCCACTGAAGCTCAACGAATGCTTTGTGATTGTAGATACATCATCCAAAACCAGATCGTACCAGTTGGTATTCGGGTACATATCCGGATCCGATCCGTCACGGAATTTCTGGATCATTTCATCTGTATAAGGGACTTGTGCATTGGGATTGTCATTTAATGCAGCTTCGTTAGCCAACCGGGCATACCATTCGGAACTAAGAACTTTCGGTGTGTATGTAGCCATTTTACGCCGAAGTATCCATTATAATTTACCTTCAGGTCGCCTTCTTTACCACCTTTGGTTTTAACCATAACAACACCATAAGCGGCACGTGAACCGTAAATAGCGGAAGATGCGGCATCCTTCAGGAAGGATACGCTTTCGATAGTGTTCGGATCGAGAGCAGAAAAGACAGTGGCATCGGCAATCGCCCCGTCAATCACGAAAAGCGGTGATGAGGTACCCAGGTTACCACGTCCACGGAAGTTAATGGATGGTGCTGCACCGGGACGGCTGATAATTGTAACGCCCGGAACCTGTCCCTGTACGGATGCCAATACATTCGTATTTACACGTTCCTTTAATTCTTCAGAGCTTACAGAGGCGACGGCTCCGGTAAGATTTACTTTCTTTTTGTGTACCATAACCTACAATAACAACTTCATCCAGGGCTTGTGAGTCTTCACTCAGGATGATTTTTCCTTTAGCAGCTTCTGAGGCTTTGATCTCAATGGTTTTTAAAACCGATGCTGCTGATAAAGGATGTCATTAGGATTTGCTTCCAGAGTGAATTTGCCATCCAGATCTGTAACAGTTCCATTGGTTGTGCCTTTAACAATGACATTGGCACCGATCAGTGGTTCATTCATTGCTCCGTCAAAAATGACTCCACTTATGGCTTTTTTCTGTTGGGTAATAGATACATCTGTTGTAGCTGCGTACAAGGAAGATGTGGTTACTGAAACAGGAAAAGCAAGTGCGATTAAAAGCAAAGAAACTTGATTTTTGCTTTAAAATAGACCTGTAATTCATGTGTTTTTTGATTAATAATTAATACTAGTTAGAGGTTATCATAGTTCTAGCAGAACTATGTCTTGTGTGTTAGAACTATTCGTTAGTGAATCAGCTATTTAGGGTAAAATTGGTAACAGATAGAAAAAAGCATGTTAACTTAATTGTGTAATTAATAATTAACATATTCGACTTAAGTTCTTGTGGATCGTAATTAATTTTTAATATATTTAGGCATTGATAATAAAAAAAAATATACTATATTTGCGGTGTCGTTATAAATTAGTTCTGCTAGAACTTAGTCGTTTCTATTTGTAATCTTCCGAGTATTTTTCCTGATATTACTAATTATTTTTTTCTACCGATAAGGTACTGTCCGGTTTTGTGACATATATTATGATACTGCATTCAGCTAATTTGGAGTGGTAGGCGATTTTTTGTGTACTTTTGCAGCCATAAAAGAAATAGATATGATTTAGGTTGAAGGACTAACAGTTGAATTTGGCGGATTTACGCTTTTTTGATGATGTTTCGTTTGTGGTAAACAAGAAGGATCGTATCGCACTGGTCGGTAAGAACGGGGCGGGAAAATCTACAATGTTGAAGATATTTGCAGGTTTGCAGTCTCCGACATCCGGTACGGTGAGTATTCCCAAAGAGACGACGATCGGCTATCTGCCTCAGCAGATGCAGCTGACCGACAGCCGTACTGTCCGTGAAGAGGCGGAACAGGCTTTCGGTCATATCCATGGAAATGGAAAAGGAGATCGAACGGCTGAATCTGGAACTGGCTGAACGGACCGACTACGAAACGGAATCGTATCAGAAGTTGATAGATAAGGTAACACATCTTTCCGAACATTTCCAGCTGATGGGGAAGCAACTACCATGCAGAACTGGAACGTACCTTGATCGGTTTGGGATTTAACCGCAGTGATTTTGAACGTCCGACTTCCGAGTTCAGCGGTGGCTGGCGTATGCGTATCGAGTTGGCAAAATTATTACTTCGCCGTCCGGACGTGTTGTTGCTCGATGAGCCGACCAACCACCTGGATATTGAATCTATCCAATGGCTTGAGAATTTCATTGCGACCCGTGCCAATGCTGTGATCCTGGTTTCGCATGACCGTGCTTTTATTGATAACACCACGTCCCGTACGATCGAGATCGAGTTGGGAAGTATATACGATTATAAAGTAAAGTATTCCGAATACGTTGAGCTTCTCGTAAGGAACGTCGCGAACAACAACTCCGTGCTTTCGAAAACCAGCAGAAGAAACTGGCTGATACCGAAGCATTCATTGAACGATTCCGTTATAAAGCGACCAAATCTGTTCAGGTACAGTCACGCATCAAACAGTTGGAAAAAGGTAGAGCGTATCGAAGTGGATGAGGTAGATACAGCCATGTTGAGCCTGAAATTTCCTCCGGCTCCCCGTTCGGTTCTTACCCTGTGATTATGGAGAATGTGGCTAAACGTTACGGGGATCATCTGATCTTCAAGGGATGTCACGTGACCATCAACAGAGGGGACAAGGTCGCTTTCGTCGGAAAAGAACGGTGAAGGTAAATCGACGCTGGTCAAATGTATCATGGAACAGATCGATTATGAGGAAAAACTGCAATTGGGGCATAACGTGAAGATCGGTTACTTTGCCCAGAATCAGGCGCAGTTGCTGGATGATAACCCTGACGGTCTTTGATACGATCGATTATGTAGCGCAGGGGTGATATACGGACCAAGATCCGTGATATCCTCGGTGCTGCTTTATGTTTGGCGGCGAAGCGTCCGATAAGAAGGTGAAAGTCCTGTCGGGAGGAGAAAGAAGCCGTCTGGCGATGATCCGCCTGTTGCTGGAGCCGGTCAACCTGCTGATCCTCGATGAGCCGACCAATCATTTGGATATGCGTTCGAAGGATGTCCTGAAAGATGCGTTGCGTGAATTTGACGGTACCGTGATTGTCGTTTCCCATGACCGTGAATTTCTGGATGGCCTGGTAGATAAGGTTTATGAATTCGGAAACCAGCGTGTCGTAGAACATCTGGGAGGAATCTATGAATTCCTGGAAAAAAGAAGATGGATAGCTTGCGTGAACTGGAACGTTCCACACAGGTAGCTTCTTTGGCAACGGATGCGGATGGCCAGCCTACACAAAACAAACTTTCTTACGAAGCACGCAAAGAACAAAGCAAAGCGATCAAGAAAGTGGAGAAGGCCGTTGCCGAGGCAGAAAATAAAATAACGGAACTGGAAAACTCCATAGCCGCCATTGAAGCCAGGCTGGCGACTCCCGAAGGAGCTTCCGATACCTCTTTATATAATGATTATTCATCATTGAAAAAAAAGAGTTGTCCGACACAATGGACACATGGACGGAGTTGACCATGGAATTAGAAGAATTGAATGAGAAAGCGTCCCGGTGATCCGGTGGCGCTTTTTTTTGAAATATATTGATTAAAGAAGGATTGCATTAAATAAAAAGTATTTACTTTTTGTCAATTGATAGACTCCGGTTTATCATACCATGAGATTGAACTAATTGATAAATAACAAACGCCTAATTTATAGACAAATATTATGTTAACTCAAATTATTAACGGTCGTATCCTGACACCACAGGGCTGGATGAAAGATGGTTCTGTTCTGATTAGTGATAACAAAATTCTGGAAGTGACCAACTGTGACCTCGCCATAGTTGGTGCAAACCTGATTGACGCCAAAGGAATGTATATCGTTCCGGGCGGAGTGGAAATTCATGTTCACGGCGGAGGCGGACGTGACTTTATGGAAGGTACGGAAGATGCGTTCCGTGGTGCCGTGGCTGCTCATATGCAACATGGTACGACGAGTATTTTTCCCAACTTTGTCATCTTCAACCATCCCGATGATCCGTGCGGCGGCAGCTACAACTGAAAAGTTGATGGCTGAAAAGGACAGTCCTATTCTCGGATTACATTTGGAAGGCCATTATTTCAATATGAAGATGGCCGGTGGCCAGATTCCTGAAAATATCAAGAATCCGGACCCTGAAGAATATATCCCGTTATTGGAAGAGACGAATTGTATCAAGCGTTGGGACGCTGCGCCTGAATTGCCGGGTGCCATGCAGTTCGGTAAGTATATCACTTCGAAAGGCGTGTTGGCAGCTGTCGGACATACACAGGCTGAGTATGAAGATATCAGACGGCTTATGAAGCAGGTTATACACATGCTACGCACTTTTTATAACGCGATCCCGGTTTCCATAAACGTCGCGAGTATAAGTATGAAGGAACTGTCGAAAGTATCTATCTGATCGATGACATGACAGTGGAAGTGGTAGCTGATGGTATTCATGTCCCGCCGACAATCCTCCGTTTGGTATATAAAGTGAAAGGTGTGGAACGTACTTGTTTGATCACGGATGCACTGGCCTGTGCGGCCAGTGACAGCCAGACTGCTTTCGACCCGCGCGTGATTATTGAAGACGGGGTTTGCAAGTTAGCCGACCGTTCGGCTTTGGCCGGAAGTGTGGCTACTATGGACCGCTTGATCCGTACCATGGTGCAGAAAGCGGAAATACCTTTAGAAGATGCGGTTCGTATGGCTTCTGAAACGCCGGCTCGTATCATGGGAGTTTACGACCGCAAGGGTTCTTTGCAACGTGGTAAAGATGCCGACCTGATGGTCTTGGACAAAAGATTTGAATGTACGTGCTGTCTGGGCTATGGGTAAATTGGTGGGAAGGTACTAATAAGGTGTTTTAACGGGATCGAACAAGAATAAAATATAGAGGAAGTTATGTTAACTCAAATAATAAACGGACAGATCCTGACTCCACAAGGTTGGTTACAGGATGGTTCCGTTCTGATCAGTGATGGTAAAATACTGGAAGTAACAAATAGTGACCTGGCTGTGATAGGGGCTACGGTGGTAGATGCCAAAAGGAATGTATATTATTCCGGGTTTCGTTGCTATGAATATACACGGTGGCGGTGGATATGATTTTAAGGAATGTACAGAAGAAGCTTTCCACGGGGCAGTGAACGCACACATGAAATATGGGGCGACTTGTATTTTCCCGACATTGGGCCCGCTTCCCATGACTGAAATCAGGAAAGGGGTTGCCTTATGTGAAAGTGCGATGGCAGAGAAAAACAGTCCTGTGTTGGGATTACAATTGGAAGGACCCTATCTGAATCAAAGATGGCAGGCAGTTTACTGACGGACGCTTTGAAAGATCCTTGATCCGGACGAATATAAATCGTTACTGGAAAGTACGAATTGTATTAAACGTTGGGATGCAAGTCCGGAATTACCGGGGGCATTGGATTTTGCCCGTTATGTCCGTTCAAAAGGTCTTTTTGGCAGCTGTTTCTCATACGGAGGCAGAATTTGAAGATATTAAAGCTGCTTATGAAGCCGGTTTTACGCATGCGGCTCATTTCTATAATGCTATGCTTCTGGATTCCATAAGCGTCGTGAATATAAATATGAAGGAACGGTAGAGAGTGTGTTCCTGGAAGATGATATGACAGTGGAGGTGATTGCTGATGGCCGTCACTTGCCTTCAACAATCCTGCGTCTGGTTTACAAGCTGAAAGGTGTGGAACGTACATGTCTGACAACGGATGCATTGGCTTATGCTGCTAATGAAGGAAAGCCGGTGGATGATCCCCGTATCATTATCGAGGATGGCGTTTGTAAACTGGCTGATCATTCCTCATTGGTTGGAAGTATAGCTACCCCGATGGATGTGCTGGTTCGCACAATGGTGCAGAAAGCCGGAGTACCTTTGGCTGATGCTATCCGTATGGCTTCAGAAACGCCGGCCCGCCTGATGGGAGTAGACGATCGCAAAGGGTTCTCTGCAACGTGGTAAGGATGCCGATATCGTTATTCTGGACCGTAAGTTGAATGTCCGTTCTGTCTGGTCGATGGGACATTTGGTGGAAGGAACGAATACATTGGCTTAGTACCAACTTATAGGTAAATAGATATTTTTGATAGGGTTCTTTAATCTTTATTTGCCGAAGAATTGTTATATTTGTAGTTCAAGTAAAAAGTTCTACTAAATCGTAATTAAACATGAAGACGAACCTTAGTTCTCAAATTACCCTGACGCGTATACCGCTCAGGTATTACCGTCCGGAAAACGCTTACGAGCAATCAGTTTTAACTCGTATGGAGAAGATTCCGACAAACATCTACGAATCAGCTGAAGAAGGATCTTTCGTGATCGCGAAAGAATTGGCCTCACAAATACGTAAAAACAGGCAGCCGGCGAACCTTTCGTTCTCGCTTTGTCGGGTGGACGTTCCCCCGGAGTGTATTTAAGGGAATTGGTTCGTATGCATAAGGAAGAACAACTGAGCTTCCGCAACGTAATTGTATTTAATGTATACGAGTTCTATCCGCTGAGCGCATCGACAAACAGTAATCTGGCTTATTTGAAGGAGTCATTCCTCGACCAGGTGGATATTGATCCGAAGAATATCTATTCACCCGACGGTTCTATGCCGAAAGACGATATCTTCGAATTTTGCAGACAGTATGAACAGCAAATCCAGAATTTCGGCGGAATCGACTATATCCTGTTGGGAGTAGGGCATGCTAGTAATATCGGCTTTAACGGTCGGGATCATCTGCCAATGTCGGAACCCGTCTGGTTTTGTTGGATAACGATGCACGCAAAAAAGCTGCCCGTACATTCAAATCGATTGAAAATGTTCCGGCAAAGTGTAATCACAATGGGTATTTCAACTATTCTGAGAGCTAAGAATGTGATTCTGATGGCCTGGGGTGAAGATAAATCACGTATCATTGCCAATACGGTTGAAGGTAAAGGTCAGTGAAACAGTTCCTTCTACTTATTTGCAGACTCATATGAATGCAAAGGTGGTGATCGACCTGTCTGCCGCTTACGAACTGACAAGAATCAGCCATCCCTGGTTGGTTACCAACTGTGATTGGGATAACAAACTGATCCGTCGCGCTATCGTTTGGCTGTGCCAGTTGACTGGCAAACCGATCCTGAAACTGACAAACAAGGATTACAGTGAACATGGACTGGGCGAACTCTTAGCGTTGTATGGTTCCGCTTATAATGTAAATATCAAGATATTCAATGATATTCAGCATACAATCACCGGATGGCCGGGTGGTAAGCCGAACGCAGATGATTCCAACCGTCCGGAACGCGCTACCCCGTATCCGAAGAAAGTGATCGTATTCAGTCCGCACCCGGATGACGACGTGATCTCTATGGGGGGGGGGACTTTGCGCCGTTTGTGCGACCAGCACCATGATGTGCATGTGGCTTATGAAACTTCCGGCAATATTGCTGTGGGGGATGATGAAGTGATCCGTTACTGCGAGTATCTGCGTGATGTTTGCGACAAATATTCTCCGAATGACAGTACTGTTAAAGACAAAGCGGAAGAGATTATCAAATACCTGCGTTTCGAAAAGGTAGAAAACGGGGAACCGGAAAAGAAAGATGTCCTGTTCATGAAAGGTACTATCCGTCGTGAAGAAGCCCGTCACGATTTGCCGTTACTCGGGTGTGAAAGATGAAAACGTTCACTTCCTGGATCTTCCGTTCTATGAAACAGGTCTTGTTAAGAAGAATGATCTGGGTGAAGCCGACGTCGCTGTCGTAAAAAACTGTTGCAGGAGATCAAACCGGACCAGATGTTTGTGGCCGGTGACCTGGCTGATCCGCACGGAACACATAAAGGTTTGTCTGGATGCCGTACTGGCTGCCATTGATGAACTGAAAGACGAAGAATGGCTGAAACATTGCCGTGTTTGGATGTATCGCGGAGCATGGGCAGAATGGGAAATGGACCACATTGAAATGGCAGTTCCTATCAGTCCGGAAGAATTGCGCTTCAAACGTAATGCTATCCTGAAACACCAGTCGCAGGCAGAAAGCGCACCGTTCCTGGGTGACGACGAACGTCTGTTCTGGCAGCGTGCCGAAGACCGTAACCGTGCTACAGCCGAACTGTATAAGGATCTGGGTCTGGCTTCCTATGAAGCAATCGAAGCATTCGTTCAGTATATGATCCCGTTTGATAAATAAGACTTAATTGTTTCTATAAAAAAGAGCGCTTACCTGATGGCAAGCGCTCTTCATGTTTAATGTTGATGCTAAATTAATAGGTCGTTCCCTGGAAAATGTTTGACTGGGCATATGAAACTAATGTTCCTGTCATTGTCAGGTCTCTTCCTGAGAAATTCGGGTCTACGGTAACTGTTGCTTTGTTGCTTCCGTTCATCAATGTCAGATTTACAGTGGCAGAGATGAAAAACCCTGGACACTCATTGACAGGTAAACGTTACCGTTTTTGTCCTGTTTGGTTTGGATGTTGGATGCACTTCCCTGTACGGTAACACCACCTAATCCGTTAGGACCTGGGTACGGAGAGTTGGATGCGATCTGTACCATTGCCTGGCCATCATTCAAAGAGACGAAGTTTGTGTTTGAGTTTACATAGTAAACCTGTCCGTTCATTGGTTGTACGGAGTTGGCTTCCAATACAAAAGACTGGTTGGTGATAGCTTGCATGGCAGTGTTGAATTCCTGTTCGTCCATGATAGCATCCTTCGCTTCTCTTGCTTCTTTCTTCGCTTCTCTTTCTAACTTTTTCTCTGCTTTTCTACGGCTTTACTCTGAGCCTGTACATGTGTCATTCCCCCATTACAAGAGTGAAAAACGACGATAAAAGATACAATTCTTTTCATACGATTTAGTTTAAAACGTTTTCAAAATGTAGTAAAAAAGAACAAGCATGAGTAAAAAGGTTCCTAACAAATAGATGATTGTAGATACTATAACATTTTATCATGCTAATTTGGTTAATCCTCATTTTTATTATAGAATCTTTTTTATATAATAGATAGTTGCGGGGTAACCAGACTAGGTATTCAGCAGGAATTATCCTGTACATTTGCGGTAATATCAGATGATTAAAACGAGAAGGTATGAAGATTGATGTATGTTTTTCGCCGGCCCTGTATCCGGTATATCATAACCCGGAAGCGATTGTCGTAGTAGTGGATGTGTTCCGGGCAACGACAACGATGGCGGCGGCTTTCAAGAATGGCGTTCGCAGTATCCGCCCGGTAGCGACGGTGGAGGAAGCTCAGGAATATAAAGGCAAAAGGCTGGTTGGTCGGTGCCGAACGCAATGTGAAACGATGTGATTTTGCCGACTTCGGAAATTCACCGTTCGACTATACGCCGGAGAAAGTAGTCGGCAAGGATGTGATTTTTACGACGACCAATGGTACCCGGGCTATCACCATAGCAAAGTCTGCTTATCGTGTTATTACAGGGGCCTTTGTTAATTTACAGGCGGTTGCGGACTATTGTCTGTTTCATGGACGCGATGTCGTTGTTTTTATGTTCCGGCTGGCAGGACAAGGTGAATATAGAAGATACTTTGTTCGGTGGGGCTTTGGTAGAGGTACTTGCCAAAACCGGTAAATACCGCCCGGCTACGGATGCCGCAGTCATTGCCCGCGACATGTGGACGAATAATAAAAAAAAGAACCTGATCGCTTATCTTGCTCCGACCGACCATATGGCTCGCCTGAAAGCCAATCATCTGGAAGATGCCGTGCCTTTTGCCTGACACCGGACAGTGTCGTCGTTGTACCGGAGTTGGTGATAGAAGGGGAGACTTTGGTATTGAAGAAAGTGATGACGATTTGATAATAAAGGAAAGATAACATAGAAATGGCTAATAACAAATAAAATACGTTTCGGGGTAGTAGGAACGAACTTTATAACAGATTGGGTGATTGCCGGGGCACGGCAGGACGAACGTTTTTGAACTGATTGCCGTCTATTCGCGGACACAGGAGACGGCAGATGCATTTGCTGCCAGGCATCAGATTCCCTATACATTTACTTCTTTGGAGGAGATGGCGCAAAGTCCGTTGATAGATGCGGTGTATATTGCTTCTCCTAATTTCTTGCATGCTCCGCAGAGTATTCTTTGCATGAAGCATGGCAAGCATGTGTTATGTGAGAAGCCGTTTGCTTCGAATGCACGGGAGGTGAGGGAGATGATTGAGGCTTCCCGGAAATACAATGTGACGCTGATGGAGGCGATGAAACCGACGCTGACTCCAAACTTCCGTGCCGTACGTGAGAATCTGCACCGGCTGGGGACGATACGGCGTTATTTCTCCTGCTATTGCCAGTATTCGTCGCGGTATGACAAGTTTAAGGAAGGGATTGTGCTGAATGCTTTTTAAGCCGGAACTCTCGAATGGGGCAATGATGGATATCGGTATCTATACGCTTTATCCGATGGTAGTCCTGTTCGGGCGGCCGGAGAAGGTGGAGGCGACAGGTGTCGTGCTTTCTTCGGGGGCAGACGGACAAGGGGCCGTGAACTTCCAGTATAAAGGAATGAATGCGACTATCCTTTATTCGAAGATAGCTAACTCGTCATTGCCGACAGAGATACAAGGGGAAGAAGGAAACATCATTCTGGACCGGGTGAATATTATCAGCAAGGTGACTTATCTGCCCCGGATTGCCGCAGCGGCGGGCAAGAGTGCCATTCCTGAGCCGCAGGATATCAGCGCGGTGACGGATAAGGACGAATACTACTATGAGGTGGCCGAATTTATAGACCTGGTTCTTGCCGGTAAACGCGAATCGGCTATTAACAGCCATGATAATTCATTGATAACATTGGAGATTATTGACGAGATACGCCGGCAGTTGGGGGTTGTTTATCCGGCTGATAGGTGATTCGGATTTTATTAGATTTGAGCTATCTTTTATAGCAACTGGTTGTACCTGGCTCCCCCCCTCTGGAGAGGGGAGGGGGTGTGTCATATCCCCGCCATACAACCACCAAAATCAGAGTCACTTGACTATTACAGGTTCATTTGCCGTTTGCTTCAGCTGACGGTTTACAAGTTGTTTCTCTCTTTTGGCTTCAGCCACATTTCTCCTAGATAGAAACCTGTAAGAAATGGGACTAAAGTCCAATGAGATAGACCATTTACTAATCCGTCAGCTGAAGCAGACGGCAAATAAACCTGTAACAAAGGCTTTGTTTTATTGACTGGCTTTAACACACCCCCCTACCCCCTCTCAAGAGGGGAGCCAGTTACAACCAGTCAATAAACAGATGATTCAATTTTTTCTATAATTGCCACTATCCTTTTAAACCTCTCTGATAAAATACTTCGCCAGGAATTCCCAATTCCCATGAATGATATCTTTTCCGCGTTCGGGGGCTGAGCAGGCTCTTGGTTTGGGCATCGGCGAGCATGCCGCGTTCTTCGAGGGCTTTTAGCAGGTCTTTGCTGCAATGTTTGACGATGAAGAAAGATAATCCCTGGTCGGAAGCCTTTTTTCTCGTTGTAGAACGGGTTTTGTTCGTCTTTGATGAATTCGATGCCGTCTACCAGTAATTGGAGGCCTTCACGGGGAGAAGCATATACGGCAAACTCGTTGAATTCAATGCAATCGGCCAGCGGGTATATTCGCTTTCCTCCAGTTTCAGTTGTTTGGTGGCGAAGTCGATGAATTCCTGCTTGCTCTTCATATAGAATAATAACTTGCCGTCCGCAATTTCTGTGAATTTATCGTAGACTGCCTTGTTGCTCTCTTCGCGTTCCTTGATGGCGGGGTCGACAAAGGATTCTGCTTTTTCCGCTTTATCGGCGAAGGCGGCATAGTCCGGATGCGTTTCCGGCATGATAAGCGAGAGCCATTTCGGTGACGTGTAGGCCAGGAGAGGCGTCCGGCTGATATGAGCCAGCGAGTCGTAGATAACCATGACGGCCTGTGTGTTCTGCCGTTCGTTCGGGTTCTGGCGCCAGTATTCCTTTACCGTTTCGCTCAGGTCGACGTTAGAGTCGGTCAGCAGGTAAGAATTATAGTGGAACCAGTGGGCAGTTCGGCCTGTTTTTCCGGGTCCTCGTATGATGTTTCGGAGCGAAAAAGAGCCTGCATCTTTTGTGTTTTCGGGAGCGGTAGTCCATTCCTTGCAAAACAGTTGGTAGATGAGGCGGGCCGTCTCTTCGTTGGCTGGGTTATCGGGGTTGACGAAAGTGCCTTTCTTGGCGCCGTGGTACTGCTGGGTATAGTGCCAGAGCAGAAAACGGACGTCTTCGTAGTTTGCCTCGTCGTCGTAATAATGGTCGCTGACAGTATAGAAAGGGAGATAGTTGCCTGTCTGTTTCTTATATTCCGTGATGAATGCACGCCATATGTTCAGGCCGGATATCACGTCCTCGAAATA
>VOFJ01002933.1_pt1 | contig 17515 bp, 18 predicted proteins | sample 5384081 | NCBI WGS metagenome assembly VOFJ01 (sample SAMN12384729, study PRJNA508395) | human gut metagenome | isolation source: healthy gut I | host: Homo sapiens
ACGGCGGGCGATTTCGAAGGGATGGCCCGCACGCAGCTTGCCGAGCGCAAAGCCTTTTTCTACCCGCCCTATGCGCGGCTCACGTCGCTCACGCTGCGCCACCGCGACCCTTCGGTGCTTCGGAGCGGGGTCATGGACCTCGCCGCACGCCTGCGCACCCGCTTCGGCCGCCGCCTGCTGGGGCCGATGACTCCGCCCGTCGACCGCATCCGCGGCGAATACCTCGTGGGCCTTCTGCTGAAAATCGAGAGCGGCGCCTCGTCGGCCCGGGCCCGCGAACTGCTTGCCGCCGAGCTGAAAACCTTCTCCGAAAATCCGGCTTTCAAGGCCATCGCCGTCATCGTCAATGTCGATCCTCAGTGACCTCGCCCGCGATGTCGCGTCGCTGCTGTTCCCGCCCCGCTGCGCCGTCTGCGGGGAGCCGCTCACGCGCGGCGAACGCACGGTCTGCACCTTGTGCCGCGCCACGGCGCCGCTGACGGGCTACTGGCGCGAGGTGGACAACCCCGTGGTGCGCCGATGCTGGGGCATGGTTCCCGTCGAGCAGGCTTCGGGCTTCCTGTTTTTCGTCCGCGCGAGCGGCTGGCGGCGGCTGATCCACGGCTTCAAGTACCGCGGAGCGTGGCGCACGGCCCGCGCGATGGGCGAGTGGTACGGCCGCTGTCTGAAGGAGAGCGGGCTGTACGACGGGGTGGAGGTGGTCGTGCCCCTGCCGCTGCACCCCTTCAAACGCTGCCACCGGGGGTATAACCAATCGGAATACATCGCCGAGGGATCGCCGCGCAGCTGGGCGTGGAGGTCGATCGCCGCAGCGTCCGCCGGACGCGCAACACTGCCAGCCAGGCCCTCAAACCCCGCCGCGAGCGGGCCGGCAACGTCGAAGGGGCCTTCTCGGTGCGCCGCCCCGAACGGCTCGCCGGGCGGCACGTCCTGCTGGTCGACGACGTGATGACCACGGGCGCCACGCTTCTCTCGTGCGCCTCGGCGATCCTGCGCGATGCGCCCGGCTGCCGCATCAGCATCGCCGCCCTGGCCGTTTCGCAGCGCGAACTGGGCGTGAAGGAGTAATGTACAATGCCGTATTTACAATTCACAATTCAGGGTTTTACGGGCGAAGCCGGTGTGTAAAATCTTGTAAATTAGGGTTGTAATTTTGAATTTTGAATTTTGAATTCTGAATTCTCGTTTATTCGCGCGATTATCCGTATTTTTGAAGTCTGAACGAAAAGATACCCCATGGCTAAAGATTTTACACCCTCCTCCCGCAACCGGGAGGCGTTCGAGGCGATGACCGATACCGTCGGCAACGTACCCCCGCAGGCGGTCGAGCTGGAGGAGGCCGTGCTCGGTGCGCTGATGCTCGAGAAGGACTGCATCATCACCGTGCAGGAGTTCGTCTCCCCCCGAAGCGTTCTACACCGAGGAGCACCGCCTGATCTACAAGGCGATCAACGAACTGTCGATGGAGCTGAAACCGATCGACCTCTATACCGTCACCGAGCGGCTCAAGGCCAAGAAGGAGCTGAAGAAGGTGGGCGGCGCGTCGTATCTGGCGCAGCTGACGCAGAAGGTCGGTTCGGCCGCCAACGTCGAATTCCACGCCAAAATTATCGCCCAGAAGTACGTGCAGCGCGAGCTGATCCGCTCGGCGACCGAGATTCAGAAGCGGTCGTACGACGAATCGACCGACGTGACGGAGCTGATCGGATATGCCGAGGGCGAGATATTCAAGGTGGCCGAAGGACACGTCAAGCGGTCGGTGCAGGCGTCGAAGGATATTCTGGCCCGCGCGCTGATGCAGATCGAGGAGGCGTCGAAGAATACGAGCGCCTTCAACGGCGTGCCGTCGGGCTTCATGGCCATCGACCGCGTGACGCTGGGCTGGCAGCTCTCGGACCTGATCATCATCGCCGCACGCCCTTCGATGGGCAAGACGGCGTTCGTGCTCTCGATGGCCCGCAACATGGCGGTCGATCACGAGCAGGGCGTGGCGTTCTTCTCGCTCGAAATGTCCGCCGTACAGCTGATGATGCGTCTGATTATCGCTGAGACGGGACTGAGCGGAAACGATGTCAAGTCGGGCCGTCTGACGCCCGAACAGTGGCGGCATCTGGAGTCGGCGACCAAGCCGCTGGGTTCGGCTCCGCTGTTCATCGACGACACGCCCGCGCTTTCGGTCTTCGAATTCCGCTCGAAGGCCCGCCGTCTGAAGATACACAACGACATCAAGATCATCATCATCGACTACCTCCAGCTGATGACCGGCAATCAGGATTCGAAAGGAAACCGCGAGCAGGAGGTGGCCTTTATTTCGCGTACGCTCAAGGCGATCGCCAAGGAGCTGAACGTGCCGATGATCGCGCTGTCGCAGCTGAGCCGTGCCACGGAGATGCGCGGCGGCTCGAAGCGTCCCCAGCTTTCGGACCTCCGCGAGTCGGGCGCCATCGAGCAGGACGCCGACATCGTGGCCTTCATCCACCGTCCGGAGTATTACGGCATCAATCAGGACGAGAACGGCATGCCCACGGCGGGCATGGCCGAGATCATCCCTCGCCAAGCACCGTAACGGCGCCGTGTGCGACGTCAACCTGCGCTTTCTCAAGGAACAGGCGCGTTTCGCCGACGTGGATGACTCGATGCTGCCGCCCGCGCAGGCGGCGGACAGCCAGCAGGCCTACGACGACTATGCCAGCGGTTCGAATGCCCAGCCGGGGACATCGGGGCTGGGTGCGGCGATGGGCGGGGAGTTCGACGTCAACCGTTCGGCGAAGATCGACGACGAAGCGCCTTTTTAGCCATGTTCGTTCGTACATTCGCAGGAGCAGTCGTCGGGATCGACGCCGTGGCGGTGACCGTCGAGGTCAACATCGCCGGCGGCGGATTGGGAATGTACCTCGTGGGGCTGCCGGACAGCGCCGTGAAGGAGAGCGAACAGCGCATCCGTGCGGCGTTCGAGAACTCCGGCGAGCGGATGTCGGGCAAAAAGGTGGTCGTGAGTCTGGCTCCGGCCGACCTGCGCAAGGAGGGTTCGGGCTTCGACCTGCCGATCGCCGTGGGTATTCTCGCGGCGATGGGCCGCATCGACGCCGGGGCGGTCGCCGGAACGATGTTCGTCGGCGAACTGTCGCTCGACGGCTCGCTCAAACCCGTGCGGGGCGTGCTGCCCGTTGCGGTCCGGGCGCGTTCGGAGGGGCTGCGGCGCGTGGTGCTGCCCGCGGGGAATGCCGCCGAAGCGGCCGTTGTGGACGGAATCGAGGTGATCGGCGCCACGACCTTGCGTGAAGTCGTCGGATACCTGAACGGCGAGGCGGAGATTGCGCCTGCCGTTCCGGACGAAGAAGAACCGTTCGATACGGCTGCGGCGCGCTATGCCGAGGATTTCGTCGACGTGCGGGGCCAGACGCATGTGAGACGCGCGCTGGAGATCGCCGCCGCGGGCGGTCACAACGTCATGATGATCGGGGCGCCGGGTTCGGGCAAGACGATGCTGGCCCGGCGGCTGCCGACCATCCTGCCGCCGCTGTCGCGCGAAGAGGCGCTGGAGACCACCAAGATACACTCCGTGGCGGGCAAGGCGGGCTTGACGGGCGGACTGATGACCCGGCGGCCTTTCCGGCGCCGCACCACCTCACTTCGCAGGTCGCCGTGATCGGCGGCGGACAGTCGCCCCGGCCGGGCGAGGTGTCGCTGGCCCACAACGGCGTGCTGTTCCTCGACGAACTGCCCGAATTCGGGCGCAGCGTGCTCGAAGTGCTGCGGCAGCCGCTGGAGGAGAAGAAGATCGTGGTTTCACGGGCCAGATACAGCGTCGAATACCCGGCGAATTTTACGCTCGTGGCGGCGATGAATCCCTGTCCGTGCGGCTATTACAACCACCCGACGAAGGAGTGCACCTGCTCTCCGGGGGCGGTGCACCGTTACATGGGCCGCATTTCGGGTCCGCTGATGGACCGCATCGACCTGCATGTGGAGGTGACGCCCGTGGCTCCGCAGGAGTTGTCGGCGGCCACTCCGGGCGAGGCGAGCGCCGCGGTCCGCGAACGGGTTGTCCGGGCGCGGGCGGTGCAGGCGGCGCGCTTCGGCGGGGTCGAGGGGGTTCATACCAATTCGATGATGAACAGCGCGATGCTGCGTGAATACTGTCGTCTCGATGCGGCTTCGGCCGCGCTGCTCGAACGGGCCATGGAGCGGCTGTCGCTTTCGGCGCGGGCCTACGACCGCATCCTGAAGGTGGCGCGTACGATCGCCGACCTGGCGGGGCGTCGCGACATCGTTCCGGCGGACGTCGCCGAGGCGATCAACTACCGGTCGCTGGACCGGGGAAACTGGGGACGGTGATTTTGGCAGAAGCCGGAGTCGATTAAAATAGGAAGTATGAAGAAAAATTATGCTTGGGGAATTTCGACCGGACTGATTCTGGGTTTGATAATCAGTTTTCTGACCGATAATTTTGCGATACTCGTTATCGGCTTGCTGATCGGCGTTTGTGCCGGGGCAGCTGCAAGTATAAACCGTAAACATTGAAACGCAGGTTGTAATGAAAAAAATCATTCTTTCCGGAGGTGGAACCGGAGGCCATATCTACCCGGCCGTAGCGGTCGCCGAGGCGCTGAAACGGCGGCTGGGAGATGAGGTCGAACTGCTGTTCGTCGGGGCCGAGGGCAAGATGGAGATGGAGAAGGTTCCCGCGCTGGGCTACCGCATCGCGGGGCTGCCGATCGCGGGCCTGCAGCGGCGCATGGACTGGCACAACCTCGCGGTGCCGTTCAAGGCGGTGAAGAGCATCCGGATGGCGAAGAAGACCATCCGCGAATTCGGGGCCGATGCGGTCGTGGGATTCGGCGGCTATGCCAGCGCCCCGGTGCTGTGGGCCGCGCAGCGGCTGGGCGTGCCGACGGTGATTCAGGAGCAGAACTCCTATGCGGGGGTCACGAACAAAATCCTGTCGAAGGGCGCGAAGCGCATCTGCACGGCCTACGAGGGGATGGAGCGCTTCTTCCCGGCGGCCAAGATCGTGCTGACGGGCAATCCCCTGCGGGGCCGCTTCTCGAAAGAGGGCGCCGACCGCGCCGAAGCGCTGAAATACTACGGCCTTACGCCCGATCTTCCGGTGATGCTGGTCGTGGGCGGATCGCTCGGAACGCGGTCGCTGAACGAGATGATGAAGGCGTGGATCGTCGAAACGGGCGGCGAAGCCCCCGTGCAGGTGATCTGGCAGACGGGCAAGTACTACGAGCGCGAGATGCAGGCCTTTCTGGCCGCACATCCCGCCCGGCACGTCTGGCAGGGGGCTTTCATCGACCGCATGGACTACGCCTACACGCCGCGGCCGACCTGGTCGTCTCGCGCAGCGGGGCCGGGACGGTCTCGGAGTTGTGCCTCGTGGCGAAACCGGTGCTGTTCGTGCCTTCGCCCAACGTGGCTGAGGATCATCAGACCAAGAACGCCCGGGCGCTGGAGACGAAGGGCGCGGCGGTGGTCGTTTCGGACGCCGAGTGCCGGACGAAGGCGATGCCGCGGGCCATGGAGTTGCTGGCGGATCGGGAGGCGCTGGCGGCGATGAGCCGCAATCTGGAGGCGCTGGCCAGGCCCGACGCCGCGGAAGACATTGTCGATGAGATTGTAAAGGTAATGAAGTGATGGAATACAAGAACGTCTATTTTCTGGGTATCGGCGGCATCGGCATGAGTGCCCTGGCACGCTATTTCCTGCACGAGGGGTATGCCGTCGCGGGCTATGACCGCACGCCTTCGCACCTGACCGCCGAACTCGAAGCGGAGGGTGCCGCGGTTCACTACGAGGACGACGTGCGGCTGATCCCCGAAGGGTTTCTCGACCCGAACGACACGATGGTCGTCTACACCCCGGCCGTGCCGCAGGATCACAGCGAATACCGTTATTTTCGCGAACACGGTTTCTGCGTCGAGAAGCGTTCGCAGATGTGGGCCACCTCGCCGAGGGCAAGTACGTGATGGCCGTGGCGGGCACGCACGGCAAGACCACCACGTCGACGATGGTGGCATGGCTCAACCGCGTGCTGACGGGCGGCGGCTCGGCTTTTCTGGGCGGCATCTCGAAGAATTTCGGCGGCAATCTGGTGCTGGGCGCGGGGGCGAGGCTGGCGGTCGAGGCCGACGAGTTCGACCGTTCGTTCCTGCGGCTGTATCCCGACGTGGCGGTGGTTACCTCGGCCGATGCCGACCACCTCGACATTTACGGCACGCACGAGGCGGTGAAGGAGGCTTTTTCGCAGTTCGTGCGGCAGATCCGGCCGGGCGGCTCGCTGATCATCAAGCAGGGCGTCGACATTGCGCTCGACAACCCGGCGGTCACCGTCTACCGCTACTCGTTCGATGAGCCGTGCGATTTCTACGCCCGCAACGTGCGGCTGCTCGAAGGGGGGCACTACCGTTACGACCTCGTGACACCCTCGGGCACGTTCGAAGGGTGTACGCTGGGCATCCCCGGCTGGGTCAATATCGAAAATGCGGTTGCGGCCGTCGCTTCGGTGTGGTGTGCGGCGAAAGCCGCAGGGACCGGACTCGATGCGGAGCGGCTGCGCGAGGCGCTGGCGTCGTTTTCGGGCGTGAAGCGGCGTTTCGAGTTCTATGTGAACACCCCGAAGCAGGTCTATATGGACGACTACGCCCACCATCCGCGCGAACTGGCGGCGACGCTGACCTCCGTGCGCCGGATGTTTCCGGGACGGCGCATCACGGCGCTGTTCCAGCCGCACCTCTACACGCGGACGCGTGACCTTTACAGGGAGTTCGCCGAGGCGCTGTCGCATGCCGACGATGTGGTGCTGCTGCCGATCTACCCGGCGCGCGAGGAGCCGATTCCGGGCATCACTTCGGAGATCATCGCCCGACGGGTCGCCGTGCCGTGCCGTATCGTCGACCGCGACCGTTTGGCCGACGAGGTGGCCGCGATGGACACGGACGTGGTGATCAGCTTCGGTGCGGGCAATATCGACGCCTGCTGCGGGGCGATCGCCGAAAAGCTCCGGGCGAAGAGCTGACGGCCCGACCGCCTTTTGGCGGCGAGGCGCTGCCGCCCGGCGCGGACGCATGGATGATACGAAATGACTGACATATTTATTCGTTGAACAAATACCTCCGATACACGCTTCTGACCCTGCTGTGGGTCGCCGTGGCCGCATACATTGTCTTTGCGGCCTCGGCGGCGCGGCGCGTGCGCAATGCGGGCACGGTCGGAAGGCTGGAGATCGAGGTGGTGGACAGCTCTTCGCAGGGACATCTGGTCTCGGCGGCGATGGTCCGCCAGTGGATTTCGCAGGCCGGAATCAAGACACTCGGCACGGCAGTTGATGCGGTGGACCTGACGGGCATCGAACAGCTGATCGCCCGCAACGGATTCGTGGATAAAACGGTTGCCTATGTCTCCTACGGGGGAACGCTGCATATCGAGATCAGCCAGCGCAAGCCGCTGGTGCGCCTGCTGACCGACGGCATGAACGCCTACGTGACCGCCGAGGGTTATGTCTTCGCCGCGCCGCGCGCCTCATCGCTCTACGTCCCGGTGGTCACCGGAAGTTACCGCCCGCCCTTTCCCGCGTCGTACGTGGGGAGCGTGCGGGAGCATATCGACCTGCGCCTCGGCGAGATCGACGGACGCATCGCCGAACTCGAACGCGAGAAATACCCCCTCTACCGGCGTGAGATGGAGAACGACCGCAACATTTCGGCCCTGCGCCGTATGCGCATCAAGCGGCAGTGGTGGCGGCTGGAGGGTTCGCAGGAGTTCGATGCGCGGGTCGGGGAGCTGCGCGAAAAGAAGGCCGGACTGCGCCGGACCTACCGCTACCGGGCGCGCGTGATCCGCGGGGAGATCGAGCGGATCGCCGGGCGGCAGGAGGCCGAGCGGGCGAAACAAAAAAAGTTGGAGAAAAGCTACGAAGATTTCATGAAACTCCTTACCTTTGTAGAAACTGTCGAAGACGATGATTTCTGGAGGTCGGAAGTGGTGCAGATCACCGCGAAAACGACCCCCAGCGGAGCATTGGAGGTCGAGCTTACGCCCCGCAGCGGCCGCTTCACCGTGCTTTTCGGCCGGCTGGACGACGTGGAGCGCAAGTTCGACAAACTGCTGCGGTTCTACCGCAGCGGCCTTTCGTCGATCGGCTGGAGCGAATACCGCACTATTGATATCAGATATAACGACCAGGTGGTTTGCAAGAAATAAAAGGATTATACCGTGGAAAGAAAGAATTATACCGTTGCCGTCGATCTGGGCTCGTCGAACGTCGTGGTGGCCGTCGGCGAGAAGACGCCCGAAGGCCTGCTTGACGTGGCGTGTGTCGTCACGAAGCCCGTCGAGGGGGTCAATGCGGGCAAGATTGAGAATATCGAACTGGTGAGCCGCGCCATCCGCGAAGCCGTGTCGGAGGCCGAGGAGCAGTTGGGAATCCGCATCACCGAGGCCTATGCCGGTATTTCGGGCGACTTCGTGCGCTGTGCGCGGCACACGGACCACGTCTTCGTCTACGATCCGCAGAACGGTGTCAATCAGAAGGATGTCGATGCGCTGTTCGACCGCATGCGCAACGTGCAGGCGCCCGACGACGAAACCATCATGGACCGCGTACCCCAGAACTATGTGGTGGACGACAATCAGGAGGTGAAGAATCCCGTGGGGTCGTTCGGCAAGAAACTCTCTTCGACGTTCAACTTCATCCTCTGCCTCAAAACCCCGATGCAGCGTCTCGATATGGCCTTGAAGCGCCTCGGGATCAAGATGCTGGGCGTCATGTCCGACGCGCTGGCGACGCCCGAGGCGGTGCTGCTGCCCGACGAGAAGGAGGAGGGCGTGGCCGTGGTGGACATCGGCGGCGGCGTGACCGACGTGGCGGTGTATTACCGCAACGTGGTGCGTTATATCGCCACGATTCCGATGGGGGCGACGGCCATCAACCGCGACATCCGCACGATGAGCGTGCCCGAGAAACATGTGGAAAGCCTCAAACAGAAATACGGTTCGGCGGTGGCCGAGCTGGCTCCCGAAGACAAACTGATCCGTGTGAACGGCCGCACGGCCCGCGAGGCGAAGGATATTCTGCTGCGCAATCTGGCGACGGTGATCGAAGCCCGCGCCACGGATATCGCGGAGTTCGTACTGCAGGAGATCAAGGATTCGGGATACATCGGCAAGCTGGCTTACGGGATCGTCCTGACGGGCGGTTCGGCCAAGCTGAAGGACCTCGACGAACTGTTCCGCCGGGTGACGGGCATGGACGTGCGCGTCGCCGTGCCCGAGACGGGAATCACCGGGGAGTCGAAGGAGAAGGTCGCGGACGCCGCTTTCTCGACCGCCGTGGGCATCCTGCTCAAGGGAGCCGAACTGGGCGGCTGTGCCGTCATCGAGCGCCCTGCGGCTCCGCGTTCCGAGCCGCACCGGCCTTTCACGCCGCCGCAGCCCGCTGCGGGCGGATTCAAGGCCCCGCAGCCGCGTGCGGCCCAGCCTTACACGCCTCCCGTGCCGGCTCCGGAGGCCGATTCCGGGACGCAGGCCGGGGCTGAAACGGCCGGGCCGCGGGACGAAGAGCGTGTCGATGAACCGCCGATGATCGAACCCAAGCGCAGCCGCAATTGGGGCGCGATCTTCCAGAAGACCTTCGACAAGATCAACAAGAGCTTCTCGGCCGCCGAGGACGAAGAGATTTAGGGGAAGGAGTTTAGGCGAGTGCGGGGGAAGGATTCCGACTCGATGCCGGAGCTGTGAATGACAACTGCTCACCCGTGGAATAGATAGTTTAAATTATTTGGAAAATAAAGCAAGAGCGGTTTTTAGAAGCATTCCGCAGTTTTTAAAATAAGACTAAAAAACTCCGCATTATCGTTTGGAGCGGAAAAAGAGTGACCGACGGCTCACGCGCCCGGAACGGGAGGGAGCAAAGGCCCGATCTTGCTCCAACCGTTCAGCTGGAACCGGAGGGAACTCCCGCGGAAAACGACATGCGGATGGTTTTGGCACTTTTGTCACCAAAAGTGCATAAAAAAGAGATTACGATATGACAGACGAATTGATGTCGGAAATCAAGGCCCCGCGCACGGACGGCTCGATCATTACGGTGGTCGGCGTCGGCGGAGCCGGAGGCAATGCCGTGAACCATATGTGGAACCTCGGTATCCGGGGCGTGACGTTCATGGTCTGCAACACCGACCAGCAGGCGCTCGACAAGAGCCCCGTGGAGCGGAAAATCCGTCTTGGGTCCGAGGGGCTCGGGGCCGGGAACGACCCGGAGAACGGGCGCCGTGCGGCTGTCGAGTCGCTGCCCGAAATCCGGCAGGTGCTCGAAGAGGCCGGTACGAAGATGCTCTTCATCACGGCCGGCATGGGCGGCGGAACGGGTACGGGCGCGTCGCCCGTCATCGCCAAGCTGGCCAAGGAGATGGGACTGCTGACCGTGGCCATCGTCACTTCGCCGCTGGCCGTCGAGGGCAAGATCCGTTACGAGCAGGCGTTCCGCGGCATCGAGGAGCTGCGCCAGAACACCGACTCGCTGCTGATCATCAACAACGAAAACATCCTGGAGATCTACGGCCGCCTCTCGCTCAAGCAGGCTTTCGGCAAGGCCGACGACATTCTGGCCTCGGCGGCCAAGGGCATCGCCGAGATCATCACCGTCGAAAGCGACCTGGTGAACGTCGACTTCGCCGATGTGTCGAAGGTGATGCGCGACAGCGGCCGGGCCCATATGGCCGTGGCGACGGCCGAGGGCGACAACCGCGCCGAAGCGGCGGCCGAAGCGTCGCTGCGCTCGCCGCTCTTGGACCACAACCTGATTTCGGGGGCGAAGAACATCCTGCTCAACATCTCGGTGTCGGACGCCGACGCCCTGATGTACGAGGAGGTGGTGCGGATTCTGGAGTATATCCAGGCCCACGCCAGCGTGCAGGACGACAACGGCGTGATCCACAACGCCAACATCATCTGGGGTACGAGCGAGAAGCCGCAGCTGGGCAATTTCATCGAACTGGTGGTCGTGGCCACGGGATTCGAAGGCGACGCGCAGCCCGGCGTGATGAAGCAGATCATCCCTCCGGTCCGCGCCGTCGAACCGGCCGTCAAGGAGACGCCCGCCGCAGCCCCCGTGCTGGAGCCGATCAAGCCCCTGCCGCCCAAACCCGCCCAGCGCCAGCCCGAACTGGTGATGCTCGGGGCCAAGCCGACCCGTTACAGCAACATCGACACCCTGCTGGCCAAACCCGCCTACCAGTCGCGCAACTCGAAGTTCATCGTGCGCGTCCCCGGCAGCCGCAAGGAGGTGCTGAAGGACGATACGACCGATGCGCAGGCGCAAAAAGAGGAGACGCAGGGCGGCTCGCTATTCGATTAACTAACCGATTTTCAGTTTGGAAGACGCTCATTCCTGGATCACTTTCAACGGGTTTTCGCCCCATATCGCCGTGCTGTGCGCGGTGACGTTCTGTCTGCTGTGTGTTTCGGCGCTCGTATCGGGTGCCGAGACTTCGTTTTTCTCCCTTTCGCACAATGACATCCGCCACCTGCAGAGCCGCAGGAGCGCATCGGCTGCCGCCATGCTGCGGCTGCTGACGAACGTCGACCTGCTGCTGGCCACGATTCTCGTGGTGAACAATCTGGTGAATATCTGCATCGTCATCCTCACGTCGAGCATCATAGATTCGGTTTTCACCTTCCTGCGGTTCGAATTCCTCTTCAAGACCGTACTGGTGACCTTCCTGCTGCTGCTCTTCGGCGAGATACTGCCCAAGGTGCTGGCGCAGACCATTCCCGTGCGCTTCGCCTCGATGGTGGCCCGTCCGCTGCTGGTGCTGCGGTGGATTTTCTATCCGATTTCCTATGCGCTCGTGCGGACGAGCAGCCGCATCAGCGAGAAGGCTTCGCACAAGAGCGAGATTTCGCTCGACGAGTTGGCCGACGCGGTGGACATGACCCAGAGTTCGAGTCCTGAGGAGCATGTGATGCTGTCGGGAATCGTCAATTTCGTCAATACCGAGGTGCAGGAGATCATGAACCCCGCGTGGACATCACGGCTCAACATAACGGACGATTACGAGACGGTCAAGAAGACCATTATCGAATCGGGATTCTCGCGCATCCCGGTCTACGAGGAGGATATCGACAACATCCGCGGCACGCTCTACGTCAAGGACCTGCTGCCCTACATCAACAACGGCAGCGATTTCGCCTGGCAGCAGCTGGTCCGCAAGCCCTATTTCGTGCCCGAACACAAGAAGATCAACGACCTGCTGGCCGACTTCCAGTCGAACAAGGTCCACATGGCGATCGTCGTGGACGAGTACGGCTCGACGCTGGGACTGGTGTCGCTGGAGGATATCATCGAAGAGATCGTGGGCGAGATTTCGGACGAAAGCGACAACGACGAGAGTTTCTTCACGCGGCTCGACGCCAAGAGCTATGTTTTCGAGGGCAAGACCCACCTCGGATTTCGAACGCATCCTCGACATCGGCGAAGACGTCTTTGCCGACGTCCGGGGCGAGGCCGAAACCCTCGCGGGGCTGATGCTCGAACTCAAGCGCGACTTCCCGCGCAAGGGCGACGTCTTCACCTCCCACGACCTTCGGTTCACGGTGCAGGAGATGGACGGGCACCGGGTCGATAAAATCCGCGTCGACCTCCAATGATTCCGGCCTTGTGGACATCGCTGCCGCTGACGGCCGAAGAGTCCGCCCGGTGGACGACTCCCGAAGAGCGCGCCGCAGCCGCGGCGTTCGTGTCGGAACGCCGCCGGGCCGAGTACCTTACGTGGCGGGCCGTCGTGCGCCGCGAACTGGGGGACGACGTCGGGATCGCCTACGATGCGCTGGGCGCCCCGGTGCTGACGAACCGGGCCGTTCATATCTCCGTCGCCCATTGCGCCGGCCGTATCGCGGTCTGCGCCTCTCCGGAGCGCTGCGCCGTGGACATCGAACCCCAGGCGCGCGATTTCAGCCGCGCTGCGAGCCGCTACCTCACGCCCGAAGAGGAGGCGCTTTCCGACGAGGCGCTCCTGCCGGGGATCGTTTGGTGTGCAAAGGAGGCGCTCTACAAGTTAGCCGGGCGCCGGGAACTGGATTTCCGGAGGGACCTGCACATCGTGCGGCTCGACCTTGCCGCCGGGACGCTGACGGGGCAGATCGAAAACGGAGAGCCTGTCAGGCTCTCCGTATCGCTGGACGAAGGTTTTATCCTGGTATACATTCTTTAGAATGCTTCCGAAGCGGTGAAGAGGAATGCCGAGGAGCGTTTGCGGTCCCACGGCAGGTTCTGGTTGCCGAAATTGCCCCAGCCGTAGTCGAGGCGGATGTTCATGCGGTTCTTGAATTCGAAGCGGTAGCCGCAGCCGAAACTGCAGAGCGTGTTGCCCCAGCGGAATTTGTCCGTGCCCCAGACCTGCCCGCCGCCGATCCAGCCCACGATGCCGTGGCGGCGGTAGATTTTCTGCCGCAGTTCGATCTGCGTCTCCACGAGCCGTTTGTCGCGGTAGCGGCCTTCGTAGTAGCCGCGCATGCGTTCCATGCCGCCCAGCTTGGCGTACATGTGCCACGACGGGGTGCCGGCCGTGGCGTCGGCGTAGAGGTCGTAGGCCAGCACGGCCCCTTTCCAGAGTTTCTGGTAGAAGTCGAACGTCAGTGTGAAGCGTCCGAACGTGCGGCGCGTGTTGCCCAGCCATTGGGGATACCATTTGGCTTCGGCCTTGATGAAGATGCCTTTCGAGGCGTTGAAGGTCACGTCGCGCGTGTCGTACTGCGCGAAAATGCCGAGGTTGGTGTTGAAGGCGTTTGGTTTGTCGCCCGTGGCGGCGATGAAGTTCGAGAAGGGGTCCTGTTTCGCGGGGTCGTAGCGCCCCTCCTGCCAGAGGTCGTAAAGTTCGCCCATCTTGCCGCCCGGAACCGGTTTCCCGGCTTCCACGTCGGCTCGGATGTCGTTCATGCGGCCGACCATGTCCCGAATCCCGGTATTTGGCTCCGGAGTAGTCGATGCCGCCGCTGACGCCGATGTAGAACCGTCCGACGAGCGACGTGCAGTAGGAGATGCGGAAGATGCCCATCGTCGTGGTCAGGTCCTGCGCGTACCCCTCTTTGCCGGCCTTGTAGCCCACGCCGTAGAAGGCGCCGGGGAAGTAGACGAATGCGCCCGAGTAGCTCAGCCGCTGTTTGTTGTGGTTGTAGATGTTGTCGCCCGAGAAGCGCAGCAGCACGAATTTTTCGGTCGTGAAGTTGCCGTAGATCGAGATGTTCGACGGTGCGGTGACCGAGTCGGTGCGGTCGAGCCGGTAGAGGCCCGCCAGCAGGAATCCGATGCCGAATCCGACGTCCGACGAGTAGTTGGGACCGGGGGCGATGCTCCAGTCGATCTTCTTTTCGAAGGTGCGGTCCACGTTCGAGCGGCTGTAATAGTCGATGATGCGGCGGATCAGCCCCGGCCGTTTCACCGGAGCGGTGAGGGTTGCCGAATCCGCCAGCCGGATTCGGCGGGCGTTGGGGTGCGTTTCGGCCTGCCCGATCTGCGAAAGCGTCTTTTCGGTCGAGGGGAAATTCTCCTTCGAGGGGTCCGTGCCCTGGGCCGACGCGCGCAGCGCGGCTGTCGTCAGCAGGACGGTGAGGAGGAGGAAACAGGTCTTTTTCATGAATTCGGGGATCGGAGTCGACGGCAAAGATAACCAATATTTCCGGTTGCGCAAAATGAACAATCCCAACCCCCGGAAGTAGCAACGAAACGGGTAAAAATTCCTACCTTTGTGGCAATTCAAACAATTGCCGCCCATGGAAATCGCCGCCCCGCAGCTGCTTGGGGAGTCCGCAGCACCCGCCGATCCCGTCCGGATGACCCATGACGAGGAGATCGCCGACGCTTCGTTCCGCGCCGCGGACTTCGCATCGCTCGACCGCGAGCACCTTTCGGTGCAGGGATGCCTCTTCACGGGCTGCCTTTTCGCCGGGAGCGTGCTTGCCCATTCGCAGTTTTCGGACGTGGTTTTCCGTAACTGCGATTTCTCGAACGCCGACCTGCAGGGGTGCAGTCTTCACCGCGTGCAGTTCGCCGACTGCAAACTTTCGGGAACGAATCTCGCCGAAACCACGCTCAATCACCTGTTGTTCGAACGCTGCAAGGGCGAGTTCGCCAATTTCGCCTTCTCGCGGCTGCGCACGGTGCGTTTCGCGGGCTGTCCGATGCATAGCGTCGCTTTCGGGGGACTGCCGTTTCGAACGTGTCGAGTTCGCGCAGTGCGACCTGACACTGGCCGAATTCTTCGGAACACGCCTGCGCGGGCTTTCCTTCGCCGATTCGGACATCCGCGGCATCCGCGTCCGCGAGATCGATTCATTCGAGTTGAAAGGATTGAAAATTAATCCGTTGCAGGCTGTCGAACTGGCCCGTCTACTGGGCGTCGAGATCGAAGAATAGTATGTTATTCAAAAAATTTACATATTTTATAAAAAATCTTAATAAAATATTTGGAAGTTTGATTTCCGCGTGCTACTTTTGCCTTGTCTTAAATGATAAAATATTTTAAGAATTATTTAAAATTATTTAGTATGAAAGCAAGGATTAACGAGTGGTTACGTACCGCCCTGATCATGTTGGGAGAGAGCATCAAACTGCGCGAGATGTAAAATCTCCCTTTCGGTAGACTTAAAAACTTAAACTTCGATAAACGAACAGCCCGGCTTTTGCAAGCCGGGCTGTTTTGTCGTTGCGGGGATCGGGTCTATTTGACGCCGATTTTCTTGAGGATCGCCTTCGGGACGGCATTCCTGTTGACCAGCACGGTCATCGTCTTGTAGGCGACGAACGGGCGCGAGAAGTACCAGTAGCCGTCGTAGGGACCCGTCGTGTTCCACGAGTTCTTGACCTTGTAGTAGGGCGTGCCGTTCTGGTCGACGGCCGTGCCCACGATCTGCATGCCGTGGTCGTCGGTGCTCTCGTAGTTGTCGTAGCCCTCCTGGCGAAGTTCCTGCGTGATGGTGCGTTCCTTGCCGGGCTTCTCGAACGTGTAGAGTGCGGCGTCCTTCTCCTTCTGGGTGAGTTTGCCCCACTTCTCGGCTTCGGTTCCCTCCATGCCTTCGAGGTCGGCTTCGGGAACGATGCCCAGACCCTTGGTGCGGCTGAAGCCCTTTTCGCTCACGTCGGTTCCCCAGGCGATCGTGTAACCTTTCTCCAGCGAGTTGTCGATGATTTGCATGAACTCGTCCAAGGGGACGTTCCACACCTTGTCCCAGTTCCAGTTGTCGGGGACCTCCATGGCGAACTCCGTGTAGAAGGGATGGTGGGTGAACGAGGTGAATTCGATGTAGTCGCCGAGGTCGATCGGCAGCGATGCGGCGAACGATGCCGGGGTGTACTCCTTGCCACGGTAGGTGAACTTCGCGGGCATCGCGCCGAAATAGGCGTCGAGGATGCCGTTCAGGCCGGCTTGCCAGGCGGTCGTGAGGCGGCTGTCGCTGCGTTTTTCGCCGGCATTGATTACCGCGTCGGCATAGGCTTTGATGACGGCGTCGATCTCGTCGAAATTGGGCTTGTCATAGCCGTAGTTCAGGCCCGGATAGATCTCCTCGGGGACGATGCCGTAGCGCTCGATGCCGCCGATCACGTCGTGGGCCTGACCGCCGACGGCGAGGTTCAGCCTGCCGTGCAGGCGGACGTATTTCACGGCCTTCTCGAAGTAGATATTGCGTACGATCCACATTTCCGAGAGGTCCAACTCGGGACCTCCGGCGCGGAGGATTTCGCTTTCGAGGAACGAGAGGGTCGAGTAGCACCAGCAGGTGCCGCTGCGGCTCTGGTCCTTGACCGGGGTGACGGGCAGGATTTTGACATCGGTGAAACGGTAGCCCTCGGCTGCCGCCGGTGCGGGCTTCTGCGCCGCGGCCCCGAGTGCGGAGCAGAGCGCGAACGCTGCGAGAATCAGTTTTTTCATCTATCGTTCGGTTTTCGGTGTTTGCTTTCTTGCGGGTCGTTTCGCAGTCCCGGACGGTTTTCGCGTTTTGCAGTCAGACCCTTTGGCCCGGGACGGTTTTCCGTTTCGCGGCCGGCCTCTTTTGGGCGGGGACGTTTCCCGTTTCGCGGCCCCCCCCCTTGCCCGGAGCGGTTACTTCTTCGATCCCGCGACGATCTTCAGGCAGTCGTCGAGGGTGAGCTCCTCGGGCTTCGCCCCTTTCGGCAGGCGGTAGTTCTTGCCTTTGTAGGCGATATAGGGTCCGTAACGGCCGTTCTTGACCAGCATGTCGGGATCCTCGGGGAAACTTTTCAGCGGCGTGTTGGCCGCAGCGGCGGCGGCCTGGTGCGTGCGGACGATCTCCACGGCGCGGTCGTAGCCGATCGTGTAGGGGTCGTCGGTCTTGGCCAGCGACGCGAACGACTTCCCGTAGCGTACGTAGGGACCGTACTTGCCGATGCCGACGGTCAGTTCCTCGCCGTCCAGCTGTCCCAGGCCGCGGGCAGCGCGCGAAGAGTTCCAGCGCCTCTTCCAGAGCAATTTGGCCGTAACCGAACGAAGTACTTTTG
>VOFJ01002762.1_pt1 | contig 17487 bp, 34 predicted proteins | sample 5384081 | NCBI WGS metagenome assembly VOFJ01 (sample SAMN12384729, study PRJNA508395) | human gut metagenome | isolation source: healthy gut I | host: Homo sapiens
CTCATTGTACTTCGTTCAGTTACGTATTGCGCTGAATGCCAGAGGACAAATGACCCAGATCCTGGTTGCTGAATCCCAAGAGAAGGCTTTTGAAAAATGTGACAGTGATTAGTCATAAACCCTGGTTCCTTTATCGTGGGGATGGCTCTCATGCATGATTGGTCCGTAGAGATGGACTACAGGCGTGTGATTAGCCTTGGTCAATATCATCGGACGGGTACTAGTCATGAAGTTAACGGATTACTACCGTTACCTCAACAGCAAACCATTATGAAGTAAATTAAGACCAAATGAAAGGGTGTATGCCTTGACAGAAGATATCAAAAAAAAGAAGACGTGAAAAGAAGAGGAAGTTGCCCAAACAACTGAAGAAGTTGTAGAGGAAACCAACCAACCTTCTGAATTAGAAGAAGCACAAGCGCGTGCCGAAGAATTTGACCTCCCTGGAGCCAAGAAAAACAGTGGGCATAACCGCAGGTTCTCCTTTTCCGTATTCTTCCCTCATAATATCCAGGAGTATCCAAGACGACGTCCCTGGAATGAATTTTCACAGGACGCTTTACCTCCCGGGCAAGGCCAGCAGCTGATAAAGGCTTTCTTCTGAATTTCACGGTCCGGCTCATCCCAGTAGTAGTCAAGGCCGATCTCTCCCACCGCCACCACCTGCCCAGGATTGGAAAACTGTTCCCGGAGCCATTCAGGCCTTTATCATCCAGGGCATCCCGCATGTTCGGTGCTTCCGATCGGGCAACGCCGGGATAACGCTTTGTAATCATTGATCGCAGGCAATCGCCCGGATGAAGATAATTGACAATATCCTTAAACACCTTATGCTGCATCTCACCCGTCTTTTTATCCAGCACTAAAAGCCGGGAAGAAGAACGATCTTCCAGCGGATCCTGTGCAATTAACTCCTGTGGTAAATCATAATAAAAATCTTTTACATCCATTCTTTCTGCCTCTTTTTCTTTCTATATCTGTACTTTCGCTTTATATAAAATCAATCAGTTTTATATCTTATATGCTATCAGCTATTTCTCTATACTCCGGAATATCCGCTTTTCAGCTTTCCATACCTTAAAAACTTTATTTTTCCAGCCAGACGAATTCAATAAAGCATTTTAAGGATTTGACGCAGCCGGTTCTGACTCCTCCTGCATATAAGATGCGCCCTGTTTCATAAATTCCACGCTCTTTCAGCGCTTCATCCTGCTCCATCGCCGCATCCATTGCTTCATCCGTCTGCTTGCTGAGAAGGCGCACATCCTCATTGACCGACAGCTCTTCAAAAATACTGCGTCAGCTCTTCGGACATTTTCCCGTCATCGATCTGCCAGCTTCCGTTTCTCCGCCCGGATTGCATAGATCCGCACCAGACTCGGTGCCGGTGTCTCCACGCCCGTATACAAAATCTCATAATACACATACGCTGCCATCTCACCGTCCCTAAGCCCCGGCGTCGTATAACATTTCACATTCTGGTACCCGGAAATGTACTGCTTCTGTTCTTCAAATTCCTGACGGTAATGTTCTTCCTCACTCGTATCCTGTGAGGAAAAAACAACTTCACAAACGTATCCATATCACAGTCGGAAACCGCCTGAAAATAAGTATTCATCAGCTCTGTGATCCCCCGGCTCGCCATTCTCTGTCAGAATACATCCGCCAAAGTCCTGAATATATTCTTTCGTGTCCGGCTCAATCACCATTCCAGATCCGCCTGTATCCACCATTTCTGCCGGTAAGCCATCCTTTTTCCCCAGAATGTCTGTTATTTTCCCGGAAAACATCGCCACCGCGCCAATCAGAATCAATACAATCACCGCCGCAAAGCAGCATCACATAGCGGCGCAGTTCCCAGTCCGTTCCGTTCTTCCGGCTGCGTCCCGGTTTCTTTTTTCGGTTCTCCCACCCGACCGCCTCCTGACTTATTCGATTGTTAATATTATAGCGGCGATTTGGTTACTCGGCAAGCGGTATTTCCGAAAAAAAAACTTGCAAATTTTCTAAATATTATAGTATCATACAAGTAATGCGTCTGTAGCTCAGTGGATAGAGCGCCGGCCTCCGGAGCCTGAGGCGTAGGTTCGATTCCTATCAGACGCATTCTTAAAAAGCGACAGCGGAGATATCTCAGCCGTCGCTTTTTGTGTTATTCATGATAAAAAGGAGGACTCTTTCCGTGGAACTCATACACGTTTCTGGAAATACAGACTGCCTGCTTGGCAAAAACAGCCGTCGGCATCTACCGCATCGACGACACCCGCTGCATCCTGTTTGACAATGGTTACTCAAAGGAATATGACGAGCTGGTCGGCTCTCTGAAAGACGCCGGGCTGACCCCGGCGGGGCTGATCGTTTCCCACGCGCACATCGACCATCATGGAAACAGCAAACGCCTGCGCGAAGCCTTTCAGATTCCACTGGCTATGTCGCTTGGCGAAGCCGGGCTGATCGCCTCCCAGGCGGCGCTGGAACGGTATACCAATTATTTCGGGCGCTCCGAGGAGGAAAAGGTTTCCATCGACACCGAGCAGCGCGCCCGGTTGACTGTATCATCCAGCCGGAGGATACTTCCGTGACACTCTGCGGCGTAACCTTCCCGGTTCACCATCTGCCAGGGCATTCCCTCGACCACATCGTCATCGGCACACCGGACGGCGTCTGCTTTGCCGGGGACGCGCTTTTAACCGAAAATGTCCTGCGTCACGTCAAGCTTCCATACTGCGACCACGTCGGTCTGGATCTGGAAAGCAAGGAAGCAATCACAAAACTGCCTTACCAGCACTGGATTTTTATCGCACAAAGGTCCATTTGATGGCAATATCCGGGAACTGGCGGACAAAAAATATGGATCTTGTCCGTCTGCGTCTCGCAGAGCTGGCAAAGCTTTTGCAGAGACCGATGACGCGTGATGAATTTTATCAGGAAAGCCGACGCCTGATCGGAATGCACATCGGTACCTACGACCAGCTCATCCGTCAGGAACGCCACCTGGCGCCCATATCTGGAACAGCTGGTGATCGATGGGACGGCACGGCTGGAAGTAAAGAATGACACGATATATTTTTACTTGAATGAATAAACTCTTTCTGCATGAATTTTCACTCTCCTGTTGTTATCGTTTCCGAAAAAATACACACACGCCACCGCAAATCCCAAGATTCCCGCTCCCATCACGGCGAAGCGGGAATATGTTTTTAACAGCACCAGAATACGTTCCCACGATGCCCCCGCCACCGCGCCGGCTCCGATGAGCACCGTATTCCAGATAAGACTGCCCGCTGTTGTCAGAAGGAGAAACGGCAGCAGTTCCATCTTTGCCATCCCCGCCGGGATCGAGATCAGGCTTCCGGATGATCGGAACGAACCGGCAAAAAAAGACGGCTGACCGTCCCGTTCTCTCCAGCCATCCGTCTGCATCTTTCACATCTTCCACTTCTACTCCCAGCCGTTTTCCCCATGCCCCGCCCAAAAATGCATAAAACTTCTGCACGGGAATGTGCCGCCCCAGCTCATACAGAATCAGCGCCCCCAGCACCGAGCCCGCCCTCGCTGCCAGAACTGCCCCGGCTATGTTCATCCGTGTATGTGTTGTCATAAATCCACCAAAGGTTAAAATCACTTCCGACGGATCGGCGGAAACAAATTCTCAATTAGAATCAGGGCAAACATTCCCGCATATCCGTATGAACTTAAAAGTTCCAGCACTATATCACGCATGATATATCGCACTCCACGTTATTTCCACATATTCTATGTATTTTATGCGGAACGGAAAAAATCCAGGCATCTAATTTTCATTTTTCATGCCCGGATTTTAATTAAACCTAGAGAATCATCACATTCCCCACGGCCCCCGTATCCGAGAACTCTGTCCACTCGCACACATTGACCGCGTGATCGGCGATTCGCTCCAGGTACTTGGCAACCATCAGCACATCCACCGCCACATCGGATTTGTCTCCATCTTTTTTCAGAAATTCGATGACTTCCCGTTTGACACGCTCAAAAAAGGCATCAATCAGGTCATCTCTCTGCTCAAAGGTTTCTGCGGTTTCGGTATCGCGCTCGATGAAAGCGCGAATTGCATCTTTAACCATCGTTTTACATTTGCCACCATCGCCGGAAGGTGTTTGCTCACAAGACCGTAATCCGCTGCCTCTAAGCGCAGGGACAGATCGGCAATATCCGCTGCCTGATCGCCCATCCGCTCCAGATCGGTCACTACTTTCAGTGCCGTCGAGATATGGCGCAGATCGCTGGCGACCGGCTGCTGCTTTAACATCAGCATCAGGCAGTGTGTCTCGATCTTTCGTTCCATATTGTCCACATCGCGGTCTCCCTTAATTATCTTGTCTGCCAATTCCGTATTATGTTCGCTGAGAGCCTGAAAGCTGCTGTCAATCGCATCCTGCACCATCTGGCTCATCGTGATTACTTCCTGATTCAGGTTCTTTAACTCCTGTAAAAATGTTTCTCTTGTCGCCATCCCGCGTCTCCTCCGTTTATGTTGTTTCCTGCCTGATTTTCTACCCATTCCAAATTTCCAACCATCCGGTTATCATCCAAACCGTCCGGTAATATAGTCTTCCGTCTTCTTCTCCCGCGGATGCGAGAACAGATCCGTTGTCGGTGCATACTCGACTACCTCTCCCACCAGGAAAAATGCCGTATAGTCCGCAATACGGGTCGCCTGCTGCATATTGTGGGTAACGATGACAACGGTATAATTCTTCTTAAGCTCGCCCATCAGATCCTCGATTTTCAGCGTGGAAATCGGGTCCAGTGCCGAGGTCGGTTCATCCATCAGTAGAATCTCCGGCTCAACCGCCAGCGCACGCGCGATGCAGAGACGCTGCTGCTGTCCGCCGGAAAGTCCCAGTGCAGAACGTTTCAGGCGATCCTTGACCTCATCCCACAGGGCCGCGCCGCGCAGACTCTTCTCCACAATCGCGTCCAGCTCTGCTTTTCCCTTTAATGCCGTGAATCCGCGGTTCCATACGCGATATTGTCATAAATACTCATCGGAAATGGGTTCGGCTGCTGAAATACCATGCCGACCTTCTTGCGAAGAAGCGTCGTATCAACCTTCGGATCATAGATAGCCTCGCCGTCGATCAACACCTTTCCATTGATTGTTACATTCGGCACCAGATCGTTCATGCGGTTCAATGTTTTTAAATAGGTAGACTTACCGCAGCCGGACGGTCCGATAAACGCTGTGATCTGATTTTCATATATATCCAGATTGATATTTTTTAATGCATGATTGTTTCCATAGTACAGATTCAAATCCGACGTAGAAATTTTGTCTCCATATCATTTCCTCATTTTTTACTTTATTTTAATTTTGTCACATCAAACCGGTTGGTCAAAAAAATCTCGTCAGCAGGTTGATTACCAGCACGATAATCAGAAGCACGACCGCGATTCCAAACGCCTGATCGTATTTTTTGCTTTCTGCATTGACAGGTAGAGCTGGATGGTCAGCGTGCGCCGCTCGACTCAAACAGTTTTCCAAACAGGTTTTTCGGTAGCTGGAAGCCGCTTCCGGCAGTAAACAGAAGCGCCGCCGACTCGCCCACGATACGGCCAATCGAAAGGATGACGCCGGTCAGAATCCCCGGTGCCGCGCTCGGCAGCAGGATCGTCCGGATCATATACCATTTCGTTGCACCGATTCCCAGTGCGCCGCTGCGGTAGCTGTCCGGAACTGTTTTGAGTGCTTCCTGCATTGTGTTCCGCGTAATCAGCGGAAGCACCATCAGGGTCAGCGTGAAGGATCCGGTCAGAACCGAATAGCCCAGCTTCAGCGTCATTCCGAAAAAAGACCATACCGAACAAACCAAAAATAATCGACGGAATACCGGACAGGATCTCGGTTGTAAATTCAATCGTCCGCACCAGTTTTCCCGGCTTTGCGTATTCGTTCAGATAAATGGCGGAGCCGATTCCGATCGGCGCTGCAATGATAAGGGTAATTACAATGATGTAAATCGTGTTGATGATATTTCCCAGAATACCAAAGGTGCCCCTTGAGGGAGCTCTGCACCGTGGACAGAAGCTGCCAGGAAACCTGCGGCAGGCCGCGCACAAACACATACCCCATGATGCCAACTAACAGCGCGATCGCCACGCCAGCTGCCAGATAAATCAGCACTTTTAAGATATTGTCCCCGATGCGGGTGCGCTTCTGGTAAATACTTTTCATACTATTATCGGTCATTTGCGCCGCCCTCCTTCACAAACATCCGGCTGAGCACCGTGTTGATAAACATGATAAATACGAACAGCACCAGACCGATGGTAAAAGAGCACTTCCCGGTGAAGTCCCTCGGAATAAGACATTTCCGCCACGATCGCGGTCGTCAGGAAGCGGACGGAGTTAAATGGAAGCGGCAGATTGACTGAGCTTCCGGATACCAGGCTGATCGCCATCGCCTCGCCGATCGCACGACCACAGCCAAGAACTACGGCTGTGATGATGCCGGAATGTGCGGCCGGAACAATTACCTTGAAAATCGTCTGGATATGGGTTGCACCCAGTGCCAGCGATGCACTCTTTAAATGCTTCGGCACTGCCCTAAGGGATGACTCACTGATATTGATGACGGTCGGAAGAATCATGATTGCCAGAACCAGAACTGCCGATATGAGGTTCGCACCACCGGTAAACTGGTGCGTCGTGGAACCGGCAAAGATTTTCATTTCCAGCTTATACATCAGAGGATTTAAAATCAAAATTCCTAAAAGTCCGTAGATAACCGACGGGATACCTGCCAGAAGCTCAACCGCCGGGCGGACCACTGCCGCTACCTTCGGCGGCGCAACCTCTGCCAGAAAGATGGCGGTAAACAGCCCAATCGGCACACCGATCAGGATCGCCAGAAAGGTTCCGACGATGGAAGTTAAAATAACATAGAGAATTCCGAAAGACGCCGGATTTCCAGTCGGCTTCCAGACGGTTCCAAATAAGATTTCCGGAACGCCCACCTTAAAAAGTGCCGGGGGTACCGCTGATAATCATGTATAAGGTAATTGAAAAACTGCCACCACCGCCAGCAGGCCGCAGGCGGTAAAAATAATTTCCGCTGCCCTCTCTACCGCTGATTTCGTGGCATGGCTTCCAAAAATGGTAAATTTCTTTTCGTGCATATGTCTCTCCTGTCTCGGATTGAACAGCGAGCCGCTTTCGGTCAAAGCAGAGTTTCCTTTCTGCGGCTTGACTGCAAGCGACTCGATATTGTTTGAATCTATTCAATATTGTGTATATTCGTGAATTTCTGTTTTTTCTATCCTTACCTGTTTCCACCGGTAATTTTATCCACATTCACAAATTCCGATGCAGTTTCTTACTTCGTAGTAATCAGACCTACAGATTTAATCAGGTCATCGCCTTCTGCAGAGTATACATAGTCAAACAGTGCCTGTACCAGCTCGTTCTGCTCAGAAATTTCTCCCTTGGTTGCCATAACGAATGGACGGCTTAAGAAATAGCTGCCTGCCTTGATGTTCTCCTCAGTCGGCTCTACATCATCCAGTTTAACTGCCTTAACGGTATCATCGACTACATCCAGGGAAACGTATCCAATGGAACCCGGTGTGGATGCTACTTTTTGCCATAACTGCACCGGTGGAATCCAGCTCATTCGCATATTTGCAGGCATCTTCCAGACCCAGAAGCTCCTCAAATGCGCCTCTTGTACCGGAACCTGCTTCCCGTCCGACTACGACAATCGGCATATCGCTGCCGCCTACATCCTTCCAGTTTGTGATGCTTCCGTCGTAAATGCCGGTCAGCTCGTCCTTGCTCAGACCATCTACAGCGTTGGACGGGTCAACGACAACGGCGATACCATCGATGGCTACGATATTTTCAACAGCACCTTTTGCTTTCTCATCATCCTTTAATGCTCTGGAAGAATCACCGACATCACACTGACCTGCCAGCACGGACTCGATACCTGCGGAAGAGCCGGTAAATTCAGCCTGTACGGTCACGTTCGGATATTTCTCCATGAATGTTTCTGCCAGTGCATTTGCAAATTTTTTCCATCGAAGTGGAACCTGCCAGGGTGATAGAACCACTCAAATTTTTTGCATCTGCGCTGTTCTCGGTTGTATCTGCTGCTGCATCACTTTCAGCTGCGCTGCTGTCTGCGCTTGTGTCTGCTGCACTTGTATTTGTATTGCTGGAACCACATCCTACCATTCCAGTTGCCAGAACGGCTGCTCCTAATACTGCGATTGCTTTCTGAACATTTTTTCTTCATAATAAAATTCCTCTTTCCTCTCTCTTTTTTTCTCTCAGAGTTTTTTATCCTTGATTTCTTACAGTACGCAGTATAAAAAGATTCCTGGATTTACAGAAATCATGTTTTGGTATCGTTTATGTAAAATTTGGGTAATTTTTGTGGGAGTGAATGTAAGATATGGTTTCTGATCTGCTCTGTTTCTCTCCATGATCAGAACCGCCGCCGGACATCTCTTCGGGGCTTTGTTTGAAAGCCCGGGCAGATCGCCGGCGGCGTGATTCTGATTTTTATACTGAGTTTCATTCTGCTCTCAAACAAGACAGGTGAATTTCCCCAGACATCCTACTTCAGAACAACCTTCTTAAAGTTTTTCTTACCTCTCTTGACAACCATTCCTTCGCCGGAAAGCTGATCCTTCGTAAAGACTGCCTTAACATCCTTTACCTGGTTTCCGTCTACAGATACGCCGCCCTGCTCCACATTTCTTCTGGCCTCAGAACGTGACCGGAGAGACCGGATTTCTGCAGGATGGGAGAATATCGATCTCATCACCGTTGAAATCATCCTCCATCAGCTCGTAGGTCGGCATATTCGCTGCATTTCCGCTGGAAAACAGTGCTTTTCGCTTGCTGCCTGTGCCTTCTCAGCCTCTTCCTCGCCGTGTACCAGCTTGGTCAGCTCGTAAGCTCAGGATCTCTTTTGCAGTATTTAACTGGCTGCCTTCCCATTTGTCCATCTCATCGATTTCCTCTAAGCGGCAGGAATGTCAGCATCCGCAGGCACTTTAAGCACATCGCGTCGGCGATGTTTCTCCAGTACTGGTAGAACTCGAAGGGGGTTGTCTTGATTCGGATCCAGCCATACGGCGCCGGACTGGGTCTTACCCATCTTCTTGCCCTCGGAGTTCAGAAGCAGGGTGATGGTCATGGCATGGGCGTCTTTTGCCCAAGCTTTCTCGGCGGATCAGCTCTGTGCCGCCTAACATATTGCTCCACTGATCATCGCCGCCGAACTGCATGTTGCAGCCGTAGCTCTGGTACAGCATGTAGAAATCGTATGCCTGCATGAGCATGTAGTTGAATTCAAAGAAGCTTGAGCCCCTTCTCCATTCTCTGCTTGTAGCACTCAGCCGTCAGCATGCGGTTGACACTAAAATGAGGTCCTCGCGCAGTAAAATTCAACATAATTCAGATCCAGCAGCCACTCGGCGTTGTTCACCATCATGGCCTTGTCGTCTGAAAAATCAATGAAACGGCTCATCTGTTTTTTGAAGCAGTCACAGTTGTGCTGGATCGTCTCCGGTGTCAGCATCTGGCGCATATCCGTACGTCCGGAGGGATCTCCGATCATGCCGGTGCCGCCGCCGATAGGGCGATGGGCCGGTTGCCTGCCATCTGCAGGCGCTTCATCAGGCACAGGGCCATAAAATGCCCTACATGCAGGCTGTCTGCGGTCGGGTCAAAACCGATATAGAAAACAGCTTTTCCTTCGTTGACCAGTTTTTTTTAATCTCTTCTTCATTCGTGACCTGGGCAATTAAGCCGCGGGCAACTAATTCCTCGTAAATCTGCATCTTCTCTCTACTCCTTTATTAAAATTTGGGGTACAAAAAACCCCGTCCTTCAAAAAGGACGGGGCAAAATCCCGTGTTACCACCTTTATTCACAGATAGTTCGCGCCTATCTGCCTCTGCCGGTATCTTCTGATACCGCGACCGGATAACGTGTGTCTCTCACGTCGCAGCCTACCAAATCAACCGCCGCACATTTTCATGCAGCTCCTCCATCGGATCGGATTTCAGATTCTTCGGTGCGAAGCTCCGGGATGTATTCGAATATCCAGTTTACGCGTGCCTCTCATCATCCGGCTGCTTTCTGTGCGCTCCCCTACGGATCTCTACTTGTTCCCTTCAACGCCTTTATAAGGTTATTGAGTATATTCTGTATTATAAGCGAATTTTATTATTTGTCAAAGAGACCTTTTATTTCTTCGCCAGCGCCGCCAGCCCGGAAAGAATCTCCCGCGCCTTCACAAGCATCGTCTCGCAGTCCGTATGTTTCTGCCGCACATCGCGGTAATAGAACGACGGCACATCACCCGTCCTGAAGGTCAGCGTGCCCTTATATTTCTCCATCAGCGCCCGGAATGCCGGAAACGTCCAGATCGGCTTTTTCTGGTACATCTGAATCGTGATATCCTGCTTCTTTACATCGACCTCCACGACACCCGCCTGATGAGCAAGCGCTTTTAGATCGGCGATCTTTAACAGGTTCTCCACCGAACGTGGAATCTCGCCAAAGCGGTCGGTCAGCTCATCCTGCATATCCATGTACTCTTCCTGGTTCTCAATACCGGAAATCCGCTTGTAAACGTCGAGTTTCTGATATTCATTGCGGATGTAGGACGGCGGAATATACGCGTCGATGTCGCAGTCCACCACAGTCTCGAAGTCCTCGGCTTCGTTCTCACCGCGAAGTGCCAGCACCGCCTCGTTTAAGAGCTTGCAGTACAGGTCACCTAGCCGACCGCCTGCATGTGGCCATGCTGTTCCGCGCCCAGAAGATTTCCGGCGCCGCGCAGCTCCAGATCGCGCATCGCAATCTTGATACCGCTTCCCAGCTCCGTAAATTCACGGATCGCCTGCAGACGTTTTTCCGCCTCCTCACGCAGCAGCTTGTCGCGCCGGTACATGAGAAACGCATACGAAGTCCGCCCGGAACGTCCGACGCGACCGCGGATCTTGGTAGAGCTGCGACAGCCCCAGCCGGTCGGCGTCGTGGATGATGATCGTGTTCGCATTCGGAATGTCCAGTCCGTCTCAATGATGGTCGTGGACACCAGAACGTCGATATTGCCCTCGACGAAATCCAGCATAATTTTTTCCAATTCATGTTCGTGCATCTGCCCGTGGGCGAACACGACGTTTGCCTCCGGCACCAGAGCCGCCACATGGTTTGCCACCTCGTCGATGTTATTGACACGGTTGTAGACATAATATACCTGTCCGCCCGCGCCAGCTCCCTGTGAATCGCCTCGCGCACCATCTCGTCGTTGTACTCCATGACGTAGGTCTGAATCGGCAGGCGGTCCACCGGCGGTTCCTCCAGGACACTCATATCCCGGATGCCAATGAGGCTCATATGAAGGGTACGCGGAATCGGTGTTGCAGTCAGTGTCAGAACATCTACGTTTTCCTTTAGTTTTCTTGATCTTTTCCTTATGTGCCACGCCGAAGCGCTGTTTCCTCATCGATGATCAGAAGCCCCAGATTTTTAAAAGACAACATCCTTAGAAAGGACGCGGTGCGTTCCGATCACGACGTCCACCTGCCCTTTTTTTCAGATCCTTCCAGTCGTTTTTTTCTGCTCGCCCGCCGTGCGGAAACGCGACAGCATATCGACCCGCACCGGGAAATCCTTCATCCTCTGCACAAAGGTATTGTAATGCTGCTGCGCCAAAATTGTGGTCGGCACCAAATACACAACCTGCTTACCCTCCTGAATCGCCTTAAAGGCCGCCCGGAGAGCGATCTCGGTCTTGCCGTAGCCCACATCGCCGCAGATCAGTCGGTCCATGATCTTCGTTTGCTCTCCATGTCCGCCTTTGTCGCCTCGATCGCCGCAAGCTGATCGTCCGTCTCCTCAAACGGAAACAGCTCCTCAAATTCCTTCTGCCAGATCGTATGTTCGCCGGCCATACTGGTAGCCCTCGCTCCGCTGACGCGCTGCATAAAGCTCGACGAGATCCTTTTGCAATATCACGGACCGCACCGCGCACCTTTGCTTCTTCGTCTTATTCCATTCCATTCCGCCCAGTTTATTGAGCTTCGGCGTCCTGGCATCCGAACCGGCATATTTCTGGATTCCCGTCCAGGCGTGTCGCCGGAAGATAGAGATTTCCGCCGTCGCGGTACTCAATCTTGATGTAATCCTTGACGACCTTGTCCTGCTCGATCTTCTCAATGCCCCGGTAAATGCCCGAGTCCGTGGCTCTCATGCACCACATAATCGCCGATCGACAGCTCCGGAAAAGCTCTGGATTTTCTTACCCTGGTAGGAGGTCTTTTTTCTTCTTTTTCCGCCCCCGTCCGCCGCCGAACATGTCTCCCTCGGTGATCACGACGAACTTAATCAGCGGATATTCAAATCCCCGATGCAGCTTTCCGTAAGTCACCAGGATTTCACCCGGTTTCACGGTGTTTTCGCCCTCATCGTCCGTGCAGAAGGCGCTCAGATCGTACTCCCGCAGATCCTCCGCCAGACGGCTCGCGCGCGTCCGCGAACCAGCCAGCAATACCACCCGGTATTTTTTCCTTCTTCCAGCGCGCCAGATCGCTGATTAAAATCTCAAATCCATTCTGGTAGGAATTGACATTTTTAACGCTCACACTGTATTTTTCTTAACCGTCATGCCGGAGAGCTTCTGATCCAGCCCCAGCAGTAAAAGAGTGCGCGGACGCATTGCCATCGCCAGCGTCTCCTTCGCCGAATAGAGGAAGGAAGTCTGCCCCGGAAGCAGATAGCCGCCCTCGAGACGGTGCGACATGCTCTCCCGGAACTCCGTCTCGGTCGTCTCTGCTTTTTCCTTCAAGCGCAGCGGCTCATCCAGGAAAATCGTCAGCTCATCGACTGGAAAATAGTTTAAAAACGATACCGTTTCCTTGCAGAAATACCGGATATAGCTTCCAGCCCATGCACCCGGAAGCCCTCGCGAAGCCCCTCTAAGACCTCCGAGACAGCCGAATCCATCCGGTACGCCTCTTCCGTCTTCATGGCATCCCGCTTTTTTTTCACGTATTTCCTGCGGTCTTTCTCGATCGCCTCGGTTCCATCCCTGAATCTGCTCCGGCGTCAGCGCCATCTCCGTCGCCGGATAGATCACTGCCTCGTCCACCTGCTCGATCGATCGCTGGCTTTCCGGGTCGAAGGTACGGATCGAATCGACCTCATCGCCCCACAGCTCGATCCGGTACGGCACCTCCTCCGTCAGCGGGAAAATGTCAATGATACCGCCGCGCACCGAAAACTGCCCTGATCCCTCAACCTGCGCGACCTTCTCATATCCCATTTCTGCCAGGGCGTGCGTCAGCTTTTCCGACCTCGACCACATCTTCTGCCCCGATCGTGAGACTCCGCTCTTTCATCCACGCAAGCGGCAGCAGATGTTCCATCAGCCCGTCGATCGTCGTGACCACCACGCCGCCGGAACTCTCCAGAACCCGCCGCATGACCTGAATCCGCTGTTTCGTCCACAGCAGGTTTCCGTGGATATCCGACGTATAAAACAGCAGATCCCTCGCCGGGTACAGCGAAATATCCGTATCAAAGCACCGGTAATCCTCACAGATCTCCCGCGCCCTCGAATCATCGTAGGTGACAATCAGCTTCCAGGGCGTCAGATCCGAAAGCTCGGACAGCAGATGCACCTTCTGCGAATCCAGGCATCCCGTGACAAGAAGCGGTCCCTGTCCGCGCTGTAAATCCGTCTTGAGATCCTGGAACTCGATCATCTCCTCTAACGGATTTGCAAATAAATCGCTCATTGTGTCTTGACTTCCTCCTTCCTCTCCGCCTTCTGCTTCTCTAGCTTCTCCTTCTCCCCGCGCGCCGCGCCGTTAAAATGGTTCATCGCCGCCTCAACGCCCTCGGTCATCATATCCACGACTGCCGCCGCACCGTCCTTAAACGCCGTCGTCATCGTTTCGGCTTCCTCTTTCGGAAAATGTCCCAGCACATAGTCTGCCAGATCCATGCGCGCCGGCTTCTCGCCCACACCGATCCGCACGCGCGGAAATTCCTGCGTTCCCAGATGGGCAATGATATTTTTGATTCCATTGTGGCCGCCCGCGCTGCCTTTTTTTGCGGATCCGGATGCCGCCCGGAACCAGGCTGATATCGTCATAAATCACGATAAACTCCGATGGATCTACCTTATAATAATCCATCACCTGACGGATGCACTCGCCGCTCAGGTTCATATACGTCTGCGGCTTTACCAGAATGACCTTATTTCCCTCGATCATGCCTTTTTCCGATCAGTCCCTTAAATGCTTTCTCCCGGACATCAATGTTATACTTGTCCGCCAGTGCATCCAGCGTCATAAATCCCACATTGTGGCGTGTTCCCTCATATTCTCTTCCGGATTTCCAAGTCCTGCAATTACATACATAATTCTATTTCTCCCTCTTTTTCTATAGTATCAAAAATACCAGATTCTTCACTCATCGTCTTTCTCAAAAAGCCAAAACAGACACGACTTTAAGCGTTAAATCCTGAAACTGCCACTTTTTTCAAGCTGTTTCAGGATCTAACGCACTTATTTTTCTCGATACTTTTAAAGTTACTGTTCACGGATAGGCACTTTTTGGAACCGAAAGTGCCGTAAGTTTTTGGGGTCGTGTGTAAATAAAGTTACTTTTTCCCTTCACCCCCTCAACCGCCTTCTGCAGCTGATTATCCTTCTCCTCTGGAATCACGACTTCCTGCGCCGCCTCTTCATCCAGCTCCACCTCGAGATCCGGCTCGATGCCTTTTCCATGGATATCATTTCCATTCGGCGTATAATAATGGTCGGTCGTCAGCTTGATCGCGCTTCCATCCGAAAGCGGCATCAGCGTCTGAACGATACCTTTACCGAAAGTCTTCGTTCCGACGATCGTCGCCACGCCGTAATCCTTCATCGCACCGGTAAATACACTCCGACGCGCTGGCGGAATTGCCATTTACCAGCACAACCATCGGGATCTCCAGGCCTGTGTCCATCCTCAGCGTCGTATGTCTCCTCCGTGCCCTTCTTATTTGCCACGGTCAGGATCCGTCCGCCATCCTTCAGGATATAATCCGCCATTGAGACAACCGTCGTCACCTCGCCGCCCGGGTTGTTCCGCAGATCGATGATCAGGCGCTTCATGCCCTCGCCCTGCAGTTCCTCGATCTTGGATTTAAACTGATCAGCAGTCACACGGTCAAACTCCACAACGGAAATATATCCGATCTCTTCATCCAGCATCTTGCCTGACACCGTCTGCACATCAATCGGTCGGCGGGTCAGGGGTGATATCCTTGTACTCGTCGCTATTTTCACGATAAACCGTGATCGTCAGCTGGCTGCCTTCCTCGCCCTTGACGTAATTATTGACCAGAAGCGACAGATCCATGCCAATCACCTCGGTGCCGTCTACCTTATAAAGCGCATCACCCGGAAGGATGCCTGCCTCCTCGGCCGGGCTGCCCTCAAAAAGACGCGCACGATCGTGCTGACGCCGGTCTGGACATTCTGGGATACCAGAGCGCCGATGCCGCAGTAAGAACCATTTGTCTCATCCAGGAAGCTTGTCAGCTCGTCCGGCGTATAGTAAACCGCATACGGATCATTTAAACCACTCAAAAGCCCTGATAAATGCCGGCTTCCTCCTCGGATGTATCAATTTTTTCCTCAAACAGGTACTTTTTATCGATAATATCCTGTATCTGCTCCAGCTTTTTCGTGACATTCTCAAAAATTGAGCGGCTCCCTGTGCCTGCGACGGTGTTCCCTCGGTCTGTACCTGTACCTGTGTCTGGTTATCGATCACACGGCGTCCAAACATGTAAATACCCGCCGAAGCACCGACCGTGATCAGACACACCAGTGCTGTCACCAGCACACCGACCATCACACCGCGCCAGAATTTATTTTTACTGTCCATCTCTTATGCCTCCTGATTCCTGTCTATTCCTTCCGGATTTCATCTTTTTGCAGCCACCTGATACTTTCCGCACTACGGACTTACATAGCTCGAAGGGTTTACATAACTTCCGTTCTTGCGGACTGCAAAATGCAGATGAGAACCTGTCGAATATCCGGTCGAACCTACCTTCGCGATCGTCTGTCCGGCTTTTACCGTATCCCCTGCCGATACCAGAAGCTGGGAACAGTGCATATACACGGTTGAAAGTCCATTTCCATGGTTGACCACAACATAATTTCCAGCCGAATAACTGTAGGTTGCAATCGAAACCGTTCCTCCGGCGGCTGCCACGATGCTGCTGCCGGTCGAAGCGCTGATATCAATGCCCTTATGGTTCGAGGACGCGCCCGCCGTCGGTGATTTACGTTTTCCGTATCCAGATGTAATGCGTCCGCTTGCAGGGCACGGCCAGCGCAGCGAAGAACTTCCGTCGAAGTGGTAGTCGTACTGCCAGTATTCCCCTTTCGCGGTCGAATTATTCGTCTTTCCCGCTGCGGCAGCTTTTCTGGCAGCTTCCTCTGCCGCTTTTTTCGCCGCCTCTTCCGCTTCCTTCTTCTTAATCTCCGCCTCCATCTGCGCGATCTTGGCTTCCTGCGCCTTGATATCGTCCTCATACGCCTTCGCCTGCGCTGATTTCTCGCCGATCTGCGCGTTGACGTTCTGGAGTTCTTTATTTTTTCTCATTCAGGAGAAGCTGAACTGAATCCTGCTTTGCCTCCGTCTGCGTCTTCATCTCCTGCAGCTCTGCCTTCTCCGTCTCCAGCTTTTTCTTGCTGTCCGCGATGGACTCTTTCGTCGCCACATACTGGTCGAGCATCTTCCGGTCATACTCCGAAATCTTTGAAACATACTCTGCCCGGTTTAAAAGCTCCGAGAGCGAACGGGCTTCCAGAAGCAATTTAAGTAGTTGCTGTCGCCCTTCTCATACATATATTTGATACGCATTTTCATCGAAGCATACTGCTTTTTTTTCAGTTTTCTGCGCTTCTTCCAGCTTTACCGCCGTCTCATCGATGCTTTTTCTGCTTGCTGGAAATATTATTTTCCAGCTTCGTGACCTGCGACTGCAGATCATTCATCTTCGTGTCCAGCTCCTTGACATAGCTCTCGGTGTTACTTTTCAGACCCTGAAGGCTTTTTGATCGCCTCCTCGGTCTTCTTTTTCTCCCTGTTCCAGGGCGCTTTTTTCTTATCCTTGGCGCTGCTTACATCCTTTTTTCGTCGCTGCCGCCACCGAGGTCAGCACTGGGGAAGACGCCAGCGCCGCCGTCACAAGGAACAGAGCCGCACGTATTTTTAATCCCTGTTTTTTCATGTTCTCATCCTTTTTTACCGCAAATTTCCGCTGCCGCCGCATTCTCCTACAGCAGCCGCCAATGTTTTTAGCACCTTTAAATGTCTGCGGATCGTAAAGAAACTTCCGACAAAACCGATTCCCACGCCCAGCGCCATCGCCACGGCTACCATGCTCAGGAAAGCGAATTACAGATCAGGATAAT
>VOFJ01003454.1_pt1 | contig 17486 bp, 15 predicted proteins | sample 5384081 | NCBI WGS metagenome assembly VOFJ01 (sample SAMN12384729, study PRJNA508395) | human gut metagenome | isolation source: healthy gut I | host: Homo sapiens
ATCAGTATACTTCGTTTCAGTTACGTATTGCTCAGGCATTCCTGAAACAGTTCGCCGCAGACATGAACGTCCCCGGAACGGCTCTATTCGCTCATGGAAAAGCTGCGAATCCGTCATGCCCGCTGTGGGCGCCCGCTGGTCGCGCAGCATGAAGGGGCAATAACTGGGGCTTCGCCTGTGTATGAACGCCTTGTCCGCATTGTCCGCGATGGTCTGAACAGACTCATGCGTGACGGAAGAGTAGCAAGCCGTAAGCACGTCTATATCTTTTTTTGTTGCGCGGAATGCGGCGCTTGACCGTTTCCGTGGCCTGCCCCTTGGAAAAAAATTCCCTGCACCAGGTTGACCGTCTGGCTCTTTTGTCCGGGCACAAGTGGGCGTAGCGCTTGGTCATATCCGGGCTGCTGTGGCCGACCATTTCACCAATAACATAAAGAGGACGCCCTCCATTGCCAACCAACTTCCAGCAATATGGCGTTGTGACGAAAGAGTATGGAAAACAACTTTGTGCCTGCGATCAACATTGGGCGGATTCAGCCCGGCGTCCGCCACCGCCCGCGCAAAGCTGTTTGTCGCCGAATGGAAGGAGCTGCGTTCCCTTTTTTGCTGGGAACAGAAACTCCGAGTCTTTTTGCCCTCCCACAACCCGTTCCAGGGTTTCATGCACCAGATCGTTGATCGGGATGGGCGCCTGCCGGTTTTACCGTCCAGGTGCAGCACACGACTTTTCAAGTCCACATCCTGCGGACGCAGGCCCAAAATTTCCGAGAGACGCATCCCTGTGTTCAGGGAAATCAGGCTGACGTCATACCAAAGCTGGCTGCGCTTCTTGACGGCGGCAAGGGCGTTTGGGCCTCATCCGCAGTCAGGGAAGCGATCGCGAGGCGTTGTCCACCTTGGGGAGCTTCACCTGTCCATAGGCTTGGGGCCGGAGTACAAGTCCCATTCATACATCTTGTTATAGACGCGCCGCACATTGCCGACGATCAGCTTTACGCTGGCCGGAGCCAGACCCTTTTGAGCAGGGAATTTTTAAGGTCTTCAAGCTCCAGGGGGCGTGATCATGTGCAGGGGCTTATTCTCAAAGCTGGCTTAGAGATAGGTAATATAGAACCTTCGCTCCATATCCGCCCGCTTCAGGTTGGGCAGCCATTTTTTCATCAAAAAATCGCCCAAGCCTCGCCAAAGGTCATTCCGGATTCTTTGCGCTTTTGAATGGGCACCGCCGCCTCGCCAAGGGCACGTTGCTGCATCCGGTCAGCCCGGATGTCGTAAAGCGCCGCAGTCACTTTTTCACTGCGCCAGCCGATCTTCTCCCAGACTTTTTTCCCGCTGGGGGAGCTTGTAAGTGATAGAAGCAGAGGTCTGCCTTGCCGTCATAGCGCTTCTGCGTACTTTCAAGCTGGTAGACGCCCACGCATAAATTTTGTTGGCTTTCTTACATTTTCAGTCTTTTTTGCTCATTTCTCTGCTACCCTATTGCTACCCTACGGCGTATTTTTTACCCTATTGATACCCTCTGGCGTGATTTGTAGGGAATCACAAGGAACGAAAAAAGTCAATAATAGCAAGGAAAATGACGCGTGGGGAACTGTAGGGATTTGTAGGGAAATCAAGAGCTACTTATTCGTAATCAGTAGGTCCACGGTTCAAATCCGCGTGCTGGCTCCATAGATTACAAGGGGTTACATCAAAAGATGTAACCCCTTTCTCGTGACTGTCCGCAAAACTGTCCGCAAACTGTCCGCACGGCCTTTTTACGGCTAGGAAATTTTGCTCCCCTTTTGGAAAAATACAGCAACATACGGACACACAAGGCTTTCCCTCGTTGCCGGTTTTTCTTCTTCCCTTCGTTGCTCCCGCAATACGCTACAATCCTCGGCATGTTCAGCCAGCGCCCCTTCTAAAAAATAAAGGCCAGCAGCAAGAAAGAAGGGCCGGATTGCACCCCTTCTGAGATGGCATAAAGCACACCCCCAAAAGGCCGCAGGTTTGGTGTGGGTGAGCGCGTTCTTTCCCGGCGCTGGCCTTCGAGCGAAAAGAAAGGGCATGGTATCGTTTCATGCCCTTCATCCTCTCCGTGGCCCGTTACGCGGCCTGTTCTTCCGTCAGTCATATAGTCGAGTGCTTAACGAAAGAGCAGGCCGCGTATGCCCTACGCCATCACGACGCCCGAACACGGGACGGCCTTCGACATCGCCGGAAAGGGCATCGCCAAGACCAAGGCGACGGAGGAAGCCATCCGCATCGCCGCTCAGATGGCCGCATCCAGAGCATGAACCTCTGATCCGGCATCAAGCCGGACATCCATAATGCCGCTTCCTCATCCCCAATAAACAAGGAACTCACAAGCTGTCAGGCTGTGAGTTCCTTGTTTTCAATCTGGGGGATCAGAAAAAATGACGAACAGGGATTCGATAAAGTCGAAAATCTTTGAAGAGGGTGGGGGTGGTTTGGAGGGGACGGGAGAAACTTTCTCTAGAAAGTTTCTCCCGCCCCCTCCAATATCCACACTCTTAATAACGATACAGATCCGACTTGAACGGGCCGTCGACGGAGACGCCGATGTACGCAGCCTGCTCTTCGGTAAGCGTGGTGAGCTTCACGCCGAGGCGGGCAAGGTGCAGGCGGGCCACTTCCTCATCGAGCTTCTTGGGCAGCGTGTACACCTTCACTTCGTGATCCGTGGCGGCGAGATCCATCTGGGCCAGCACCTGATTGGTGAAGCTGTTGGACATGACGAAGCTGGCGTGGCCGGTGGCGCAGCCGAGGTTCACGAGGCGGCCTTCGGCGAGGATGATCAGGGAGCGGCCGTTGGGCAGTACCCACTTGTCCACCTGCGGCTTGATCTGGATGCGCTTGTTGGCCGGATTTTCCTCAAGCCACGTCATTTCGATTTCGTTGTCGAAATGGCCGATGTTGCAGACGATGGCCTCGTCCTTCATGTTGTTCATGTGATCGCCGGTGATGACGTGGTAGTTGCCGGTGCAGGTGACGAAAATGTCGCCTTCCTTCACGGCGTCTTCCATCGTAGTCACTTCAAAGCCTTCCATCGCGGCCTGAAGAGCGCAGATGGGGTCGATTTCGGTCACGAGCACACGGGCACCGAAGCCGCGCATGGAATGGGCGCAGCCCTTGCCCACGTCGCCATACCCGGCAATGACCACAACCTTGCCCGCGATCATGATGTCGGTGGCACGCTTGATGCCGTCGGCGAGGGACTCGCGGCAGCCGTACAAGTTGTCGAACTTGGACTTGGTCACGGAGTCGTTCACGTTGATGGCCGGGAACAGCAGCTTGCCCTGTTCCGAGAGCTGGTACAGGCGGTGAACGCCGGTGGTCGTCTCTTCGGACACGCCGCGCACCTTCGCCGCCACCTTGGTCCAGTGGCCGGGGTTGGTCTTGTGGCCGAGGATGATGCGATCCATGAGAACGCGGGCTTCCTTGGAATCGCAAGGCTTGTCGAGCACGGAAGGATCGCGGTCCGCATCCACGCCGAGGTGGATCATCAGGGTAGCATCCCCCCCCGTCGTCCACGATGAGATCCGGGCCGGAACCGTCAGGCCACGTCAGGGCCATTTCCGTGCACCACCAATAATCCTCAAGCGTTTCGCCCTTCCACGCGAACACCTTGGCGTAGCCAAGTTCCGCGATGGCGGCCGCGGCGTGATCCTGCGTGGAGAAGATGTTGCAGGACGCCCAGCGGATATCCGCGCCGAGCTCGTACAGCGTCTTGATGAGCATGGCGGTCTGGATGGTCATGTGCAGCGAGCCCATGACTTTGAAGCCCTTGAGGGGCTTCTTGTCGCCGTAGCGGCGGATGAGTTCCATCAGGCCGGGCATTTCGCGCTCGGAAAGCTGCATTTCCTTCTTGCCGAAGTCGGCAAGGCTGATATCCGCCACCTGATAGGGCAGCGACAGATCGAGAGGCTTCGCGTTGGACATGAGTGTCTCCATAAAGTTGGTATGTTACAGGCGTCGGGCCAGCGTGAGATTGAGCGCCAGCCCCTGTTCCACGGGGTAACGGGTAGTGGAAACGACCTCGAAAGACGCCGCGTGCAGCAGCCTCGCCATGGTCGCTTCATCGAATCCGAGCCACAGGTCCCCGTAGTCCAGACGCATCCTTTCCTGAGTATGCCGATCAAAATCCGCCACCACGAGCAGCCCGCCGGAACGCAGCACGCGCCGGATTTCGGCAAGGGCATTCTCCGGGTTGGACAGGTGGTGCAACACCATATTGATGCTGGCGAAATCCGCCTCGCAGTCCCGCAGCGGAAGGTGGCTGAGTTCCCCGATGCGCAGCGAGACGCCCTCGGGTTCCCCTTCCACCCCGGCAAGCCGCCGCCGGGAAAGCTCCAGCATCCTCGGCGAGCCGTCCACCCCGATGATCTGCCGGGCGCGCCCGCGCATCCGTTCCAGCACGATCCCGGTCCCGCACCCCAGATCCACCGAGGTATCGCAGCCTTCGGGCATCGTGTCGCACACGGCCCCGGCGAGGTCGAACCCGCCGAGCACTTCGCGGCTCAGGGTATCCCAGTGTTCGGCGATGGTATTGAAGAACTGCCGCGTCTTGAGCGCCCGGTCCTCGATGATCCTGGCGGCCATTTCCACATCCGCGCGCATTTCGGCGTCTCGTCCAGAAAGGGCATGGCGGCTTTCAGAAAAGCGGCGCCCTCCCCTTCCTTCACAGAAGAATAAAACACCCACAGCCCGTCCCGGCGCGAGGAAAGCAGCCCCGCTTCGGTCAGGATCTTGAGGTGGCGCGAAACCCGCGACTGGCCCATTTCGAGGATGCTTACCAGTTCATTGACGGAAAGTTCATACCGTTCAAGAACATAGGTAAGCCTCAGCCTGGTTTCGTCGGACAGTGCCTTGAAATAGCGGATAGCGTTGGACATGCGGTTTCAAAGGGTTACAGATGTATCAAGATGAACGGATGGTTTTATATAAAGAAATCTTCATATAGTCAAGGAGAGGAAAAATTGGGGAGGGGGAGGAGAACCTTTCTGAAGAAAGGCTTCTCCTCCCCCTCCCCAAACCCCACCCTCTCCTCTCCCAAGACTTTCATCAAATGGGGAGGCCACGCCACAGGAGTTCGTTCCGGCGGGAGATTGTGGGAACAGCGGGCAAGGTGACGGTACCACCGGAGAAAAGGGCACGGGCCGCATTGTGAGAGGCAGGGTTTTCCTACTATGACAAGGAAAAGAAAAAGCCGATGGAGGCCGAATGAAAAAGAAATTCGCATTCCTGCTCATGGGAAAAGAGTTCGACACAGCCAAAGATACCGCCGTATTCGAGACGGAACATATGATCAGCTATATTTTTACGGTCACCAGCTTCGAGGAAGCCCTCAAGCGGGCCGTGGCCTGCGCCGAGGACGGCGTGGGCGCTATCGAGGTCTGCGGAGCGTTCGGAAAGGAATGGGCCGACAAGCTCATTGCCGCTACGGGGAACAAGGTCGCCGTGGGCTATGTCGTCCACAACCCGGAGCAGGATGAGCTATTCAGGCAGTTCTTCGCCAAGGCATGATCGCAGCGCATGATAAAGCCCGTCTTCTCTCCGAAGACGGGCTTCCGTTTTATGGGAGGGACGGCGTCACGCCCTCCAAGCCCCCAATATATCGTTTTCGTTTTCGGCTTCCGGGATCTTGAGCTTGTCGTGCGCCCAGCGAGCCGAAATCTTCATCACCGAGGCCAGCGCCGGGAGCGCCTGTGCGAACGTGGCGATGTCCTCGGCCTCCCGCGTATCGAACCGGAACCACGGCAGCAGGCGCGGATCGCTGACGCCGCAGTTCAGCACGGCCAACGGAGCGAGAAGCTGACGCGACAGCGTGGACGCTATCTGCATGGCGTCGGAAATCGTCAAATCGCGGCGCACCCGATCGTGCACGCGCCCGAGGGCGTTGGTGCTGGCGGCTCCGTCGGACTGCGAGGTCAGCGTGCCGCCGAGGATGGCCTTGCTCATGCCGAGTTCGCAGCGCGAAATCAACGCACCCGCCAGATCCTGCGAAGAGGACGCGGGGGTTTCAAACAAGATATCCATGCCTTGCGGGATGATGCCCGCCGCATCCTGCCCGAGCGTCCGCAGGGCGTTGTACAGCGCCCGCCGATCTTCCTCCCGACTGCCGGGCGGGTACTTCCCGAGCCGGAACGGCAGGCCGTGGACCTGCACGTAGCGGATGTTCGCCTCCAGCGCGTAGCTGCGGATCAAATACGTCCACGCCACCGTACGGAACAGCCCGCAGCGCGGCAGCCAACCGGACCGGGAGCGGTGCGTATGCACGATCCAGCCGAAAGGCCAGAGTTCTTCCCCGTCGGGCTTGCCGTTCCGCAGACGCAGCTGGTTCCTGTCTTCCCGCAAAACCTGAAACCAGCTTTGCGGGCGGAAATGGAAGGCGGCGGGAAGATGCAGCCCGTACCGATAGTCCCACTCGATCTCACAGGCGGAAAACCCGTGCCCGATGCCGTCCGCCAGATCCATCAACAGGTCCTCAAAACCGTTGACGGCATCAAACTGTTCCCGAACCGCCGCCGCAATCCGGGCGGCCCGCGCATCGTTGGCGCGGCCCGGCAGGATCTCCCAGTCCAGCGTCAGCAGCGCCCGCTTGCGCTTGCCCATTTCCGCCGCGAGATGCTCGCAGCGGTCTTCCATATCCGCGAACAGCAAATGCTGTTCAAGGATGTCCCCTTGATCCGCAAGCTCCAGAATGCCCCGCAGCCGCTTCGGGGTCAGCCCGTGCGTCAGATTCATCTGCGGCTCCAACGCCAACATGCGCGGGCCTTCCCCCTGCGTCTGCAATCGCCGTATCTTTTTCATGAATGCCTCCAACGGCCCCAAAGCCGCCGCGTTGACTCAGCCCGTAAAGCCCGCAATCCCGTTTGACGGTTCACAGCCTTTATGGAACAGCTTCTTTCACCGTAAAAAATCTGCCGCACCTTGCCCCATCCCCATCCAACGGTACTCCCACCGGGCCGCCTCCCCTCCAGCCGAAAGGCTTCGAGGGGAGAGGGGGACGCGAGCCGCGCCAGCAGGTTTGGGAGGGGAGGCCTTCTTCAGAAGGGCCCCCTCCCCCCTCCCCATCTTTCATCCTCCCCGTCATCGCCCCACTCCCTTTCCAGCGGCATCCGGATGTAGGCGTCGCCCATGCTGACGAATCCGGTGGATGCCAGACGCCAAAGCATTTCGAGCGCATCCGGCCCATCGTCATGATCGGCCCGGGGAAAATGCCGCAACTGATCGATGAGCGCCTGCTGGGAGACATGAAGCCGGATCCGCCCCTGCGCCATGTGCGGCTGCAACGACTCGATGCGCAGCAGCTTGTCCGCGCTGTTGACGAGAGGCCGCACCGGCAGGGCAATCCCGCGCTCCGCCGCCCGCTGCACCAGCACATGGGCGAAAAACTCCTGAAACTGCACGGCTTCCACGCCCCAAAGCAACGGATGATGCACATCGTGCAGGGCAATCACATCCTCAATGATGCGATCGGGATGCCGCTTGCGGATGCTCGCCTCCACCACGTCGAGCGTCATGCTCCCGCGGAGGAAGCCGCCGACGAGGATCGCGGAAGGGTCACGCCCCGCGCCCTGTTTGCCGAGCGACGGGTCCACCGCTCCGAACAGCAGCCAATCCCGGCTCCGGTCCACCCAAAAGGTGATGCACCCGTTGAACGGCGCCTCGTTTGTAGACAAGGGATCGTTCTGCTGCTCGGAATCGAAAGCCTCCCGATCCTCGGCACGGAGGCACATGAGCCGATACAGCGGACGCGACGCGGGCCAGCTCACTTCGGCCCCGGCCTCCATCTTCACCCTGTGCTGACGGTAAAAACGCCGGGCCTCCGCCTCGCCGCGCGACGACAAAAGGCTTTCCCACTCATCCCAAAGATCCATCCGATCCGGCCAGCGCAGGATGGAACGGAACGTCCGGGCCTTCCACAAAGGCTTGCGGAGCGTGCGGGCCAGCACGGAATCGTAATGCAGCAGCGTACCGACATAGACCACATCCATGCTCCCGTCCGCCGCGCCGAGATTGAGTACCGTCTTCTGAAGCCACGACTGGAGCTTGTCGCGCTGTTCCGGCTTCGCCACGTTCTCGTCGTTTTCCAAATCGTCAAGGACAATCAGATCCGGACGGTGCGGCCCGTGCCGCAACCCGCGCATACGCTTGCCCGCGCCGAGCGCCTGGATTTTGACGTTCCCCGGCGTGACCACCGTTCCCACGTTCCAAACGTGCCCCTTGCCAGCCCCGGGAAAATCCCGCTTCAACGCCTCGTTGAACTCCAGTTCGTCCTTGACCGCACCCAACAGCGACGCGGCCTGCTCCAGCGCGTCGGCTATGATCAAAATGTAGTGCTTGCGCCCGGTCAGCACGGCCCACATCACGAAAAACAGCGAAACGAACGTGCTCTTGGCCTCCCCGCGCGGGGCCGCAATCGCCAGCCGCACGCCTTCGGGCGCATCCGCCATGCGGGGCAGTTCCGCATCCAGCCATTCGTGAAGCCGGGAATCCCCCCCGACGAGGCAATAATGCGGAAAATACGCCCGCCGGAAGAAGGTGAAGTCCTGCCGGGCCCGTTCCCGGCGTTCCTCCGGTGTCCCGGCAGAGGCGTCCGGAAGCTCGGGGGAGTTCCGGCGCTTTCCGCGCATGTCAGCGCCCCCCGGTACGGATCGCGTCCGCGATGCGATCCAGTTTTTCGTCCGCCCGCTCCAGCCCGCCGAGGATCTGCGCCGTGCGCTCCCGGCAGTCCTCGCGGGGCACGTAGCTCTTGTGCATCTCCTCGGCCAGCAGGCACTGGCGGGCCTTTAATTCGTCCACCCGCTGCTCCAGCCGGGTTCCCCAGTAGGCGAGAAAGCCGCAAACCATCCCGAGCAGGCCAAGCAGCAGGGTGTGCGCATCGAATTGCAGCGCGGCCTGCGTCATGGCCTGACCTCCCGCCCTTTTTCCACGGCAAGCAGGGCTTCGGCCTGAGCGCGCAGGTTCCGGCAATAGCCGCCGTAATCCCGCGCGTGGGCCAAAAGATCCTCCGGGCTGACCATCACGGACGCTCCCGACCGTACCCCGGCGCCAGTGGCGGAGGCGCTTCCGGCAGGCGCGCCAATTCCGGCGGCAGGGGCAGAAGCTTCGGGGGCGGCGGGGGCAAGACCAAGGGCTTCGTTGTACAGGCGCACCCAGCCAGCAGGCAGGCCAGCGCAATGGCGGGAAGCATCTTCGGCAACACGGTCCATCCTCCTCGTGAACGCCTGCCGTTCGGCGGCAAGGCGGTTGCGGGTTTCGGAAAGTTCCCCGGCAATGGCGGCGGCCCGTTCGGTTTCCGCCTCCAGCCTCTGGCGGGCAAGACGCTCCGCTTCCGCCGCCGCGACGGCCAGCGCCTCACGTTCGCTGGCGGACGCTTCGGCCTGTTCCGCAAGCAGCGCACGGCCCCGCGTTTCCGCAACGCCGAACCCCCGGACGTACCCGGCGGCGCAGCACGCCGCACACAACAGCCCTACGGCGAGCACGTTCCTAGTCATGGCCCCCTCCGCATCCGACGCCGGGCCCCCACCCCGCCTTGCGATACCAATACTGCCTCTCAAGCAGGATCAGCCGTACATAGCGGCGGTTTTCACGGAGGCTGGAAGCGCTCCGCCCGGCATTCACCTTTTCCACCTGTCCGAACCAGCGCGCCGGATCACGGCCCTGCCGCTCCGCTTCCTTCCGGTCCCTGCCGACCCAGCCGATCCCGCCGTTATACGCGGACAACGTGAACGCCATACGCTGGCAGGCATCGGCTCCGTTCAGCCGATCCCACAGCCACTTGTCATAGGAAACCAGCGCCCGGAGCGCCCAGCCGGGATTGAACGGCGCGGGCTGGCCTGCCTCCCGTTCCAGTTCCGGGACGGCACGCGGCAGCCACTCCGCCGTGGAAGGCAGGAACTGCGCCAAGCCCAGCGCCCCCGCCGAGGACACAGTGCCGTTGCGCCACCAGCTTTCCGTGTGCACCTGCGCGGCGAACACCGCCACGGGAGCTTCCACCCCCCATACGGCGCGGGAAACCCGTATGAGTTCCGCCCGATGCCGTTCAGCCGCGCGCGGAATATCCGACGCCAGCCCCGGCTGCGGAAACGGCGCGGACAGCAGCGCCATCATCAAAACCATGCGAATCATCATGTGCGACCTCTCCATGCGGGAACCGCCCTTTCGCGGGCGTTTCCCCATCTCCCCCATGCTCACAGCCCCACGGACACGGCCACGACGAAAGCCGCGACCACGGCGGCGCGGCGCAGGCAGGCCATGACGAAAGGCCAGAGGTAGCCCTTGGCGATGGCGAAGTCGGCGCACCGAAGCCGCACGGCTCCGGGGGCGCGCTTCCAGTCGTCGTCAAGATAGGAATCGGGAGTGGCGAAAGGGAACACGGCCACATCGAAGAACATGCCCAAGATAGCGGCAAGCATGACGAGGCCAGCTTGTAGAGGACAACGGGCACTTGCGCCGGGCTGATCAGCAACAATGCGATCTGAAGCCCCAGCGCAACCAGCCCGAAGAAAAACAGCCGCCAACGGGGACGGAGAAGAAGCCTGAAGAATCCCATAAGACCTCCTGTGGTATGGCGCGGGACCGTCGTCGGCCCGCAAAACCTACCATGCCCGAAAGGAGGCCTCAGGAAAGATTGAAGGATGTCAGCACCTCGCGCTGGAGCGGGATATGCGGCGCGCGGCGGCGCAGGCCGCCATATCCGGCCTCACCGGGCCGGACTTCTTCAAAATGCGCCAGATCTGGCGATCTGAGAGCCCGTGCCGCACGGCGAGCACGGACACCAGCGCCCGTTCGGAAAGCCCTTCACGGGCCAATTCGTCACGTTCAAGGTTGATGTTCCTGTCCCGCGTGTCCACGAAAGCCTGACGGCAGGTGGGGATATACAGCGTCGTGCCTCCGTAGCGCCCGATCAGCTTGGTAGCCTGTTCGCGGCCGATGATCTGCACCAATTTTTCACGCTGTTCCTGCCCACGCAGCGTGATGCCGAGAGGAACGGAAAAACTTGTCCCGCCCTTGGCCCTGATGAGCTCGATCGCCGCCGGAAGGCCAATCAGTTCAACCAATTCATTCACGCCCTGCCCCCGTGTCCGGGCCTGCCCGGGAAACATCTCCGAAGACGCGCTGCGCCGCTCCCGATTCTTCGCCATGTGTTCCATATGAATCCCTATTAGGTAAAAGATGTACCTCTCCGCCTCGCGTGGAAAGGCATGGAAAACAATGCCCTGAGCGCGTATTGCCCGAAGGCTTGCGGCGCGGGGCAGACCGAATTGTTGACCGGATAGCTTGGTGAAGGTAAAGGAAAGAGGTTGTACACGACCGTTCGCAATGAGATCCTTACGTCAAAATCAGTTCTTTTACAATCATTTTTTGACGCAAAAACTTATTTATTGACTTAACAGCCAAAAACATTACAACATTTCTTTACGATCTCCGTTCACTTCAACCCGGAGCGCCTCCACGGCGCAGAGACGCCATGAGCAGCATCGCCGATCGACTCGTTTTTTTGCGCGGAAGCGCCACACAGGCCGAATTTGCCGATCGTGTCGGCATCAATGTGAATACGTTGCGCGGTTACGAAAAAGGGCGCGCCCTGCCCGGGTATGAAGTATTGGAATCCTTATGCTCAAAATTAAACGTTTCACCAAACTGGATTTTGACGGGACAGGGCAATGTCCTCCAAGAGGCTCCCTTTTCCGGCCTTAATGAAACGCCTCGGCCCCTTCCGCAGCCTGAGCTTGCCGAGCCGATGCCCTCGTGCGACGTGGATTTGATCATGATCCCGATGGTGGAGGCGCGCCTGTCCGCCGGGCACGGCAGCCTCGAGGTCGGCGGCGATTCGGAGCGCAGCTATGCTTTCCGGAGCGATTTCCTGCACCGCAAGGGCAATCCCCGGGAGATGGTACTCATGCGGGTTTCCGGCGACAGCATGGAACCCGAGATCATGGACAACGACATCGTGCTCATCGATCAGGGCAAGCGCGACGTCACCCCCGGACGCCTCTATGCCATCGGGTTCGATGAGGCCATCTACCTCAAGCGCATCGACATCCTCCCCGGCAAGGTCATCCTCAAAAGCACCAACGCCGCCTACCCGCCCGTCGAACTCGACACCCGGGGCGACTGCGAGGACGCCTTCCGCGTCATCGGCCGCGTCCTCTGGTGCGGCAGGAGTACAAGTAAAATTGGGGGGAGGGGAAACTTTCTCCAGAAAGTTTCCCCCCCCAAACCCCACCCCTTCCTCTTCAAAGAGTTTCGCGTTTATCGAATCCCTGTTGGGCGATTTTTCCTGCGGGCGAAGAATGGAGGAGAAACCTTTTTCCTGCGGACAAAAAGAAACCGCCTAAACATCTTGTGTTCAGGCGGTTCTCTCATTTCTCCGTCCGCTGTCTGATACAATCTTTCTTTCAGCCCTGGCCGGAACGAACTCCCGCCGCGCTGCCTCCCCATCAGTCAAAAAATTTGGGGGGATGAGGGGGTCCCTTTCATTCTCCCAGCTTGCTTTCCTTGAACTCGTGCTGCGACGCGCCGGGCGGCGGCGGGGCGTTCGGGGGAAGGGTGACGTCCTTCTGCCCGATCTTCACTTCAATGGTGGGCTCCTCGGGCGCGTAGGGCGGCTTCTTCTGATCAACGTCCACGAACAGCTTGCAGCTCTGGCTCAAACAGTCGTAGACGGCGAGGAGCTTGGGCACGAGGATGGACGCGCCGGGCTTCTCGACGAGCAGATAGTAATCGCGCATGTTGTTCTTGCCGATGATCGGCTTGACCCGGCAAAGCAGCAGCCACTCGTTGAGGCCGTCGTCGTTCCAGTCCGTCTGGGCAAGCAGCGTCACGGTCACGATGTCCGCCCCCTGCCCGAGCATGAAGCCGTAAGGCTGCATCTCCACCGTATCCCCCGCCGTACGCGACAGGGCGAACGTCGGCGGCAGCAGCGCCGGATCGACCTTGAAACGGAACGCCGGAGAAAGACGCTGGAACAGATATTCCCCAAGCTGGGGCGGCAGTTCCGGGGTCGAAAACACGGGAGCGACATAGGCCCCGTGCTCGTCGATGACGCCGTGGGCCTTGAGCACCGGAGCCAGCCGTTTCGCCATCATGTTGAACTCATTTTCGACCGTGACGTGCACCTGTTTGCCGGAGCACCCGGCGGCAAGGCAGACGCACAGGCACAAACAGATTGTGAAAAAAAGACGCAGAGATAAGGGGAAGCGAGCCGACATGGAATCTCCCGGTTCGTGGCTGTAAAGGTGGATGGACGTCTGCGTGATAGCCCCGCGGAGTGGGATTGTAAAGAGCGCGGGAACATGCGAGAATCATATTCCAGCGTGTTTTCCTCAATCCGGAACTGTTTGTTTGAATAAACACAACAAAGAGTGTCGGATAATGGGAAAACGCTCACAAAAGGACAAGTCCGTTGTTTCTTGAGGTCCGCCGTTTGAGGGAAGGCAGCCTCTTTCCGGCGCGGACCCTGCCTTCGCGCCGGGGCAGTCCGGCACTGCGTCTGATTTCTATCCACTATGGACAAGCACAGCGCTTACTTTTTAAGGAGGGGAGCATGGACAGTAGCGTAACGCCGACTTCGCCATCAGAGATGGCTATTCTCGTCGCCGGCCTGCTGATAATGCTGTTTGGGGTTTACAAAGTGTACCGCGAGCGGGGCCGTCCCGGCCTGCTGATCCTCTGGGGCGGCCTCGTGGACTTGGGGCTCGCGCTCATGGGGCTCGGCCTCGGGCCGTCCGGCGACGTGGGCAGCATCATGATCGTCATCTACCATGCCATTGCGCGTCTCGCGGCATGGATAGGGCTGTCCGGGCTCGTCGCCAACCCGTATTCCTGCGTCGCCAACGACATCCGCGGCGCGCTGCACCGCAACCCCGTGGGGCCGTGCTGCTGGCGTTCGCGCTTGAGGCCTCGCTCGGCATCTCCCCGGCCATGACGCCGGAAGGCCAGCATCTGGTCCTGCACGCCATGGCCATGCACAGCATCGACGTCCCCCTCGGCGGCCCGGTCCTCGCCATCATCATGGCGCTGGGCTATACCGTGCTGCTGTGGCTTTCCGCCGAAGTCGTCCTGCAGGTGTGTTTTACCCGGCCCGACGAACCCATATGCACCGACGTCCCCCTCGGCGGGGGCGGCTTCGCCCGCGCGCTGTTCGATCAGGAAACAGAACTGCTCGGCGTGCCCAGCGGAAGCTGGTGCCCCATCGTCCCCAACCGCTGGAGCAAGACCCCGGCGGCGATCAGCCTGTACGTCCTGCTCGGGATGCTGGTGGTTCTGGGGCTTGGGCGTTTCTTCGTGCAGGATTTCGGCGCGTGGCTCATCGACATCGATCCCCATACGCTGGTGGAGCTCGAAGGCCCGTGGCATGTGACCCCGCTCCTGCTCTATGTGGGCTCCTTCCTCGTCCTCTGCCCCCGCATCATCAGGCCCGCCTACCGGGCCAAGTATACGTTCGCGTTGTTCCTCGCCGCGTTCATCCTTATTTACGCGAGCGACCTGCCGCCCCTGTCCCGCCTGTTCTCGCTGATCATCTCGGGCATCGGCACGCTCGTGGCCTGCTATTCCACCAACTATATTGAAGAGGATGGGCGCAAGCACTGGTACTGGTTCTTCCTGCTCCTCACCTTCGGCGCGCTGCTCAACATCGTGACCACCGACAACATCGGCACGCTGGCCTCCCAGTGGGAAGTCATGACGTGGGCGTCCTTCGCGCTGGTGGCGTGGGAACGCACTTCCAAGGCGCGCGATGCGGCCATCAAGTATGTGGTGCTGTGCTGCAGCGCGGCCTACCTCATGATCGTGGGCTTCTTCATGATCGGCGGGAACCACACGCAGTATGGCGAAATCGTCGCCAACCTCTCCGTCCATTCCGACGACGTGCTGAAGTTCGCCCTTGTGTTCACCCTGCTCGGCTTCGCGGCCAAGGCCGGTCTCGTGCCCCTGCACAGCTGGCTGCCCGACGCCCACCCCGCCGCGCCGTCGTCCGTGTCCGCGCCGCTCTCCGGCGTGCTCACCAAGATGGGCGTGTTCGGCGTGGTGACGGTCTACTTCGGGCTCATCGGCTACAAGGAGCTCGCCTCGACCGGGACCTACGGCGGCCTCACCGCCCCCGGCCTGATGGTCACGTTCATGGGCCTGTGCACGATGGCCTACGGCGAATGGATGGCCCTCAGGCAGGAAGACCTCAAGCGTATGCTCGCCTACTCCACCATGGGGCAGGTCGGCGAAATCTTCACCGTCCTCGGCCTCGGCACGTGGCTGGCGGCGGCGGGCGCGCTGTCCCATGTCCTGAACCACGCGATCATGAAGGACTTGCTCTTCCTCTGCGCGGGCGGCCTCATCTTCCGCGTCGGCAGCCGCAAGCTTTCCGATCTCGCTGGCCTCGTCCACGAAATGCCGTGGGCCGTGGGCTGTATGAGCATCGGCATCGTGTCCATCATGGGCCTGCCGCCGTTCAACGGCTTCGTGAGCAAATACCTCATGATCGTGGCCTGCATGGACGCCGGGCAGCCGCTCATCGCGGCGGCGCTCATCGCGGCGAGCCTCGTGGGGGCGATCTACTACATGCGCATCCTGCGCACGATTCTGCTTGACCCCGCCCCCGGGGCGCCGCCGCGTGCAGGGCGTCACCACGACCATGCGCGTCCCCATGATCATCCTCGCGGGCCTGTGCGTGATCCGGCGTGGCCCCCGCAGACGGGCCTGTCGCTCGTCACCCCGGTCATCAACGAGCTTATGCCGCACCTCGGCTCCGGCGCGGGGCACCTTTCGGCCGTCCTGCCGTCGCTCGATGTGGGCTGGCCCGTGTATGTGATCCTGCCCATGATCGGCGCCGTCGTGCCGATCTGGTTCCGCAAGGACCGCGTGAAGGCCGGATGGGCGCCGCCGCCATCCTGTTCCTGACCACCCTGCACGTGCTCGCGTTCGGGCAGGATCTGGACACGCTGTCCTTCATCATGGCCCTGTTCATCCCCGCCATCGGCACGGTGAACCTCGTGTACGCCGTGGGCTATATGGAGCACAGCCATACGCAGTGGCGCTTCTACGCCTTCTTCCTGCTCATGACGGGCGGACTGCTCGGCGTGGCGGCGAGTTCGGATCTGTTCAGCTTCTTCACCTTCTGGGAAATCATGAGCTCGTGGGCCCTGTATTTCGCCATCGCGCATGAGGGCACGCCCGAAGCGCTGCGGGAAGGCTTCAAGTACTTCCTGTTCAACGTGGCGGGCGCGGGCTTCCTGTTCCTCGGCATCGGGCTCATCGTAGCCTACACCGGCACCGGCGAGTTCGCGGGCGTGGCCAAGGGCTTCGCCTCCCTTTCTCCCGCCGTGGGCACCTCCATCATGCTCCTGATGGCCGTCGGCTTCTGTATGAAGGCCGCGCAGGTTTCCCTGCGCATCGACTGGCAGATGCACCCGGCGCTGGCCCCCACGCCCGTGTCCGGCTACATCTCCTCCGTGCTGCTGAAGATCGCTGTCTTCGGCCTCGTGAAGCTGTTCCTCGTCTTCGGGAGCGTATACGCGCAGTCCCCGGACACGGCGGGGTTCTTCTTGCAGCAGGCCGTCATGTACGCCACGGCATGGATCGGCGCGTTCACGCTGCTGTACAGCGCCGTGCAGGCCATGCTCCAGAACAGCCTCAAGCTGGTGTTCATCTGGTCTACGGTGAGCCAGATCGGGTACATGGTGCTCGGCGTCGCCGTGGGCACGAGCCTCGGCATGGCGGGCGGCCTCCTGCACATGGCGAACCACGTGTTCTTCAAGGATCTGCTCTTCCTCATGGTCGGCGCGGTCATGCTGCGCACCCACGCGGATACGATCTCCGAGCTGGGCGGCGTGGGCCGCAAGATGCCCGTGACCATGTTCTGCTTCTTCATCGGGTCGCTGGCCGCCGTGGGCGTGCCGCCGACCAACGGCTTCACCTCCAAGTGGATCATCTATCAGGCGCTCATGGCGGAAGGCGAACCGCTCCTCGCGCTGATCTCGCTCATCGGCAGCGTGATCACGCTGGCGTACCTCGCCCGCTTCATGCACGCCGTCTTCCTCGGACAGCCGGGGCGCAACCTCGACCATATCGAAGAGGCCCCGTGGGTCATGCGCGCGCCCATGCTGCTCATGGCCTTCATGGTGATCCTGACCGGCGTGTTCCCCGGCCTGATGCTCGCGCCCCTCAATGCGGCGCTGGCGGAATACGGAATGCCGTCGCTTGACGTGGCCTACTACGGCCTCGCCACCGGCCCCGGCGCGTGGGACGCGACGGCGGTCGCCGTGCTGATGCTCGTGGCCTTCGGCGGCTGCTGGCTGGCCCTGCGCTTCCTGCTCTCCCGCGTGAAGATCCGCGTCGCGCCCCCGCACGCCTGCGGCCACGACGCCTCCCGGGAAGCCTCGCGCATCCCGCCCGAAGCCATCTACCCGGCGCTGGTCAACCTGTGCACGGGCAACAAGCCCGGCAGCGCCACATGCCCAGCAATACGTAACTGAACA
>VOFJ01001544.1_pt1 | contig 17480 bp, 31 predicted proteins | sample 5384081 | NCBI WGS metagenome assembly VOFJ01 (sample SAMN12384729, study PRJNA508395) | human gut metagenome | isolation source: healthy gut I | host: Homo sapiens
ATCATTTTTCCTCATCAATCACATCATAGGGATAAAGACGGGCCACATTGCGCACCGTGGAATCTGTCTGTATGGAAATGAATTCCATATAATCCTCCACGTTAAAAAACAGCCTTTGTCGGATCTTCCACTCTCCAGATGACATTTGTGCCGATAACAATCGGATTACCCATGCCGTCATTGACTTTCTGCTTTTCATTTTTCAGTGTATTACTTTTTAAAGATACCCGTTTTCGTGTTGGCGTTGTAACAATTTCCAGGTCATTTGACTTGGCTTTGGCGGCCTTTATCGCCGCACTCTGGGCTTTATCATAAAGAGGACTGTTGATGCGCTGAACGGGTTGACAAAATAAAATCCGGGTTTCCGAATTGTCCCATGGTAAGCTCCAAACAAAGTCAAAACCAGGGCTTCATTCGGCCGCACCGTCTTCAATCCGCCAAAGCAAATGCACACGGCAATGAAGCCGACACATGATACAATAATCATAATTACAGCCGCTGCAATATGCCCATATATCGACTGGCGGATACCAAAGGCAAACAGAAATCCGCATGCAACAAGCAAAATCAAATCAACAATGAGCATCACCCCGCCATTCATTGGATGAAGAAGCTTTTCTTCAATATTCCTATTTTCCGTCTTCATAATATTTCCTCCTCGTTTCTGATATCATTTTGATATCAATATCATATCTCGTTTTTTTGCAATGTCAACAAAAAAGCTGTAACATCGGCAAAATATATCGTTTTGCCTCTGAAACAGCTCTTTTCGCTTGATTTCATTCTACTCTGCATTCAGCTTGCCAAGGAATTCCTTCATACGCTGATTCTCCGAATTGAAAACCTGTTCCGGTGAACCTTCCTCAACAATGACACCTTTATCCATAAAAATAACATAATCTGACACATTTTTTGCGAAATTCATTTCATGAGTAACGATAACCATCGTCATTTTTTCTGCCGCCAGATTTTTAATGATTTTTAAAATCTCACCGGTCAGCTCTGGGTCCAAAGCCGATGTCGGCTCATCAAAAAAATAAAATCTTCGGGTTCATAGCCAGAGCCCGCGCAATCGACACCCCGCTGCTTTGCCTGCCGGACAACTGATGCGGATAGGCATTGGCCTTATCTTCAAGCCCCATTTTCCGAAGCAATTCCTTCGCTTCCTCAAATACCGTCCCTATTCCGGTGCTGTACCTGCAGCGGTGCATCGGTAATATTTTTTATGACCGAATAGTGAGGAAACAGATTAAAATTCTGAAAACCAACCTGTAATATCCGTGAATCCGTTTTAAATCCGCCGCCTTCGCATAGGCCGCCTTGCCGCCCTCGCTTTTAGCCGCAGTCTCACCCAAATAGATAATATCCCCGTCATCTATCTTCTCCAACATGGTGGCACAGCGGAGCAGCGTGGACTTCCCCGAGCCGGAAGGGCCTATAATACTCAATACCTGCCCCTTCACTTACTGTCAGGGAGATATCCTTCAGAACTTCCAAACCATCGAAGCTCTTTTTAATATGCTTCATTTCAAGTAAATTCATCTCAACCCCTCCTAACGGTAATAACTCAGTTTCTTTTTTCCAGATAATCAAAGAACATGGCAACAACCAGGTTAAAATGTAATAAAACACACCGCAACAATAAAAGGGACAACCGAAGACTGGGCCGCCACCAACTGTTTTGTCAGCGTAAACACTTCGGCTACGGCCAGCGTAAACGCCAGCGACGTGTCCTTAACAAGCATGAAATCGTCTCATTGGCTACCGCCGGAATAATCCGTTTAATAACCTGGGGCATTTAATATGAAAAATGTCTGACTCTTTGCTGTACCTCCAACTTTGCAGCCTCGCCTGCCCATCAGGCACGGCTGCAATACCGCCGCGGTAAATTTCCGCAAAATAGGCCGCATAATTCAGGGAAAAAGCCAAGCAGCACCGCGTTTAAACGATAAGAACTTGTAATCGGAATTCCAAAAATGAAATATGGGCCGAAATATACGACTAAAAAGCTGAAGCATCAGCGGCGTTCCCCGCATGATGGATATATATGTTTTGCAAGAATGGAAAGAATCTTAAATCTGGACATTCGAACCAGCGCCAGGCCCAGTCCTAAAAATCAGCGATGTAATCAGAGTGACGAAAAATATATCTCCAGAGTCACTCCCATACCGCCGGACAACTGTTTTATAATATCTGTTACCGCCATTTATTGACCTCCTCCGTAAAAGTCCCCCCAAGTGCTCACAGGGGGTAACTCCTCTCAACTAAGCTCAGTTTCACTTCGCTAAGGTTCGAGGAGTACGTTCGCACTAAGCTCGAAAACACCTCGCTAAGTGCTCACAGCAAAGGGGAGCGATACTGGTCGCTCCCCCTGATGTTTTTGCGTCTTATTTTGCTGATACAAATGTTGTCTTTATTTACGGAGTATTTATCAGCAATGGTATCAACCGTTCCATCGGCTTCCATCTCGAGCAGTGTGGCCCATACCTGGTCACGCAGTTCTTCATTTTCAAGTTTAAATCCGATACCGTACTGTTCTTTGGAAATCTCTTCATCCAGAATAGTAATATTATCATTTTTGCTCTGCTTATCTATTGCAACGCCTTTCATCCATGGCGACCACGCATCTGCCGAACCGGCTTCAAGCTCTAAGAGTGCGGTTTCATAATCCGGCACTTCGCGAAGTTCAGCAAAGGAATCCGCCAAAGCTTTGATTTCTTCGTTTTCTTCATCCTTCAATGCAGCCAGTGCAGAAGAATCGGCCTGAACTAAAAAACCGTTTTTCCGGCTAAATCTGCGGATGATGTAATGCCGCCGTCTTTCTTTACGGCAAATACCTGCGTGTTATTAACATAAGGCTCACTCCATGTATAAGCGTCCTCACGGCCATTCATGGTGAAACCATTCCAGATACAGTCAATAGCGCCGGAATTCAATTCCATATCTTTTGCATCCCAGTCAATCGGGGTTTTTACAAGTTCCCAACCGTTGCGGTCACAAACCTCCTGCGCCAAATCCAGGTCAAAACCCAACATACGCCTCGCCAGCTTTTCCCTGATATCCGTATGGCGGGAAACTTGCGTCAAAAACCAACGGTAAATGTGGTCCCTTTCGCCGGCTGCTGCGGCAGTTTCACCGTCTTCCTTGCTCTCTGCATCGGTTTCTGCTGTTGTACTCTGCCTTTGTATCTGCTTTTGTTTCTGCTGCTTTATTACCGCATCCTGTTGCCAGAAAAGAAGCTGCCAGCACTGCGGCCATAACGAATGTCATATTCTTTTTCATAATTCTTTCCTCCTGAATTCTTTGTTAATCACTCTGCTATTTGTGTAACGCTTTATCATAGTAGCATAAAAAGTGTATCCATGTAAATAAGAAAAATGCCGCCTTCCGGCGACATCTTTCCATATTTTTCCATAAAACAGTTTTAGAGACGAATAGTTACAAAAATATCGTAAATTGCTTTAATCGCAGTTTCAAAGTCCTTATCCTGAACACCGATAATAATATTCAGCTCGCTGGAACCCTGGTCAATCATCTTGACATTGACATTGGCATGTGCCAGTGCGGAGAAAAATTCTTCCCGCCGTACTCGAGTCGCCTTCATACCCCGTCCAACAACAGCGATCAGGGCTAAATCGCCCTCCATCTCTATGGAATCCGGATGCACTGCGCGATGCAGACTTGCAAGAACCGCCTGTTCCTTCTCCTGGAACTCATCCTGATGCACAAAGACAGTCAAGGTGTCAATGCCGGACGGCATATGTTCAAAGGAAACGCCTTCCTTTCAAACGCTTCAAGAACCCGGCGGCCAAAACCAACCTCAGCGTTCATCATATCTTTTCAATTGTAATCGAGACAAAACCTTTCTTTCCGGCAATACCTGTAATCGTATAATCCGGTTTTACACAGGTGCTTTCAACAATAAAAGTTCCCGCATCCTGGGGCGCATTCGTATTCCGGATATTAATCGGAATCCCCTCTGAACGCACCGGGAAAATAGCGCGTCTTCATGGAGAACGCTGGCGCCCATATAAGAAAGCTCCCGCAGTTCCTTATAAGTTACTGTATGAATCGGTTTTGGGTTCTCGATAATCCGAGGGTCTGCCACAAGCACACCGGAGACATCGGTCCAATTCTCATAAATATCGGCCAGCACCGCCTTAGCCACGATAGAGCCGGTGACATCCGAACCGCCGCGGGGAAAATGTCTGAACCCTTCCATCTGCGCCGCAGCCATAAAATCCGGGAATAACCGCCCGCTCAACTTTGCCCAGTTTCTTTTTCAGGCAGCTATATGTTTTTTTCCTGGTCCAAAACCCTGTCCTTACGGAAGAAAATATATTTTACCGGGTCAATAAACTCATATTCCAGATATTTTGCCATAATAAGACCGTTTAAATATTCTCCTCTGGAGGCTGCGTAGTCAATGCCTTCTTTATTTTTAAAGGCCGTTTCAATGGTCTTAAATTCATCTTCCAGTGATAAATTCAAAAGCCAGCCCATGTATAATTTCATCATACCGCGCTTTAATCCGCCCGAGAAGTTCCTCAAACGCTTCTCCTGCCACAGCCGTCTCATAACAACGGTAAAGCATATCGGTCACTTTAATATCTTTTGCAAAACGCTTTCCCGGTGCGGAAGGAATCACATACTTTCTGTCCGGGTCGCTTTTGACAATATTTCCTACCTTTTTAAATTGTTCAGCGCTGGCCAGAGAACTGCCGCCGAACTTTACAACCTTCTTCATCTGAATAGCCTCCAAATAATATACTCCTGCTTTTAAAATTATATAACAGAATCCCCATTTGTCAACGTTTTCTTCCAAAACTTATAGTAGCCACCGCCCGCAAAATAATATATAATATCTGTATGTCACATATCTGGACAATCAGATGCTTTAAAAGCCTGAAGGAGGTTATCATCATGAAAAAACGCTTACTTTTTTTATTGTCAATCCAAGTTCCGGCACTGTAAAGATTAAAGACAGTCTTCTGAAGTCTTGCCAGATTTTCTGTGAAGCTGATTATGAATTGACTTTAAATGTTACCAAATATATTTCGGAAGCCATCAAAGAAACCTTAAGCAAGAGCGTGCCTTACGATTTGATTATCTGCTGCGGCGGAGACGGTACTTTCAACGGCATGGTATCTACCCTTGTTCCCATTGAAGGACACCCGCCGGTAGGTTATATTCCATCGGGAAGCACCAATGATTTTGCCCGCAGCATCGGCCTGAACGGCAATTCTGTCGATATCGCACGTCAGATTATGACCGGTTCACCCCCGCACAATCGACATCGGCAGTTTTAACCAGCTTTATTTCTCCTATGTGGCTTCCTTCGGCGCCTTTACGGAAGCTTCTATAATACGCCCCAATCACTCAAAAACCGTCTTGGGCACCTTGCCTACCTCCTGGAAGGTGTAAAAGACCTTTCCACTATTGAACCGTGCCATATGAAAAATCATTCACGGTGATACGGTTATGGAGGACAATTATATCTGGGGCGCTGTCTGCAACTCCACATCCATCGGCGGTATGATCCGCCTGAATAAGGAGCTGGTGGATTTTAATGACGGCCTTTTTGAAGTTATGCTCATTAAAATGCCAAAGACATTGATTGATTTGACGAAAATTGTCGTTTCCATCAATACCCAGTCCTATGACCCGGATGTCATTACATTTTTTCCAGGCAAATTTCTGGATATTTTCCCGGAAACCGAAGTTCCATGGACGCTGGACGGCGAATATGCACAGGGCAGCAAAGAAATTCATATCCAGAATATACACAATGCCCTTCAGATTATTATTTAATATTCTCACATTTCTTCTCGGTTTTTCATACACTGATAGTAAAATAAGTGATTCTCCGAAAGGAGCCTTTATGAATTACCGACAAAATATGGCTCCGTGCTGCCAGCCCGTAAACCGGCCTATGCCGACGCGGCAACACCGGCCTGTGAAAATATCAGTACCTTTCCTATCGCGATGGCCTACGTGCCTATGCAGACTTTTTCAGACAACATTTGACTTAAATCATGGGCTGGAAGTCGGCACCATTTTCCCTGAACTTCATAAACCATTTTTGCGGAAAGAGGTGTGTGCGATGAAATTTATGTCAGTTTTCCCAATCTCAATTAATTGAATATATTAATCAGGTCAGCTTCGCCGTAAACGATATTACCCTGTTTTTGGTTTCCCATCCAAAAATCAGAAAGCGCTGGCCTATTTCCATGAGCACAGCGAACGCCGAAATGAGGCTTTAAAAAGTATGCCCGCCGTTTCAGACGCTTTAACCATTGACACCGCCAACGATGCTGCCAGCAATTCCTGGGGTGGATTCATCAACAATAATGGCCAGGAGGAAGGAGGTAACTGCTCATGTGGAACTATGAGAAGCGACTGCAATATCCGATAAATATCACACAGCCAAACGCCCAGATTGCCCAGGTGATCCTCAGTCAATACGGCGGCCCCGACGGTGAACTCAGTGCATCCATGCGCGCTACCTTTCGCAGCGTTTTTTGCCATGCCGAACCGTCAGGCCATGGGGATGCTCACCGATATTGGCACCGAGGAGCTGGCTCATCTGGAGATGATCGGCACCATCGTGACTCAGCTCACCGGGGAATTTATCTATGGAAGAAATCAAAAAAAATATGGTTTTGATAAATATTATGTTGACCACACGGTCGGCATCTGGCCGCAGGCCGCAGGCGGTATCCCGTTCAACGCCTGTGAATTCCAGTCCAAAGGCGATCCGATCACTGATCTGTTCGAGGATATGGCCGCCGAGCAAAAAGCCCGGTCAACTTACGAAAACATCCTGCGGCTTGTAAAAGACCCGGAGGATGCCCAATCCGCTTCCTCCGAGCCCGCGAAATCGTTCACTTCCAGCGTTTCGGTGAAACACTTCGTATTTTGCAGGAACAACTGGATTCGAAAAACTTCTACGCATTTAACCGTCCTTTGACGCGCCGACCACATGCCCGCCAAAAAAATAAGAACAGATAAAAGCGCCGCTGCTTTTACAGCCCCTTTAACAGGCGTAGAGCAGCGGTTTTTTCTCTGTTCTATATTCCCCAGGCCTGCGATAAACAGGCATAGTGGAAGCGTTATAATACATAAAAAGTGTCGATACTGTAAAAATTTCCGTCGCATAATAACTGTCCCTGTGATAAATAATCGATAAAGTGATCGTCATCGACGCCACCGGGCAGGCGGCCGCCACCGCTGCAATCACTTTCATGGATGCTCCCTATCGGGATAAAACAGCATCAAAAAATATTCCAGCCGACACTATCTGCCTCAAAAGCACGACCCAAAACAGCCGGGCTTCACGGAATATTTTTTCCAAAGTGAATCCGGGCAACAATGGCCCTGAAAGAATCATTGCCAGCGGCGTATTCATTGCCGCGATAGAATTCATGGCAAAGGCCGGACTTTCCGGAATCTTTATTTGAAATATAAAACACAAAAGGCCCAAAACCAACGCAATCATACTCCGGATTTATCAGTTTCTTCGGCTGAAATCCCCTGCCATCCAGCAGCATAATGCCATGGCTCCATACAAACAGATTATAAAACCGCAATAAAAAAAACCGCCATATAAATAACGCCCATATTGCCAAGAAGCGCCTCAGCCAGCGGAAGCCCCATGTATCAAAGTTGGCATAGGTCACGGCAAACCGCTCCACTGCGATATCATATCCGCCTTTTTCCCGGAGAAATATCCGGCTGATTGCGATTGCCATCAGAAAAAAACAAATGGCCAGCCCAAACAGTATGCCCATATGAACCAGTAACTGCCGGTCATAATCTATCTGGAAGGACATGAAAATAACCATCGGGCTGACAATCTGAGTGCTCAGCCGCGAAAATTTTTCCTTCGAATCATCATCTATAATGCCGGATTTACAGCAGATTATTCCCACAAACATGATTATAAATATAGAAATAATTTTACCCAATACAGTCGATATTATCATTGGAACCTCTGGCCTCTGCCTTTGGCAGCCTATCCGTCAGATTGCCTTCCGAGTCAAAAGGCAAAGGAAACGGCCCTGAAATAATTTCTGCCGCCTCCGGCAATTCCGCCGCCAATGCTTCCGAAATCCATATATACTCAAGAAACTGACTGTTGCATATCCGTATGATTTTCGGGTGCTGCCGGTCCGCATGAATACATGTTTTCAGGCAAAATTGAATGGCTTCTTTATCACTTGTCATCACACAGGGAATTCTGGAACCGTTAAGGTTTTACAGGTCATCGCATTAATATACATCATATTTACATCAAGCTGATTAAAAATGCGCCTGGTTATCACGCTGGACATCCCTGTTCCCATACCGTTGCCATGGGTTTCCGGCGATAAATCCAGCAGGCATATGCGTTCCGCCTGAATCCCTCCGCTGGCATAGGGCGTTGCAAAGGAACCGGTCACATTCGGGTCCATACCGTCCCCTGCTGAAATTTTGCCGATTTCATCCACAATAAGGACATCGCAGGCAGGCCATAAAATCCGGGGCATATGCTGTTCGGCTTCTTTTAATAACTCCGGCTCCATCCGACCAATATCTTCTTTGGACATCACCTTAATTTTTCTTTGTCTCATCAAAGGCATTTTCAACAATCCCCACACCGCACAGGATATTGGCGTGTTTAATAATAGCGCTTCCAAAGGTCTGAACGTTGTAACCCATCCGCTGAAAACCTTCCGCATGGCACACCGAAGCCCCATATTGCTTGCCCAGGCCGATGGCCATCATCTTCATAAGGCCGCTCTGATAGGGCCCCCGGAAAGCCGTGTGGGGTTTTATTCTCCCCACCACAATGATACCGTCCGCCTCTGCGGCCAACCGGTCAATATAGACATCCCGCCCATCCGCCGTCTTTCCGATTTTTTTCACATCCATGGACGAATGAATCGGGCATCCCATCTTCTTCTCTGTAATGCCATAACCTTCCAGAAGATTTTTCTGGCCTTCAGCCGTGGCTCCTCCATGGCTTCCCATAGCCGGAATAATAAAAGGAGCGGCGCCATTTTCTTTTTAAAAAAGAAACGATTGTTTTAAGAATCAGCGCTATATTTGCAACGCCCCGACTCCCTGCCGTGACGGCAATCCTCATTCCGCGAATGTTTTTATTTTCTGCAGATTTCTTTCCCGGCAGGACTTCCCCAGTCCGCTTTTTATAACTGATACAATTGTATCATCTGTCAAATGTGTCCTGTCAAATTTTTGTTTCACTCTATAAAACTGTGGCAGTCGGACGTCTGACAACAACTGTGTCATTTCCCGGCTGCCGCAATTCAAATAATTCTCTGAAATATTCGTCATCTCCCTTTTCCGGGCATGACTTACCGTCCCCATCTCCGCACATATTACCTGCCCGGTTCTTCTCCCCGGACAACTTTCCTCCAATAAGGAATGGACACGGCGGCCCCGCCCTGGACACAGCGATGGACGCGGCCTTTGAAGCCAGCCTCAAAGCCGCTTGCGGAGACTTTCGCCATCCGCCGCGCATTTAAGAAAATACCCGGTAAATGTATCTCCGGCCCCCGGTGGTATCCACAGCATCTACTTTAAATGCCTCCTGAAAGCATTTCTTTTTTTCGCAGACTGGTACAAAAACCCCCTGACTTCCGAGGGTCAGCACCACTTCCATACCGGGATAGGCCTTCAGCAATTCTCCGCAGATTTCTTCCGGCTCCTTTTTGCCTGTCATCCACTCGCCTTCAATCTCATTTAATAATAACCATTGAATTTTACTCAAGTCACACTGATGAATCACTTCATTGGCCGGAGACGGATTCAGGGCAATTCTTAATCCCCGGCGCTGAGCCGATTCGATAATTTCAGGTACAAGATTGATTTCATTTTGAAGAACCAGAATATCCCCGGCCTGAAATTGAGCAAGCACATGTTCAATAAAATCTCTGTCCATCTCCCGGTTCGCGCCTTCATAAAGTATAATAGCATTCTGACCGGCATCACTCACCTGTATGATCGCCTTGCCCGTATCGCAGGCCGCTTCCTCCACTAAAGCCGTATCTACGCCGGAAGTTTTCATCAAATCCACCAGCCATTGTCCGTCCGGGCCAATTTTTCCGGCATGATACACAGAAGCTCCCTGCCCGGGCCAGAGCCACCGACTGGTTCAATCCCTTCCTCCCGGGAACACCTGAAAACTCAGCGATTTCTTTGTCTCCCCCGGTTTTACAAAATCATCCACATGGTACACATTATCAATGTTTATCGAGCCAAAATTCAATATTTTCATCGTTACACCCCACTTATATTTTCCGGTCTGAACGGCCCGGCGGCCTTAGCTCTAAAAGGCCGTCCCCACCTCCCGGATAGCCTGACACATCATCTCTTCTGTAATATTATCAAAAGGTTTGCTCCGCATCAAGACATCGGATACAGCTTTTAAGGCCACCGTATGGATATTTTCATCCGTAAACTCCAGATTCAGGCCGCTAAAAGTAGCTGTCAGCCCCATAGATGTATAAAAGATTCTTCAATTCTTCTTTTTTCTTCCTCCGAGCATTCAATACCATCAGTTGAACGGCAATACCATAGGCTACCTTTTCCCCATGGGTAATATGATGGCCCCCCGGAAGCTTTGTCAATCCATTCTGGGTCGAATGGGCGATACCGTTGCGGACCGCTTTAATTCCCAGAGCCTGAACCAGAGCTGCGGTATAAATATTCAGATTGACAACATTGATAAATTCTTTTTGTCAGTTCCCCTTTGTCCATCGCATCCAGAGCCGCGCGGGCATCCTTAAACTGATTTTCCTTTAACATTTTCGCCACAGCCAGCGCCATATAATCAAAAGGTATCCGCATTGTCCGAACCCGGCAGAGAAGCGCTGCCCTCGTACCATTTAGCCAGAGAATCGTAAATACCCGAAATCAGATATTTTTTCGGAGCTTTCAGAATTACTTCGGGTCAACAATTACTAACGGCGGATTTGTTTTTGGATAAACATTTTCCAGATACTCGCCTTCATCCGAATAAACGATAATCTGATTGCTGGCTGCCGCGCAGGTAGCTGCAATGGTAGGAATGGTAATTATCGGAATACCGCAGATTTCCGCTGCATATTTCGCTGTATCCAATGATTTTCCGCCGCCGGTGCCAATGATGAAATCCGGTTTATATTCCCGGCACATAGCCACCAGTTTTTCCACATTATTCATACTGCTCTCGCCCACAAAAGCATTCACTATGTATTCAATACCGGCTGCTTCAAGGGCCGGAAACAGCTTGTCCTGAATCGAGGCTCTTGAACGGGTTCCGCCGCTGACAATGGTTTTCTTACCGTAAGGCGTCAGCAATTTTTCAATCTCATCCCAGACATTTGTCCGGCAGCAATACCTGGCCGGCCCCGACTTATTATATTTAATCGTTTCATTGATACTTAAATCCATCATTTTAATCCCCCCCAACATTTATCATCCGCCAAGATACGATTTCTTGACTTCGTCGCTTTCCAATAATTCCTTACTCGGGCCGCTGAGTGTAATCCGTCCATTTTCCATAACATAAGAACGGTTTGAGATACTCAGCGCCATGAAAGCATTCTGCTCTACCAGCAGTATCGGAATCTTTTTGTTTTATTGATATTCACAATAACACGGAACATATCTTCCACAATAACAGGCGCCAATCCCAAAGACGGTTCGTCAAACATGATCAGCTTCGGGTCGCTCATCAATCCCCGGCAGATGGCCAGCATCTGCTGCTCGCCGCCGCTTAATGAGCCGGCCAACTGTTTCTGACGCTCGCCCAGCTTTGGAAAGATGGCATACATCTCTTCCAGATGGTCATTCATTTCTTTTTTGGAATATTTCCTGCAGTAAGCGCCCATTTCCAGGTTATCCCTGACAGACATTTCCGGAAAAACCTCCCGGCCCTCAGGCACATAGACAATCCCCTTCGACACGATTTTTCGTATTTCGGATTTTCGTCATATCCTCGCCCTGAAATTCAACATTTCCCATGCTTTGGCCGGATTAGCCCCATAATGGTTTTCATCAGTGTACTTTTTTCCTGCTCCGTTGGCTCCAATCAGAGAAATAATCTCATCCCCGCCAACCTCCAGGCTCACATCATGGAGGGCCTGGACTTTACCATAATAAGCATCGATATGATTCACTTTAAGCATTCGTTCCAGCCTCCTTTGCCATTTTTTCTGACGGTATCCTTCGCCCAGATACGCGGTGATAACCTCTTCATTCTGCTGGATTTCCTTCCGGACTGCCCTCGGCAATCTTGCATCCAAAGTTCAAAACGGTAATATCATGACTCAGGTTCATAACCACGTCCATATTATGTTCGATCAGGAACATATCCACATCCTTCTCATAGACCTTCTGGATAATGTCAATAAATTCTTTCCGCTCCGACGGGTTCAGGGCCGGCCGCAGGCTTCATCCAGAAGGATAAGTTTCGGATCGGTCATCAATGTGCGGCCCAACTCAGTCATTTTCTGACGTCCATAGGCCAGGTTATTTACAGCTTTCAAATCTTTATATTTATACATCCCAATAAAATTTAGTATTTCTTCTGCCTTCTCTTTCAATGCCTTTTCTTCATCATTTGCTTTTTTGAAGTTTACAAGCCATGACAAAATATTCTGATTGGTTTTACTCTGGGCGCCTATCATCAGATTTTCCATCACTGTCATTGTGGAAAATAATTTGATGTTCTGAAACGTCCGCCCGATTCCCAACTGGGCCCTGAGTAAATCGGCATTTTTGAAATCGGCTGACCGCAGAACAAAACTTCCCCCTCTGTCTGCGGGTCATCGCCGGTAATCATATTTTTACCGTTGTTGTTTTTCCTGCGCCGTTCGGGCCAATCAGTGCGTGTATACGCCCTTTTTTCACCTGGAAATTCAAATCATTGACTGCCACCAGCCCAAAGTAACGTTTTGTCAGATGTTTTGCTTCCAATATAATCTGTTCATTACTCACAGCCTTCACCGCCTTTCACCGCCGTCTTTTTTTTTAAACAGCCTTACTGCCTTGCCATAGATGGATATAAGTCCATTTGGCAGGAACAGGGCGCTGAGCAGAACGAGAATACAATAGGTAATCTGATAGTAATCTCCCAAAAACCGCAGTACTTCCGGCAGCATTGTAATAACCACGGCGCCGATAATATTTCCGAAAATATCTCCGATTCCGCCGACCATCAGCATGATAACATAGTTGATGGACAAATCCGTTGTAAACGAAAGACTGGTAATATAATTATTAAAATGAACATATAATGCTCCGGCAAAAGTACCGTACATGGCCGCCAACGTAAATGCGCGTATCTTAATTTTCTTTACATCCAGCCCAAGAGATTCGATAGCGTCCACATTATCACGAATCGCCCGGAATTCCCGTCCCCATTTGGAATAAACGATTCGGGCGGAAATCAAACACATGATAATGGCAACAATGAGCATGAAATAAAAATATTTAACATTGTTATCCAGGGCAATCGGTCCGACTGAAAAACGCGGAATATCTTTGAGACCCTGAGTACCGCCTGTAAGGTCCGTCAGATTGGTCGCAAAAATACGAACAATTTCCGTAAAAGCCAACGTTGTGAGCGAAAGATAAGGCCCCTCAGTTTTAAGCTCGGATATCCGAGGCCGCGGCCAATCAAAAATCCTGCCCTTTAATGGCTATCATCATGGTCAGCCACGGGGAAATGCCAAAGTTTCTGGACAAAATAGCCGAGATATATGCTCCTATGGCATAAATACCCGCCGTCCCAGATTCATCTGACCTGTCAAACCGGTAACAAAAATTCAAACCAAAGACAACGATCATATTAATCGTCAACTGATTCAATAAGGTGATATAATAATTATTTTTAACGGCCAGCGGCACGGACAGGCTAAAACGATAAATGCCGCTGCAATCAAATGATTCTCTTATTTTGAATTTTCTGCATGCTTTACTCCTTTTCTATCGTGTCTTTCCTGTAATGCCCTTCGGGCCGGATTAACAGGAAGGCGACGAGTAAAACAAAAGCTACAATATCTTTATAAACCGACGGAAGCACCATCGACGCGAGATTCTCAATAATACCAATCACCAGTCCGCCGACAATGGCTCCCGGCAGATAGCCGAATCCGCCGATAACACCCGCGGCAAAACCTTTTAACCCAATCATATTTGACATGGTTGTACTGATATTCAGCAGCGGAGAAACAAGCAGACCAATCAGACAGCAAATCATCATACTGATAGCCACCGTAATCATCATTACATGTTTCACATCAATCCCCATTAACTGAGAAGCATTCCGGTTCTGGGCAACGCAGCGCATGGCCTTCCCCGGTTTTGTTTTATATAAAAACAACTGCAGTGCGCCGACACAAAGCGCCGCCACAATGATGATGGCAATATTGGCTATCGAAATAACAACGCTGCCAATCTTCACTGTGCCTATCAGGAAGCCCGGAACAGAAAAAGGAACCGGCCCCCCCAAAACAAGACGGATAAATTCAATAATAATTTTTCCCAACATGACTGTAGCCATAATTGTATAAATCATTGTCATATTCCGAAGCGGAATAAATATGACCCTTGCAATCACCAGCCCAATCAGCGCCACCGTAATCAAGCTCAGAAGAATTCCCCGGCACATATCCCATGCCCAAGCCGATAATGTAGGTTCCGCCGAAAATATATGCTCCAAGAGTAATCAATTTATCATGACTAAAATTCAGCACGCCGGAAGCATTCCAGATTAATGTATATTCAATGCCGACCAGCGCATAAATAAACCCCATGGCGATACTCGCTGACAATAAGCTGTATCAAAATCCCAACCATATAACGACCTCCTATCCAGCAAGTCCCCGCTTTTTATGAAAATAGCTGCGCTTTTGAAGGCGCAGCTATTTTAAAAAAGGAAGAGGAATTACTATTCTTCAACAAGTATATATTCCTGGAACTCTGCTTTTCCGTCTACCATTTTACAAATTGTTCCAACCATGAACCATTTCACGTATATCATCTGCCGTATATGTAGCCAGAGGTCCTACCAGGCCTTCAGTTTCTGCCAGGGCATCACGGATTGCCGCAGGGTCTGTGCTTCCCGGCCCGTTCAATAGCGTCTGCTACGATATAGATAGAACCATAATAGGTTGTCGCATACAATTCCGGTTCCTCATCGTAAGCTGCTTTTGAAGCTTTCAACAAATTTCTGAACTTCTTCCGAAGGATTGGATGTGGTAAAAATCAATTACGCTGTACCAGTTATCCAACCATTCCGGCTGGCAAAGTTCATTTACCTGAGGTGTGGAAATGGATGTTGAACCAATAACCGGTACATCCAGTCCCCAAATCATAAAACTGGCGGGCAGCCAGAGCGGTTTTCTGCATCATCTGTCCAAACGATAACGCAATCCACGCCCGCATCTTTTAATTTTAATACCTGGCTTGTCATATCCGTATCGCCTGTATTATGCTGTTCTGTCACGAAGTCAATTTCCCTTTTTCCGTCAGATATTCTTCAGCGACAGTTCTTGCGCCGGTTCCATAATCATTACTGTTGGTGAATAAGCCAATCTTCTTGCATCCGAGATTATCTGTCGCATAAGCGGCTGCCAACTGGCCTGAATGGAGTCTGAAGCACGAATTCGGAACAGCCACTCATTGTTAATTGTTGTTACAAGCTTTGGACTGGTAGCGCCGACAAGCATCGGATATCCTGCTTCAGAAACAATTCCCTCAACAGCCAATGCCAAACCGGATAAGTTCGGTCCAACCTGAGCCACAACATTCTGGCTCGCAATCAGGTTTGTTGCATTGATACCTGTATCCTGGGTTCCGCCATCGTCGGCCACATAAAAGTTCCAGCTGTTTTCCTAAAACGCCGCCGGCCGCATTAATCTCATCCACTGCCAACTGGGCTCCCTGCTGAGTACGCAAACCATTTGTCGGTGCAGAACCGGTAATGGATGCGGAAACACCATTGTAAAATAGTATCCTGAATCACTGGCTGCCGCCGCTGTTTCCGCTGTTGTCTCCGCTGAAGCTTTTGTATCCTTTGTTTCCGTTGCTTTTTGTTGTTCCTGATGAACCTGAGCTGCATCCTGCCAGCATTGATACGGTTAAAGCTGTTGCCATTAAACCCGCCAACCAACTCTTTTTTCATATTATTCCTCCTCACATATTAAAAAAATCCTTCTCTGTTTTATCCCCCTATACGATTTTAATTACAAAATATCTTTCATATTTGCCAGCAACGCATCAATTTTTGCTTTTTCCTCCGGAACAAGGTCGCCCTAAAAGGCATTCTTGGCAGACCGGCATCAAAGCCCTGGCATTTTAATACATATTTAAATACTTCGTGCCAATGTGGGTCATTTGTATTATAAGTAATAAAAAAAATAATCTACGAATGGCTGAATCTTATTCCAGTAAGCTCTGGCTTTATCCACATCTTTTTCGATAGTGCAGATATCAAATAATGTTCTTGCAAATTTCGGGAAAATTGCAGGCATACCGCTGAGCCAGCCGTCAGCGCGGCAAAGGAAACCTTCCATTGGCGCATAATCATGGCCGTATAATACTGTAAGTTTATCGCCGCAATAATATTTCAATTCATGAATACGGTTTGCATCGCCATGGGCCGCTTTGATACCATTGATAAGGCCTTCGTCTACCATTGCTTTAATCTCCAGCGGTGTCATTTCATAACCACAGAATCTTGGGTTATTATAAAGGATAATATCGATATCGATAGCTTCACGAAGTTTTCTGAAATGATTCACAACTGCTCTCTTATGTGGCTGTAAGTAGTAAGGCATAATTACAAGAACACCTTCAGCGCCGCATTCCTGAGCATATTTACTCAGTTCAATTGTCTGGGCTGTGGAATATCTTTCGGTTCCAGGATAAACAGGTACTCTGTGGTCTACAAAGTCAATGATACTCTTCATAATCATTTTCTGTTCTTCCATGGACATGGAAATGTTGTCACCTGTGCTTCCTACGCAGGAGATGCTGTGTGCCCCTGAATCCAATACCCACTGAACATATCTCAGTGTCTCTTTCTCATTGTAAGATTCATCCTCATTCCAGAATGTCATGACTGCAGGCATAACGCCCATTCCTTTTGTGTTTCCCATTTTTTTGTCCTCCTTGACATATAGTTTTTTTTTATTAAAAAGCTTTTTTTATGCTTTCTAGTCTAAAATTAAAAATAAAAAATTTTATTTTGTTTAAAAAAATATCTTATCGCGCGGAGCCTGACGAAGCGCACCCATATACAGCATTTGACATGCGGGACGCCGATGAGTATATTTTTTTTTTTTTTAAAGTTTAATTAATCTTTTTCATTCAGCCTTTCTTCCATTTTATATATATGATTTTCAAGCAAACTTTTTTGCCGTCTCGCCGTCCCTGTCTTTAATCGCCTGAATCATCTGCCCATGTTCAGCAATACGTAATAGCCATGG
>VOFJ01002159.1_pt1 | contig 17448 bp, 24 predicted proteins | sample 5384081 | NCBI WGS metagenome assembly VOFJ01 (sample SAMN12384729, study PRJNA508395) | human gut metagenome | isolation source: healthy gut I | host: Homo sapiens
TGCTTGGAGATCATGGCTCGATGGTGGAGTGGCAGCGGTAGCAGGTGGTGCCCACCTCGTGCTTCAGGGGCTCGATCTCCTTCCAGCCGCCCCCTCCTTCAGGGTCAGCCAGAATGGCCTTGCGTGCCCAGCGTAGTCATGCCGGCGTGCACTTGCCGCAGTCCAGCGCACATAGCTCGTTGACGGTGTGTTCTTACCGGCAGCAACAGAAAGCATCGGCGGCAGCCTTGTCGGCAGCGCCGGTCATGTGGCCGTCATATGCGAACACGCGCACGATGCGGCAGGTCAGGCGCAGACCGACCTCAAAGTCGTTGGGGCCGGGCGGGGTGGATTTCACGACACTGGTGCCCCCTTGGTCACAATAAAATGTTGTGGTGCAACAGATAACAGTATTTTTAGAATGTTTCTGACAGAGACAGCTCTTGTTCTTTTCATTTCAGTATTGCTGACGATATTGCTCATTTTTCAGTTTCGGGAGTTTGTGGAAGAAATTGCCGGTATACGTTTAAGTTCACTTTTACGTGGCAGACACTTTGGGTACCGTTGACCGTACTTTTGGTTGTTTTTATCTTGGCGGGCGCCATACCGGCAAGCATATTCGCATCAATTCCTGTAACGCAAGTTTTTCGACGTTATGCAGAACGTAAGACATCTTGGAAACGTCCGTTGTTGTTTATCCAATTTGCCGGTATGACTTTTTTATTTTAGGTTTTCTTATGGTTGTATTCTGCCAATATCACATGGCGATGAACAAAGATTTGGGATATAATCCCGAACGCGTGGTAATGGGTTGGAAGAAGCTGGGCAGTAACCGGTAAAATGCCAAGAGTTTTTTTATGAATTTGCCTATGGTTGAGGAACATGGGGTAGGTCAGCAGGCCATCTGGAGAAGTTGGTCGGGAGAGGTGTTCAATGTGGGGGAAGGACGGACTATCAAAGGCCGGTTTGAGTGGATCGGAGATGATTTTGTGCCTATGATGAAAATACAGATATTACATGGCCAAAAAAAATGTAACATCTCCAAAAGAGGCCTTAGTGAATGAAGAGTTTGTACGTCGGGCCGGATGGACGGATGAGCCGATAGGGGAAACAGTTGTCTATATGGGGAAAGGAAGTTACAATCGTTGGCGTAATGAAGAATTTCTCTGTTCAAAGTGTATATCATCCTCAGTATCCGGTATTACTGTTGGGAAGCGGTAGTGATTCTAACCCGGGGCTTCATTACGTACGATTGAAAGAGCCTTTTGATGAGAACCTGAAGAAACTGAATGCATTAATGGCGGAAACTTTTCCAACAGAAGACATTATCTTTTATTCGCTGACTCAAAAGCTGGATGAGCAATATACGGATATTACACGTTTTCGGAATGCAGTACTTTTAGCGTCAATCTCTATTTTCTTTATAGCTTTAATGGGATTGTTGGGATATGTCGGTGACGAGATTCGTTTTTGCAGGAAAGAGATTGCTATCCGAAAAGTGAATGGTGCGGATACTTGTGGCATATTGAAATTGTTTTCCGCAAACGTATTGTGGACAGCCCTTCCGGCGGTGCTTATCGGTGCAGGACTGGCCTATTGGATAGGTATGAAATGGTTGGAACAATTTAGTGAATCCGTCAATCTGAGTATTTGGTTATTTGCCGGAGTCATAGCGTTTGTATTAGTTGTGATACTAGTTTGTGTAATACTTAAAGCATGGGAAGTTGCTAATGAGAATCCGGTGAACAGCATAGCGAATGAATAATTGAAATATAATGAATTTTAAAATATAATTGAGAAAAAATGATACAAATCGAAAACATCAGTAAAGTATTCCGTACTTCCGAAGTGGAGACGGTTGCATTGAATCATGTAAATCTAGAAGTAAAAAGAAGGAGAGTTCGTAGCTATTATGGGACCCTCGGGCTGTGGTAAATCCACTTTGTTGAATATCCTCGGACTTTTTGGATAATCCTACCGAAGGCTCCTATCAGTTAATGGGGCAGGAAGTTGCCGGGCTGAAAAGAGAAAGAACGTACTCATATGCGTAAGGGTAAGTTAGGTTTTGTATTTCAGAGTTTCAATCTGATAGACGAATTGAATGTTTATGAAAACGTGGAACTTCCGCTCACTTATTTAGGTCTTAAATCTTCCGAACGTCGCCGAATGGTAGAAGACATTCTAAAAAGAATGAATATCAACCACCGTGCTAAACATTTTCCTCAACAGCTTTCCGGCGGACAGCAACAACGTGTGGCAATCGCCCGTGCGGTTGTCACCAATCCTAAACTAATTCTTGCCGATGAGCCTACGGGTAACCTTTGACTCAAAGAATGGTGCCGAAGTAATGAACCTGCTGACAGAACTGAATAAGGAAGGAACTACAATTATTATGGTGACTCACTCACAGCATGATGCGAGTTTTGCTCATCGCACTGTACATTTGTTCGATGGAAGTGTTGTAGCGAGTGTAACAGCCTAAATGAGAAATCGACAATGAGACAAATCTACTATACTTTATGCACATTGTTACGCGAATGCGGGTCGAATATCATAAGAGTAATATCCCTCTCTTTAGGTCTTACCATTGGTGTGCTGCTTTTCTCACAAATAGCCTTTGAACTGAGCTATGAACAATGCTATCCGGAAGCGGAACGTCTGGCTCTTGTGCGGTGTCAGATGACAAATGCCAGTACAGGAGAGACAAGAGGGGATGATGGAGAAAATAGCTATGATTATACCGTCTTTGATGTGGTGGCAGCTACTTTGGCGCAAGATATGCCCGATGAAATAGAAACAGCCAGTTGTGTACTTCCTCAAACAGGTTTTAGTATTTATTATGAAGATAAACTGCTATCTGATATAAATTACATCTACGGAGACACTTGTTTCTTTCAGACCTTTGGCATACCGGTACTGAAAGGAACCCCCAAAGATATGATTATGCCCGGAAGCGTTTTTTGTATCTCAAAGCTTTGCCCGTAGAATATTTGGGGATGAAAATCCTATAGGAAAAGGTGCTTTCGGCAGATAAACGACATGACTTTACCATTCGTGGCATATATAAGGACGTACCGGAAAATACGATGCTCGTTCACGACTTTGTTGTGTCTGTTCATCGGAACGGTGGTTATCAGGGAGGAGCAGGTTGGAGAGGAAATGATGTCTTTTATGCTTTTCTCCGTTTACGCGATGCTTCGGATATTGATAAGGTGAACAGTAATATTCTGCGAGTGATTAAAAAATATACGTCTTTGGATCTGGACGGCTGGAAAGTTGAATTTAGTGCTATCCCACTGGTGAAGCGTCATTTGTCCTCTCCTGAAGTACAGAAACGGCTGGTTATTTACGGATTCCTCGGCTTTGCTGTTTTCTTTGTAGCAATCATGAATTATATGTTGATATCCATTGCCACTTTGAGCCGCCGTGCGAAAGGAGTAGGTGTACATAAATGTAATGGAGCTAGTTCGACCAATATCTTCAATATGTTTCTGGTAGAGACAGGAGTCCTTGTCATTATCTCCGTATTACTTAGCTTCTTACTGATTTTCAATACACGTGGCTTGATTGAAGATTTACTTTCTGTCCGGCTTTCCTCGCTTTTTACATGGGAAACATTATGGGTGCCGTTACTCACTATCCTTGTACTTTTCATCGTGGCGGGCGGCATGCCGGGACGACTATTTTCACGTATTCCTGTCACGCAAGTGTTCCGTCGGTATACCGACGGAAAGAAAGGTTGGAAACGCTCTCTGCTATTTTTGTGCAATTTACAGGAGTATCTTTCGTTTTGGGGTTACTATTGGTCACTTTATTACAGTACAGTCATCTTATGAACCGAGATATGGGGATCGTTGTGCCTGGTTTGACTCAAGCCGAAAGTTGGCTTCCCAGAGAGACGGTAGCGCATATAAAGGATGAATTGCGCCGCCAACCCATGGTAGAAGAAGGAGTAACGGTTGCAGCGAATAGTGTGCTTGGCGAGTATTGGACACGAGGGCTGATGAATAACGAGGGTAAACGGATTACTACACTCAATTTCAACTATTGCCATTATAATTATCCTGAAGTAATGGGCATCAAAATAATAGAAGGAACTGATTTGAAAAAGCAGGACGATCTGCTGGTAAATGAAGAAGTGGTGCGCCTGATGAAGTGGACCGACGGTGCAGTGGGAAGCGGTTGAATGACGTTCCGGGAACGATTGTAGGTGTTTTCCGGGATATCCGCAACACTAGCTTTTTATTCACCCCAGTCTCCCATTGCGCTGATCGGAGATGAGAAGTATCATGCGAATCATGCATTCAATGTTCGCCTGAAAGAACCTTATAGTGAAAATCTGAAACGTCTGAATAAGTTTATGGAAAATACATTCCCGAATGTCGCTTTACGCTTTGTCTTGGTTGATGATATAATAAAAGGTGTATATAAAGATGTGTATCGTTTCCGCAATTCCGTCTGGATTACTTCTGCTTTCATTCTGCTGATTGTCATCATGGGACTGATTGGCTATGTGAACAGATGAAACTCAACGCCGGAGCAAAGAGATAGCTATCCGGAAGGTGAACGGAGCAGAAGCCTCACACATCTTGAGGTTACTGACACGCGATATTCTTTGCGTTTCCGTCATTTCTATCCTGATAGGTACGGCTGTGTCTTATTTTGCAGGACGGGCATGGCTCGACCAGTTTGCAGAACAGATTGATTGGAATCCGTTACTTTTTATAGGTACAGCCTTATTTGTTCAATTGCTGATTATACTTTGTGTGGTACTCAAAGCATGGTATATTGCCAATGAAAATCCGGTAAAGAGTATCAAAACTGAATAGAAATAATAGGCAGAATAGGGTAGATACTACCTTATTCTGCTATCGGATGTTGTTTGGAAACCTTCTTGATATAGATTATTAAACTGACTACCGCCGTGATAAATGCCAACGCATCCGACACCGGCATACTAATCCAGATCCCCTTCAATCCCCACCAATTAGGGAAAAGTAACAAACAAGGCAACAAATAAAGCAACTGCCGTGTCAACGACAGGAAAATACTTATTTTAGCCTTTCCGATGCTTTGGAAGAAGTTACCGATAACAATTTGTGCTCCTACGAATGGGAACATAATCACCGTGATGCGAAGCCCGTCGACGGCAAGATCGATCAAATGATCGCTGTCTGTGAAAATGGCCGATACTGCATGGGGAAAAAAAGTTCACAGATAAATGAATCCGCTACTGGTGATAACCACCCCCGAAACAATTCCCAGTTTCAACGTCTGTTTCACACGGTCTATCTTCTGTGCTCCGAAGTTATACCCCACAATAGGCTGCATACCCATCGTCAGACCTAACACAATCATCACATAAAGCGTCAGCAAACGGTTAATAATACCATATGCCCCGATAGCCATATCGCCTCCGTAATTTTGCAGACTGTTATTGATGATAATCACAATGGCACACGCACACACATTCATCAGGAACGGCGACATACCGATACTGAAGATATTGCCGACGATTCTACGCTTCATTTTCCATACCTTCCCTTCAAAATGTACCGTACTGTCCTGCTTGAAGAAATGGCTCACTACCACACCATACCGATCAACTGTGAAATGACTGTTGCCGTGGCAGCTCCCCGCATTCCCCATTCAAAGTGAAAGATAAAGATAGGAGCGAGGATGATGTTGGAGAGCACCGTTGCCATGGAAGTAATCATAGCCTTTTTCGGGTATCCGGTAGCACGCATCACGTTGTTCAACCCAATCATCGTATAAGTGATAGGAGTACCCAATAAGATCACCTGCATAAAGCTCCGGGCATAAGGCAGCGTATCTGCGCTGGCACCGAAAAAGACCAGTATATCATCGAGGAAGATAAAAAGACAATATTCCGAAAAAAAGAAAGAATTGGTGATACAAAGCATTAACGTGTGCGACAGGATTTCCGTAGCCCCTTTCATATCTTTCTGCCCTAGCCGGATAGATGCGAGCGTGGAACCTCCGGCAGAAAAACAAGTGTACAGAAGGCAACCACCAGATTCATCAGAGGGAAACTCACCGCCAGTCCGGCGATAGCCATGGCGCCTACACCGTGCCCGATGAATATGCTGTCAATAATATTGTAGATAGAAGTAATTGTCATCCCGATAATGGCAGGGATAGAATACTGCAACAGCAGTTTGCCGATACTCTCTTTTCCTAATATATGCGGGTCGTTTTTACTCATGCGTCTGAATCTTTAATGTTGGATGAAAAACGAAAGTTACGTTTTTTTAAGTAGTGCAAAGGTACGAATAATTTGCCTGATTCGATGATTATTCGGAACTTTGCACAAGTCAATCAACACAAGGTTTAACGTTTAAGGTAAAAAGAAAGTTTAGCTATGGATACAACAAAAATAATTGCAGTATTATTCGATTTTGACGGTGTGATTATGGACACCGAAACCCAGTATACTGTCTTTTGGGACGAGCAAGGGCATAAGTACCTGGGGGAAGAAGACTTCGGCCGCTGTATTAAAAAGGGCAAACATTGACACAAATCTATGAGAAATATTTCTCGGACAAACCGGAAGCTCAGGAAGAAATAACCGCCCGCCTCAATCTCTTTGAGAAAGCGATGTCCTACAAATATATTCCCGGTGTAGAAGCTTTTATCGCTGACCTTCGCCGTCATGGTGCAAAAGATAGCGGTGGTGACCAGTTCAATGAAGATAAGATGCAGAATGTTTATAACGCTCACCCCGAATTTAAAGGAATGGTAGACCGAATCCTGACCGGCGAGATGTTCGCCCATTCAAGCCTGCTCCCGATTGTTTCCTGTTGGGTATGGAAGTATTCAGTGCGACTCCCGAAAACACCTACGTATTTGAAGACTCTTTCCACGGGTTGCAAGCCGGAATGACATCCGGTGCTACCGTTATCGGTCTCGCCACTACTAACACACGAAAGGCCATTACCGGAAAAGCACACTATATAATAGATGACTTTGCGGAAATGACCTACGAAAAATTGCTTACGATGCAACGTTAACGCTATTTCCTACAATATTTTTCAGTTTATCCTTTTAATCGTTGCAAGGCAATTTTAGAGAACGATTGAAAGGATTTCTTGTTTTTCTTTCCCAGTTATGAATTAAATGTTATAACTTTGCCACAATTTTTGATAGCGTCCGACGCTATTATGGTACTTTAGTTTTTTTAATTTAACATTTAAAAAGACATGGCTGGTTATATATCAGATGACTCAAGAAAGGTGACTACTCATCGCCTGGTTGAAATGAAACAGAGAGGTGAAAAAATATCTATGCTGACTGCTTATGATTACACAATGGCACAGATTGTAGACGGTGCGGGAATGGACGTAATCCTGGTAGGCGACTCCGCTTCTAATGTAATGGCAGGTAATGTGACAACACTTCCGATCACACTCGACCAAATGATCTATCATGCTAAGTCTGTAGTTCGCGGAGTAAAACGTGCTATGGTTGTAGTGGATATGCCTTTCGGTTCTTACCAGGGCAATGAGATGGAAGGTCTTGCTTCTGCCATCCGCATTATGAAAGAGAGTCATGCAGACGCATTGAAACTGGAAGGTGGAGAAGAAATCATCGACACGGTGAAACGTATTATCAGTGCAGGCATTCCGGTAATGGGACATCTGGGACTCATGCCTCAATCCATCAATAAATACGGCACCTATACCGTGCGTGCCAAAGACGACGCCGAAGCCGAAAAACTGATTCGCGACGCCCAACTGCTTGAAGAAGCGGGTTGTTTCGCCATTGTTCTCGAAAAGATTCCCGCTACTCTTGCCGAACGCGTAGCATCCGAACTGACAATCCCTATTATCGGTATCGGTGCCGGTGGCCACGTAGACGGTCAAGTATTGGTGATTCAGGACATGCTTGGCATGAACAACGGATTCCGTCCGCGTTTCCTGCGCCGTTATGCTGACTTGTACACGGTGATGACCGATGCCATCAGCCGTTACGTTTCTGACGTGAAGAATTGCTACTTCCCCAACGAGAAGGAACAATATTAAATATAGTATATGGCAGTTAAATTGTGGACAGTTCATTTTATGCGGATATGTGTAGCTAATTTGCTGTTGTTTATATCCTTGTACGTGTTGTTTCCGGTGCTTCCCATTGAAATGTCGGAACGTCTCGGATTGCCGGTGACGGAGACAGGGGTTATCTTTCTCTTTTTCACGCTGGGAATGTTTCTTATCGGTCCTTTCCATGCCTATCTGGTAGATGCATACAAACGTAAGAATGTATGCCTGTTTTCTTTTGTCCTTATGGTAGCGGCAACGGTAGGTTATGCTTTTGTGACGAACATTACGGAACTTATCCTGCTGAGCACCGTGCAGGGACTGGCATTCGGTATCGCTACTACCGCAGGAATTACGCTAGCCATTGACATTACGAACTCTACGCTTCGTAGTGCCGGAAACGTCAGTTTTTCATGGATAGCACGACTGGGAATGATTCTCGGAATTATCCTCGGCGTCTGGTTCGCTTTATCGACCAACACTATGCATTTAAGACTTTGCTAACGGTATCCGTTACCACTGGTGCTTTGGGGATTCTGACAGTAGCCGGTGTTTATGTTCCCTTTCGTGCACCGTTTGTCACTAAGCTGTATTCATTCGACCGCTTTCTGCTGCTTCGCGGGTGGGTTCCTGCCATAAACCTGATCCTGATAACGTTTATACCGGGGTTACTGATTCCGCTTGTACATCCTTCCCTCAACGATATCGTACTGGGAGATACGGGTGTATCTATGCCCTTTTTCGCGGAGTGGGAATGGGCTATCTGGCTTCCCTGGTTATCGCTCGCTTGTTTATCCTGAAAGAGAAAACGCTGAGGTTGGTGATTATGGGACTCGGATTGGAGATACTGGCAATCTGCCTGTTGAAAGCAGGTTATTCTAGCGGTATTTCTTCCGTTCTGCTGGGATTGGGATTAGGACTGATAATGCCGGAATTTCTGGTGATGTTCGTAAAACTGTCTCACCATTGTCAACGCGGTACAGCCAATACAACTCATCTGTTGGCTGGTGAAGCCGGCATTACACTTGGAATTGCTGTTGCGTGCTATATGGATACGGATACCGATCAAATGTTTTACATAGGACAAATCGTTGCTTCGGTCGCCTTACTGTTCTTTGTGCTGATAACGTATCCATATTATATCAAAAAGAAAGTGAGATAAGGCCTCATTATCCCTATGGCATTATGACGCTATGATATAAAAATAGTGACGCTATTACTTGTGGATAGCGTCACTATTTTTATATAGATTCGGTTCTTAATTCCGGCTTACTTGTTTTACTCCCTTTACCGTCCGTAGCTTCTTGATAAGAGCTTCCAGATGTCCGGTGTCACCTACCATGACAGTCAACGTTCCGGAGAACAACCCGTCGTTGGAATCAATCCCGATAGAACGCAGCGTGATACCATTCTCTTTGGAAATGATAGAAGTGATATTAGTCACGATACCAATATCATCATGCCCTACCAACACGCAGCGTAATAGGATATTGCGTACCTACCGACTTACCCGCCCAACGTGCTTTCACAATCCGGTAGCCGAAACGCTCGCGCATTTGCGTAGCATTCGGACAGTCTGCCCGGTGAATCTTGATACCTCCGCTCACTGTCACGAATCCGAACACATCATCTCCGTAAATAGGATTACAACATTTTGCCAGTTTAAATTCCAGTCCTTTCAGGTTCTGGTCGATCACAAGCACATCCTCTTTGGATGTTGATTCCTCCTGTGCGGCTTGCAAATTGTAACCCTCGGCGCTACGGTAAATAATTTCATCATGCGTGTCGTTGTCCCGTTTCTGCTGTTCGACATATTTATCCAGCGTCTCGTTGACATCCAGCGCTCCGTCCGCTATTTTCTGATAAAACTCCGTCACATTTTTGAATCCCAGACGCTTGATAAGGCGCATCATTGTCGCTTCATCATATTCCAGTTTGCGGTTTTTGAACTTTCGTTCCAGCGTCTCTTTAGCGAAAGCGTGCTGGCGTGCCACCATTTCTTTGAGTGCCTGCCGTATCTTGGTGCGTGCTTTTTAGAGGTCGTCACGATGTTCAGCCAGTCCTGTTTCGGAGTTTGGGTATTTGATGTCATGATCTCCACTTGGTCGCCACTGTTCAACTTCTGCTTGAGTTGCACATTCTTGCCGTTTACTTTCGCGCCGATACACTTGCATCCCAGCTTACTGTGAATATGGAAAGCAAAATCCAATACAGTAGCTCCTTTGGCAAGTTTGAATAAATCCCCTTTCGGGGTAAATACAAATACCTCGTCTTCGTAAAGGTCCATTTTAAACTGGTCCATAACCTTCATGAATCGTTGTCTGCATTCTCCAGTGCCCCGCACAGAAGTCAACCACTCGTCCAGACCCGTCTCACCCTTGATACCTTTATATCTCCAGTGAGCAGCCAATCCCCGCTCCGCGATCTCGTCCATGCGGCGGGTACGGATCTGTACCTCCACCCATTTCCCTTCCGGGCCCATGACAGTGATGTGCAACGACTCATAACCATTACTTTTCGGGATAGAGAGCCAGTCGCGCAGACGCTTCGGGTTCGGTTGGTACATATCCGTCACAATAGAATACACCTGCCAGCACTCCTGCTTCTCCTTAGCCGGGTCCGGCTCCGAATCGAGGATGATACGGATGGCGAACAAGTCATAAATCCCCTCAAAAGACGTTTTCTGCTTCTGAATCTTGTTCCATATCGAATGAATCGACTTGGTACGTCCCTTAATGTGGAACTTCAATCCTGCTTCCGACACCTTCCTCTGGATCGGTTCGATAAAAGGCAGCGATATACTTGTCGCGGGACGCCTTCGTCTCGTTCAGCTTATCCTTGATAAAATAGTACGTTTCCTTCGTTGCGTATATTTGAGAGACAAATCTTCCAGTTCCGATTTCAGTTTGTATAGCCCCAGCTTGTGTGCCAGCGGAGCATACAGGTAAGCAGCCTCGTTCGCCACTTTGAGCCGGTCCTCCTCGTTGCCCGTGTCCTTGATTTGCCGCATTACGTTTACACGGTCGGCAATCATAATAAGGATTACACGCATATCCTCCGCAAAAGAAAGCAGCAGATTACGGAAGTTTTCCGACTCGATAGCCGGACTCTTCGCATACAGCTCGTTCGTTTTCACCAATCCCTTGATGATACTTGCTACGTCATCCCCATATTCGGCGTTCACCTCGTCGATAGACAATACATGCCCCGTTTTCACAATTTCATGCAGCATGATTCCGATAAGGCACGAACCTTTCATTCCGATTTCCTCGGCTACGATAACAGCCGTTTGTAAATCTCTGATGACGGGATTCATCCCGAAGTTATTGCGTTGCAGACCGTTACACTGGGCCGCTTTGATAAGATGTCTCTTTAACTTTAGGCAATCCCTCCAGGAAATACTGTCTCCTGCGGATTGCATTAAATGCCGGTAGAGTGAAAAAAAAGCTCCTTTTTTTTCCTCTGATGTAAAAAAAGTCGTCCATATTCAATCTTGTTAATTCGACGTAAAATTAGTTTTTTTTCTTGGTTATTCGGTAAGAAGTAAATAACATTTTGTATTTTTGGGCATCAATTAATAAAAATAGATAGTATGATGACACCACAAGACAAAGAGTTGCTTGCCAAAAAGGCATCACGGAAGCGCAAATAGCAGAGCAACTAGCATGCCTCCAGACGGGTTTCCCTTTTTTTGAAACTGGATGCGGCTGCTTCCATAGAGAAAAGGTATCTTAGCTCCCGATGCAGAAGAACAAAAAGCTTATTTAGCTGCTTGGGACGCATATAAGAACACAGATAAGACTATTGTGAAATTCGTTCCTGCCTCGGGTGCTGCGAGTCGTATGTTCAAGAACTTGTTCGAGTTTCTGTCTGCCGAATATGACAAGCCCACTACAAAGTTCGAACAGGCATTTTTTGACGGTATCAGGAATTTTGCTTTCTATGACGATTTGAATGTAGCCTGCCAGCGTACTGCCGGAAAAGACATACCGGGACTACTGGAAGAAGGCAATTATAAAGCTGTGGTATCCGCATTGCTCGAAACTGCCGGCTTGAATTACGGTGCTTTGCCTAAAGGACTGCTCAAATTCCACAAATATGAAGAAGGTTCACGTACGCCGCTTGAAGAACATTTGGCTGAAGGTGCTATGTATGCTGCCGGAAAAAGTGGCAAGGTCAATGTACATTTCACTGTATCTACGGAACATCGCGAACTATTCAAGAAACTAGTGGAAGAAAAGACCGGAGAATTTGCGAAACGCTACGGGTGGATTACTACATCACCTTCTCCGAGCAGAAACCGAGCACGGACACTATTGCAGCCGATATGGACAACCAACCGTTCCGTGATAACGGTAAACTGTTGTTCCGCCCGGGAGGACACGGTGCGCTAATCGAGAACCTCAATGACCTTGACGCCGATATTATCTTTATCAAGAATATCGACAATGTAGTTGCCCGATAAACTGAAAGCTGACACAGTGACTTATAAGAAACTGATTGCCGGTGTACTGGTAACTTTGCACAGAAAAAAGCTTTGAGTATCTTGAGTTGCTTGATAGCGGAAAATATACGCATGAGCAAGTTATGGAAATTCTTCAGTTCCTGCAAAAACAACTTTTCTGCAAGAATCCCGAAGTGAAAAATCTCGAAGACGCCGAGTTGGTGATCTATCTGAAACAGAAGTTGAACCGTCCGATGCGTGTCTGCGGTATGGTGAAGAATGTAAGGCGAACCGGGTGGTGGTCCGTTCCTGGCATACAATAGCGACGGAACAATCTCCTGCAAATCCTCGAAAGTTCTCAGATTGACATGAATGACCCTGCCAAAAAAGGAAATGTTTGAGAAGGGAACTCACTTTAATCCGGTAGACTTGGTTTGTGCTGTTCGTGATTACAAAGGACATAAGTTTGACTTAGTGAGATTTGTAGATAAAGCTACCGGTTTTATTTCATTTACAAATCGAAGAATGGTAAGGATCTTAAGGCACTGGAACTTCCCGGTTTATGGAACGGTGCAATGAGTGACTGGAATACGGTATTCGTAGAAGTACCGCTTACTACCTTTAATCCGGTAAAGACTGTAAATGACTTGTTGCGTGAGCAAACACCAGTAATCAGATGTTGAAAAACAAGATGATAATTACAGCCAATTATAGATATTAGAGAAAGCGACCGCTTGATAATTTAGGATTGAGCGGTCGTTTATATGCCACAGACCTATAAAAAAGAGTGTTTAGATGAATCAGATTGAGAAGATTATTGATATTGCTACTTGGAACAGAAAAGAACATTTTGAACATTTTAGTGCCTTTGACGATCCTTTTTTCGGTGTAACGGTCAATGTAGACTGTACCCGTGCTTACCGGGAAGCCAAAAATAAAGGCGTTTCCTTTTTCCCTTTTGCTCCTGCATCGTATCATCACGGCTGCCGCCAAAGTAGAAGAGTTCCGTTATCGTATCGAAGGAGAAAAAGTTGTATGTTATGACAGTCTCCTGCCCGAAGCTACCGTAGGTCGTGCCGACCATACATTCTCATTCGCTTCCTTTGAATACGATCCCGATGAACTGACCTTTATCCTCAAAGCGAAAGCTGAAATGGAACGACTGCAAACTACTACCGGATTGAATAAGGAAGGAACTTTTCATCCCAATGCCATTCATTATTCGGCAGTGCCCTGGCTCACCTTTACAGACATGAAGCACCCACGAACATGCGTTCGGTGACAGCGTACCGAAAATATCCACAGGAAAATACTTTCGGGAAGGGGAGAAGTTGATGTTACCTATTTCCGTCACTTGTCACCATGGGTTAATGGACGGTTATCATGTGGCAAAATTCATCGAATCTCTTGATTTTTGTAGGTTCGCACCAATTTATAAAGACTAAACAAACCATATATGAGACCAAAGGTATTAAAGTGGGAGGTCATCATTCTTTGCGTAGTACTATTTTTTTTTCCGGGGATTTCCTTGAATGCACAGGAGGTTCGGCAGAATGATATTTATGAAATCCGGCAAAGCAGTTTCTCGAGGTATGGATTTGATACGCTCTCTGTGCATACTCCTCATCGCTTTATTCATCGTCTGGGGGTGGAAGTCCGTCCGCAATATGTGTTTCCTACCAATCCCTTCTTGCAGGGAGAAAACGAACGCTGGCAACCCATTCAGACCTCTTTTGCCGCTCATTTGAAATATTCATTCCAATTCCGTCCCAACACCTGTGCCGACCGTATTTATGGTGGTGCTTATCAGGGATTCGGCTTGTCCGCCACTACCTTCGGAGATAAAAACAACTTGGAGATCCTATCTCATTTTATGTGTTTCAGGGGGCGCGGATTGCCCGGTTTAATCCCTGTCTTTCGCTCAACTACGAATGGAACTTCGGTCTGTCCGCCGGTTGGAAACCGTATGATAATGATTATAATTCCTATAATGGTGCAGTCGGTTCGCGAATGAATGCCTATATTAATGCCGGTATCTATCTGAACTGGGCATTTTCCCGTTATTTCGACTTAATCATTGGCGGTGATTTCACTCATTTCTCTAATGGCAATACCAAATTTCGAATGCAGGGGTAAATACCACCGGAGCCAAAATCGGATTGGTGTATAACTTTAAACCGTACAGAAGAAGAACTTACAAAGTCTCTGCTTCGCCGGCTATTCCCCGCTTTCCGCGTCACATAAGTTATGATCTGGTATTATTCGGCTCATGGCGGCGAAAGGGGGTATATATAGGAGACGGAGACAGATTGCCTCGCCCGGTAGTTATCCGGTGGCAGGATTCAACTTCGCGCCGATGTACAACCTCGGTTATAAATTTCGTGTTGGTGCCTCGCTCGACGGAGTTTACGACGGTAGTGCCAATGTATATACCTATATGGAAGATTATATTGTCGATTCGAATGGAAACGGCACGCCTCCTCCACGTCAATTTCTGAAACCGGGCATCCAGCATCAACTATCACTCGGCGTGTCGGGACGTGCAGAGTATGTGATGCCATATTTTACAATCGGCGTAGGCATCGGAGCCAATGTGCTCGGTCGTGGTGACTTGCGGGGGGCTTTATCAGATATTAGCCCTGAAAATAGGAATTACCCGCAGTACTTTCCTCCACATCGGTTATAATCTTCAGAACTTCCAGACCCCTAATTATCTGATGCTCGGCTTAGGTTTCCGTTTTCACAATAAATATCCAAAAGTACGTCACTAAAAAGCCATATTTCATCGAAATGTACTAATTTTGCATCATTAACATAAAACACTCAAAATAATGAAGAAAATATTGTTGCTCGGTTCCGGGGAATTAGGAAAAAGAGTTTGTAATTTCTGCCCAGCGTAAAGGTCAGCACATTATTGCTTGTGACTCGTATGCCGGAGCGCCTGCTATGCAAGTAGCCGACGAATGTGAAGTATTCGATATGCTGAACGGCGAAGAACTGGAGCGTATCGTTAAGAAACATCAGCCGGACATTATCGTTCCGGAGATTGAAGCAATCCGTACGGAACGTCTGTATCATTTGGAACAGGAAGGTATCCAGGTGGTTCCCAGTGCCCGTGCCGTTAACTTCACGATGAATCGTAAAGCCATTCGTGATCTTGCTGCTAAAGAACTCGGACTGAAAACTGCCAGATATTTTTACGCTAAGACATTAGACGAACTGAAAGCTGCCGCTGCTAAAATAGGTTTCCCTTGTGTGGTGAAACCGTTGATGTCTTCTTCCGGTAAGGGACAGTCACTTGTGAAAAGTGCCGACGAACTTGAACACGCTTGGGAGTATGGATGCAGTGGTAGCCGTGGTGATATCCGCGAGCTCATTATTGAGGAATTTATTAAGTTCGACAGTGAAATAACACTATTGACGGTTACTCAAAAGAACGGTCCTACTTTGTTCTGTCCGCCTATCGGACATGTGCAGAAAGGGGGAGATTATAGGGAAAGTTTCCAGCCTGCGCGCACATTGACCCTGCTCACCTGAAAGAAGCGGAGGAAATGGCAGAGAAAGTGACCCGCGCTTTGACGGGAGCCGGACTTTGGGGAGTTGAATTCTTCTTGAGCCACGAGAATGGCGTTTATTGCTCCGAACTTTCCTCCCCGTCCGCATGATACCGGAATGGTGACTTTGGCAGGTACTCAGAATTTAAATGAGTTCGAACTTCATTTGCGTGCTGTGCTTGACTTCCTATTCCGGGCATTAAGCAAGAGAGGATAGGAGCGAGTGCCGTTATCCTTTCTCCGATAGCCAGCCAAGAACGTCCTCAATACCGCGGAATGGAGGAAGTCACTAAAGAGGAAGATACTTACCTGCGTATATTCGGTAAGCCGTTTACCCGCGTCAACCGTCGTATGGGAGTGGTACTGTGTTATGCTCCGCTCGACTCCGATCTGGACGCTTTGCGCGATAAGGCAAAGAGAATAGCTGAAAAGGTGGAAGTATATTAAATATCCGATCGAATATTTAATATAAAAGCTCCAACTCACCGGATTTATAAATTCCGGCGAGTTGGAGTTTTTATTTTTAAATCGGTAGGTATCTTCGGATGTGTCCGAACACAAAACTAGTTGCCGGTGCTACTATTTTGTTTTTTGCTAATGTTCTGATTATAAACAATGAGTCTGAAAACTTATTAGAATCAAACATATACAGTTGCTATTTTATAAGTAACAGAAACTTTTTGCTGACTATTTGTAATATTATAAACTCTATTTTGGTCTATTTGTAGTCTTTATTGGCCTAACAAGTGTTATCGAACGACAAATTTTAAAAAAAGAAAGAACAATCTCACGGATTTGTTTCTACATTTGCGCAGTTGTTTATATAACTATTTCTTTTAGGTGATAGTTTATCAGAAATAAAATATAGATGAACAAAAAGTGGAACTTAGCTGTTATTATAATAGTAAAAACAGATAAAGCGCGAAGCATTCGTTCCTTGTCATACTATTTAAGATTCAATAGGAAAGAAAAAAAGAATAATATAAATAAAAGATTGCTTATGTCACAAATTATCGGACATATCTCTCAGGTCATCGGACCGGTAGTAGACGTCTATTTTGAGGGTACGGATGCCGAATTGATGCTTCCAAGCATTCATGATGCACTGGAGATAAAAAGGCCAAACGGCAAAATACTGATTGTAGAAGTACAGCAACACATTGGTGAAAATACGGTTCGCACCGTGGCTATGGATAGTACCGACGGACTTCAGAGAGGCATGAAAGTGCCTACCGGAGGTCCGATAACAATGCCGATTGGTGAACAAATTAAAGGGCGACTGATGAATGTGGTCGGTGATTCTATTGACGGTATGAAGGAACTCGACCGGAAAGGTGCATATTCCATTCACCGCGATCCTCCCAAATTCGAAGATTTGACTACCGTGCAGGAGGTACTCTTTACGGGTATCAAGGTG
>VOFJ01001491.1_pt1 | contig 17431 bp, 28 predicted proteins | sample 5384081 | NCBI WGS metagenome assembly VOFJ01 (sample SAMN12384729, study PRJNA508395) | human gut metagenome | isolation source: healthy gut I | host: Homo sapiens
GAACTACATCATCAAGCCGTGGGCGATATGCATATGGGAGATGTAACAGCGGATGACATTCGCCTGGCACTGTTGGCGGCATCGAAAAAGTCGGCATCGTGTACAAATCAGTGAACGTTCTATATAAGTGTATTTTTTCATGGCAGCAATGGAGTAAAAGATCATTGATGAGAATCCGACCATCTATCTGAAGAAGAATGTGGGCGGGATTCCCCAGAAGGACCGCCTCCCGCTTTACGGATGAGCAGGTGGATAAGCTGCTGGATGCTATTTACGGCTTACCGCCGTATGTGTTCGTGATGCTGGGGCTGTACGCAGGATTGCGGAGAGAAGAAATCCTCGGACTTCAATGGGATTCGGTGTATCTTGATTGCGAGGCTCCGTACCTTACCGTTCGGAGAGCCTGGCATACGGAGCATAATCGTCCGGTGATTCTGACAGAGCTGAAAACAAAGGCAGCGCATCGGAATGTCCCTCTGCCGGACAATCTTCTGGAATGTCTGGAAAGAGGCGAAGAAGACATCGACATCGGATTTTGTGGTTGCAAACCGGGATGGAGACCCGTTGTCCTATACGCAGTTCAAGAGATTATGGCAGTATATCGTAACCCGTACCACCAAGGAACGCTGCTATTACCGCTATGAAGATGGCAAGAGGGTGAAGCATACGGTGAAGCCGGTTCTGGGGCAAAAGGCAGCACACAATGGAAATGTGGTTTACAGTCTGGACTTTGAGGTGACTCCGCATCAGCTGCGGCACACCTACATTACGAATCTGATTCATGCTTCGGTTGACCCGAAGACGGTTCAGTATCTTGCCGGTCATGAAAGCAGCAAGATCACCATGGATATTTACGCCAAGGTGAAATATAATCGCCCAGAGCAGCTCGCAGGAGTACTGGAAGATGCTTTTTGCATCGTGGGATTAATAGTAAATCAGAAAGAAATTAGGGCAGGGATGGTCAAAAATCCCTGCCCTTTTTACATACATTCGACATCCTTGAAGGAAGTGCTGTACGCCATGATAATAAAAGTGACAACACGCAATGTATGAAGATAGATAGGAGGAGAACACATGGCTAAAGGGGAAAAAGCGTCCTGCTGAACTTCCGGAATACGGAACAGTGATGATGAAAGGGGTACAGTATTACCGCACCCGGATTACAGATGCAGACGGAAAGAGAGTGGCGATTTACGGGCTGACACGCGAAGAATTGTATGACCGGGTGGAAAATGCCCAGAAGAAAATCGCGGAAGTGGTTTTCCATAGAGAGAATCCGACCGTGGAAGAGTACTGTGAAAAATGGTTGCTGATGCGGTCTGGAACGGTAAGAACTAATACGTTGGAAGGATACGCACGGATGGTGAATCGGTACATCGTGGGTCCGATTGGACAGATGTATATGGACGAGGTGAGCACAGATGACCTGCGGCTGCTGATGGTTCCGTTATCAAAAAAGGTTCTTCCGGAATGTATGGTCAGCTCAATATGCTGATTAAGAACACATTTTTTAATTCAGCAGAAGAGAGCAAGGTGATTAAAGAGAATCCATCCAAAACGATTTGCGCAAGAGGCGGAAAGCCAGCGAAACGGCGCGAGGCTTTGACGGATGAACAGACTGCCATTTTGCTGGATAGCATTCGTGAGCTTCCACCGTATGTCTTCGTGATGATCGGTTTGTACGCGGGATTGCGTAGAGAAGAGATCCTTGATTAAAATGGGACTGCGTATTCCTGGATGAAAAAACGCCGTACATTTCGGTAAGGCGTGCATGGCATGTGGAAGGCGGTGAGCCGGTAGTCAACACGCTATTGAAGACACCGGCAGCAAAACGAGATGTTCCGATTCCAAAATGCCTGGTAGCCTGTCTCAAGAGCAATACATGTAACGCGCGATCATATTCTCTCGTATTTCCATCCAGGTAATCCGCAAGTAAATATCTCACCTGAGCCAGTTTTTTTTCAATACTCCATATAGACCCTTCCGGTTCTGTCTGAAAAAAAATCTTCAAAAAATACAATGAATATGGATCTAATCCATACTCCAAAAACCGTTCATGATAAAAATATGTATTTAATTTTTCAATAAACGAATCATAGTATTCATAAAAATCCTTTGCTCCTGTGCGTATATATAACGCATAAATATATGGAACCACTTGTTTTGCCGTTTCTCCCAGAATTTTAACGGCATTTTCCCCGGTCGAAAACCCTCGTTTTACCAATCCATTTTTCGTATCATTTACAATATAATTACGAAAGCAGCTTTCTTCCTGACACAACAAAATGATCCTTGTCACTACCAGTCTCCGTTCTTCCAGATTCATATCAGGTATTACATTCGAAAGAGAGTTTTCCATCCACTCAATTGTCAGAATATGTTCAAAATCATTGTTGTCCTCAAAACGCTCCTCCGCCAGCCATTCCCGCACACAATACAAGGCTGCTTTCCAATTTTTATCAATCACTTCTTTATGAATATGCGTTTCTTTTTTTCATATTCCGGATCAGAAGCCGCTGTTTCATGATTTCCGGATGTTCTGCAAGTTTTTTTTAGTGTATCAATCAATTTCTGGGGCGAATGATGCTTCATAAATTCCCAGTCAAAATCAATACCAAATCATTTTTTTATAAATTTCATTTTCTATTAAAAATTCTTCAAATTGCTTTCCGACATATAAACTGAAATATAAAATATTGGCGCGATATAATGCCCGATAGAAATTACAGTTTTTTTCCATCAGTAACAGCATCTTTTCTTTCGGAAATTCGTTATTATCCTCATCAACGGGTTCTCCAAGCAGTCTGTTGATGGTCTTTTTTTATTTCATTTCCATAATCCGTCTGTTCATACAGGCGGCAAAACAGTTCAACCACTTGAAAATAACTCATAGATTTTACAATTACCTGTGGCACAAACACAATTTTTTATTTCATCATTTGCCGGTTCATTATATTTGCATTTTACCGTGCAATCCTCAATCTCTCCCCACAAAGACAGTTCCTTGCAAACATGTAATTCCTTCAAAAAAAAAGCATTTACGTGATAACTGCCTTTTTATCTGCGATATATTTTCCACAAAAAACCAATCACGCTGTTTTGCTTTTAATTTTTCCCACATTGATGTCTGCAGTGTCACATAACGATGCGTCTTTTGATTGTCAGCACATGCACTTTCCGCTATAATCGGCAGATCAATGGTCATAGGACACAATTTTTTTTTGGAACAGCAACAGTTCGTACACAGAATCATTTGCCAGATCTTCCGGTGTCATCAAAATCGAAACGCTGCATATGCACGCTGCTTATTCCAAAAATCATTTATAGCCTGCGGAAACAGTTCTTCATGTTCCGGATAAAACTTCTTAAACGCATTCCTTTTTTGTAACATTGTCACTATATTTTTTCCCAGAAAGACCGGTCACATTCAATGTCAGAGGCGTCACATCTGCCCCCAGCTTGAAAGCATAACATAATGATAAAATAAATTGTCACCACGTATCATAAACATCGTCAAATAACAGGATCTGCCGGTTTTCAAATAACAATTTAACAGCCGTCGGGTTCTTATCATCTGGTACAATCCCATCCAGTATTTTTGTCATATACCGGTCACTGTAGATTTCAAATTCTCCAAACACATGCAATGGATCATTCTCTGCAAGTTCCCATTTGTGTTCTTCATATTCATCAAAGAGCATACGAAACAGCCAATAACCTTTTCGGGTAATGGAAACGAGTATTGGAAGATTCGTATGATCTTTATCCTTTTCCTTATTTCTTTTTGATATATTCATTCAGCAATTCTAAAATTGCGTTTCTTATTTTGGATTCAATTTTACTACCACACAGATGTTTTATTTTTAGTATATGCTGCCAACACTTCATTCATACCATAAATAGGGAACCCCAAAAAAGAGTTCCCTATTAAAATGGCATTTATGAAATTACTGTAACAGAGAAAGTACACCCTGGTTAGACTGATTTGCCTGTGCAAGCATAGACTGTCCAGCCTGTGCAAGAATGTTGTTCTTGCTGTAGTTAACCATCTCTTTTGCCATATCTGTATCACGGATACGAGACTCAGCAGAAGATGTATTCTCGGAAATGTTATCCAGGTTGTCGATGGTATGCTCTAATCTGTTCTGTACAGCACCGAGTGCGGATCTCTGGGAAGAAACCTTAGAAATTGCATCGGAAATAGCATCGATTGCGTAGGTTGCTGCTGTACCGTTCTTGTCAGTTACGTTTAAGCCCTTGATTCCAAGGTTTGCAGAATTCATGGTGTCGATGTCGACAGTGATCTTGTTAGTCATGTCAGCATCTGCACCTACATGAAGGCTAAAGCTTAATGTGTTTGCAACTTTTGCAGAACCTGTCTGAATCTTGAATGTGCCAGTACCATTTGTAAGATCTACAGGCGTATTTACAGCACCTACCCCCTACCTTAGCAGTTCCTTCAGTATCACCAATCTGGTTAGCAGCTAAAAGCTCTTTTGCAGCTAACTTCATAAGCTTTTGCCTTTGTGATAACGGAAGTGTCATTATCGTCAATACCATCGCCAGCAGTTCCACCTTTTGCACCATCATCTTTGATAAGTGTAACGGTCTTTGTTCCAACTGTGATTTTAGAACCTGCTGGAGCGTTGGCTGCTAAATCATCAGCAGAAGCTGTAGCTTTGCCACCAACACTTGTTTGCTGTAGCTGCGGTCTGATCTTTCAAAGTAGATGGATCTTCTGAATAATAACCAGCAGTAATTTTTGACCATCCTGTGTACTTACGTCAGCCTTATACCACTTGTAAGTAGTTCCATTGATTTCAATATCCTGATGGTTTGTATCAATATCTAAGCCGTTAGTACCAAATGCAGATTTAACATCATCAGCAGTGCCACCGATAGTATAATTCTTTCCACCAATGCTTACAGTATCGCCAGCATTCAGCGCATCCATAGTAAATGTGGCTGTTCCGTCACCGTTATCAGTCAGAGTACCCTTTAATCCAGCATCATCATGTGCTTTCATGTTAACGGTCTTTGTACCGTCATCACCCTTTAACAGGTAAATCTCATTGAATTTTGTTGTCTCAGCAACACGATCGATCTCTGTATTTAACTGGTCAATCTCGTCCTGGATAGCCTGACGGTCTGAATCCTTGAGTTTGTTCCGTTTGCTGCCTGAACTGCAAGCTCATTCATACGCTGTAACATACTGTGAACTTCTGTTAAAGCACCTTCAGCAGTCTGTACAGAAGAAACACCATCCTGTGCATTGAAGAAGCCTTGTCCAGTCCACGGATCTGCTTTCTCATCTTCTCGGAAATGGTAAGTCCTGCTGCATCATCTGCTGCACGGTTGATCTTGTAAACCAGAAGATAACTTCTCGGTTGACTTAGCCTGTGCTCCGGATGTGATACCAAGCATTCTGTTTGCGTTTGCTGCCTGCATGTTGTGTTGTACTACCATACTCATAATTGAATCCTCCTTGAACTCCCGCTATGCGGGGTATTATGTCTTTTCCTCCGGAAATCCTTTTCCTAAGGTGTTCTTATTGCGTCACTTCACAGTAGCGCGTCACAAGCATCTGTGATGCTTTGCAACCTTGTATATTTAGCCATACACCTTTCGATGTACCGCAATAAGCGAAGCGTCCCGGGTGTGCCCCCGCCTATTACCAGAATTTAAAACAGATCAGGAGTTAAATTTATCTTTCAAACTCTCTGCATCTTTCTTTGCCTCTGCCTTCATCCGCTCGTTCCACAGGATTCTCTTAATTTCCTGCTGTGCCTCCCTGGAAATACCCGGCTCTGCATAATAGGTTTCTCTCTTTCGTGCCGGATTTTCTTCCGTGGTACTTCTGGCAATGTTGAGTTCCGTGGGGCATCAATGAGCAGCCTTGCGTGATTTCCCGAACCACCTACATGGACCACACGGATGTTATCACCAATGTTTACATATTGCCCATGTTTCAATGAAAGTTTCAGCATTTTGTTACCTCCATGTATGTATTCCCATACCCTGTTTCCTCGAGTATGTCCTGCGTATTTTCTTACGCATCCGCATTTTTATAAAATGCTTCTTTTTTGTTATTTCAAAAAATGCGACAATGTTTTATAGAATGTTGCATTTTATGTCACAAAAGCATTTTATTTTTGACTTGAAAGGAGTAATTTTTATGGGAACAACACAACCGATCCGAAACCGACAGGAACTGCAGAATTTCAGTTCATACTACAAGCAGGTAAAAACCGCATCTGCGAAATTATACTTTAGTTGTATTGGGATTAAACACTGCACTGAGAATCAGCGATCTATTAAATCTTCGCTGGAGAAGTGTCTATGATTTTAAAAAGAACTGTTTTCGGGATCACCTTTTTGATATGGGAACATAAAACAGGAAAAAGAAATTATATTGCGATAAACCAGAACGCGAAAAAATGCCCTGTATCTATATTTTATGGAAAAAGAATCCTGATCCGGAAGAATATGTTTTCTCCAAACGGACAAACCCTTTATAAACCGCTCAGCCGTTCACAGGCTTACCGCATTATTAAAGAAGATGCCTCACATACAACCAGTGAAGAGGCGATCAGCTGTCATTCTCTCCGGAAAACCTTTGGCTATTATGCATGGCAGGAAGGAGTCCAGCCAGCACTTTTAATGAATGTTTTTTAACCATTCTTCGTTTCATATCACGAAACGTTACCTTGGAATTGAACAAGACGAAAAGGATCTTGTCTATCTGAATATTAATCTGTAAAACGTTCGGGGAATGCTTTGTTGCGATACCATGTACAAAGCGTTCAACAAAGCGTTCTCTTTCATAAAATGTTTGACTTTAATCATAAAATGCGTTATTCTGTTTTCAATAAATATCTATATTCCAAATCTGATGCCAGGCCGTTGTTACCAAAAAAAGGCAGCACGCAGCAATCATGGGGAGCATTTCGCTCATATATCACAATTGGAATTAAAATTTCATAAACGTGTCATAGCAGAACTGTTTCTTATTATTTCATATTGTAAAAACAGACGTTTATGATATATACTAAAAGAAAGGCAGGATACCACATGGAGAAATCTGACATTCTGACAGCTTCACTGCCAGATGCCAACTATGAAACAACCGATCACAGCACCATTTTTGATGATGTTTTCCGAACAATTGCTCAGAAAATGCCACAGCTTCTGATTCCTCTGATCAATGAAGTATTCCACACTTCTTACAGTGAAGAAGAACATTTTTGAACAGTTGCGGAACGAACATTATGAAAAAATATGGCACTGTGATTACAGATTCTATTATCCGGATTGGCAATCACATTTATCATCTGGAATGCCAGTCCTCGAAAGACAAAACGATGGTTATACGAATGTTCGAGTATGATATTTCGATTGCGATCGAGCACGCTTCTTATGAAAATGACGAAATCTGGGAAATTGAATTTCCACAGTCCTGCGTTCTCTATATCCGTAACCACCGCGATCTCCCGGACTATCACGAAGCGGTCGTGAAGTTTGCGGATGGACAAAAAGTGCGCTACCGTGTTCCAATTTTACAGGCAAAAAAGTATACCGTTGACCGCATTTTTGAGAAACGGCTACTGATTTTGCTACCGTATCATATTTTACGGTATGAGCACTTTTTGAAGCACAACGGACGGATACCAGAAAGTTACAACAATTGTTAGCTGACTTCCGTGAAATTAACCGAAGACTTGAAGAAACAGCTGAAAAAAGAAAATAAATCACATCTTTATATGGATATGATTGTTCTGATTGAACAGATTGCAGATTATATCATTCCAAAAAACAATACCATTAGGAAAGGACTGGGTGATGTTATGGGTGGCAAGATTTTAAAATTACGGTCGGAGGAATTGCTGGAACTAGGCGAAGCTCGTGGCGAAGCCCGTGGGGAAGCTCGTGGAAAAGCAAAAGGCAGACTTGAAGGCAAACGCGAAGAAAGACTCGATGCAATTCAAAATATGATGGATCTTGGATTGACAAAAAGAACAAATTTTAAGGAAATATTCTCTGGAGGAATATGAGGCAGCATTGCGGTCTATGCCAGCAAAAGTATAACCGAAAAAGAAAATTTAAAATATTTTCTTTTCAGGGGTTAAGGAATGCTTCCATCGTCCGATATATTATGTGTAAATAAAAATGCAACATTCTATAAAAAGAATGTTGCATTTTTATTTCTATATTTTACTCAAACACGATCCTATTTATACTACTTACTTTTTATGGTATCTTCAAACGCTTTCCGCACATCATCATTATGGCTTGTGATAATAAGGACTGCATACTGCCCTTTCGTAAAAAACCAACCCATCCTGAATCCGGCTGACCTGCTTCGGTTCATAGGACTGCAGCAAATTATACCGATCCTGCTGATGCTTTGTCAGGCTTTCTTTTTGCCTCATCCACATCTGCCTTATCTTTCACGGCAATCACTACAATTTCATCTGCTTTGTGTCCATCCGAAGAATAGCTTACAAAATAACTGTCCACTTTTTATAGTCCATGTCAGAAATATGGGAAAACTTATCTTCTGCATCTTTTCTGCGCTGCTGGCATTGAGCATCTCCGGCAGATCCGGATCCGCTGCTTCCATCGCCGTGCGCAGGTCATACATACTGACAGAACCGGACGTGTTTTTCTTCGCACCACATCCCCACACATCACCAGCATGGTCAGCACCAGCAGAAGTTTCCAACCCGTTTTTTGTTTTTTCATCTGTTATCTGGCCTCCACAGTTTCTTCTGTACTGAACGTTGCCCCATTTTGTGCCGCATCATCCATAGTCATATCCTTATTTCCGATATCAGCACTTGCGCCATCCATCATCATGCCATCTCCGTTTGCAGATTCCAGTCCCTGAAATGCTTTCTGGACAGCCTTGTCGATTTTTTTTTTCTGTTCTTTTTCGCTGATATTCTGGCTTGTATTGTCCGTGTTATATCCCGGCATGGTAACATTAAACAAATATCCTTTTCCATCCGGATCCTGAATCCAGTTGTAAGTTCCCAGACTGTATGGCATATCCTTATAGTTTCCGGACATCAGGAAATTGTCAATGGAAGAAGCTATGGCATTTGCCACCTGCGCTTTTTCCTCTGTAATATCCTCTTTAAACGCAACCATGACCCCGCCAAGCTTTTTGTCCATAGCAGCACGCAATGCTTTCGGCAGATCATATATACTGTCCACGGTTTTCTTATTCTGGTATGCCATATTGTACTTTAATGAGTTAGCTGCCGGGAAATAATCGCGATCCCAGCTCTGGGACTGTCCATACATGGCATCCGTCACATTAAAGTTCGCATAATTTCCATTTCCTGCATCGGAATAAATATCGGTAATGTACCAGTCTCCGTCAATTTTTACCACATCCCAGCTATGGAATTTTTTTCTGTATTATGTTCCACTTTACATTCAATTCCCATCATCTGCATGAACATGCGGAATGTCGTCGCATAACCGACGCATACGGCATTGTGGTATTTTAACACACCGTATGGATTATCACAGTCTTCCTGTGTACTTGGAATAACGGTCAGTGCCCCGGAATCCTGCTGGAGCTTTTTGGTCATCCAGTCATACACCGCCTTTTCCTTTTCAAAATCAGACATGCTGTCCGTAATCTTCATATCTTTGATCGCTTTTTTGCCATATCAAGGGTTTCTTTTTCTTTGTCTGTCAGCTTTGAAGTATCGCCGGATTTGTAGGCATCCGAAATATTTGTGGTAGGTTTGATCTCATAATTATCTGCGATCTTTACGTAATCCTCGGTAGTCTCAGGATTTTCTTCCTTTTTCTGCTCTGCAATATAGGATTTTAAAGTCACCAGATTAAACGCAGAAATCGTGGTACTTCCCACAACGCCTGCTGCAAGAATCACCGCTACAATCCCTTTCCATGCACCGCCTTTTTCTTTTCTTTCTGCTCCGGCTGCACCGGATTACTTTTTACGCTTTCATAAGTTTCCATATGTATTTTTACCTCATATTTTAATTGATGTATTTTTTTCTACTGCACCTTTATTATAGCAGTTTCACATCCAAAAAAAGGCTATCTTTAAAGAAACTTAAATAAATATTAAGATCCGTCTGTAAAAAAAAAAAAGGACATCCACAGCGAATGTCCTTTTCTCCCATATGGTATCATCCTTATATTGCATCTTCCTCAATATGCTCCCTGCCCTGTGCAATGATTGACCGGACGTGGTCATCTGCCAGGGAATAAAAAACAGATTTTCCCTCCCTGCGGCATTTGACTAACTTATTCTGTTTTTAAAATCCGAAGCTGGTGGGAAATTGCAGACTGTGTCATTGACAATGCCGCTGCAAGATCACAGACACACACCTCTGCTTCAAACAGTACAAACAGGATGCGGATACGGGTGGAATCTCCAAACACTTTAAATAATTCTGCAAGATCATACAGTTCCGTTTCTTCCGGCATCGTGTCATTCACGATCTTTAGCAGATCCAGATGTACCCTGATTTTCACTACAGCATTCAATCTTTTCTTTTTCCATGAAGTTCCTCCTCTCCACCGGAACATTTCCGGCAGAATTATACCCTATAATTTTTTACAAAAGTGCGCGGATTGCATTCAGCACAGCAATCACCATAACACCAACATCTGCAAAAATTCCCATCCACATATTTGCAATACCTATCGTTACCAAAAACAGGCAGAGCAGTTTAATCCCGATTGCAAAACAGATATTTTCATATACAATCCGCAGGCACTTTCTTGCGATACGGATTGCTTTCGCAATCTTGAGTGGATCATCATCCATCAGTACCACATCTGCTGCCTCAATCGCCGCATCCGATCCAAGTGCTCCCATAGCGATTCCGACGTCAACACGGGAAAGCACAGGTGCATCATTGATGCCATCCCCGACAAAGGCAACGGTACTCTTTTCTTCCCTGGTCTGCAACAGTTTTTCCACTTCGAAACTTTATCTGCCGGAAGCAGCTGGGAATGTACTTCCGTGATTCCAACCTCCCCTGCTACCTGCTGTGCTACACGGTCATCATCACCCGTCAGCATTACCAGCCGGTGCACACCGGAATTTTTCAGTGCCTGCATGGCAGCCGCCGCATTCGGCTTAATCATATCTGAAATCAGTATATGACCGGCATAGACACCATCGACTGCCAGATGTACGATTGTACCGGTACAGCTGCAGTTGCGGTACGCAATTTTTTCTTTTTTTCATGAGTTTGTCATTTCCTGCTGCAACCCTGTGTCCGTCTACCGTTGCGATCACACCATGTCCACCGATTTCCTGTACATCTGTGACCCGGTCCACATCCAGTTTCTTACCATAGGCTTTCTGCAGGCTGATACTGATCGGATGTGTGCTGTGACACTCTGCCAGTGCCGCATACTCCAGCAGCTGTTCTTCCTTTTTTCGTATATACCGGATGTCCGGACACAACCGGACAGCTGCCGGATGCACAGTTTGTTCCATGAATTCCGCAGACTTCAAATACCCCCTGCGTAATTGTTCCTGTCTTATCAAAGACAACCGTGCGCGTTCCCGCAAGTGCTTCCAGATAGTTGGAACCCTTTACCAGAACACCCTCTGCACTGGCACCTCCGATTCCTGCAAAAAAGCTGAGTGGAATACTGATGACCAGCGCACACGGGCAGCTGATAACCAGAAATGTCAGTGCACGGTAAATCCAGATGCCCCAGTCTGCCGGAAGCCCCATAAACAGCATGCGGACAAGCGGTGGCAGAATTGCCAGTGCCAGCGCGCCGTAACAGACTGCCGGTGTCTAATAATGTGCAAATCTGGAAATAAAATTCTCGGAACGTGATTTCTTGGAACTTGCATTCTCCACCAGATCAAGAATCTTAGAAACCGTAGACTCTCCAAACTCTTTTTTGTGGTGCGGATCTTTAACAGTCCGGAAATATTGATACATCCACTGATGATTTCCTCTCCCACAGCGACTTCCCGCGGAACACTCTCTCCCGTCAGTGCACTGGTATTCAGGGAAGAATGTCCTTCCACAACCACACCATCGATTGGAACTTTTTCGCCCGGCTGTACAATAATCACCGTGCCGATCTCCACCTCATCCGGATCTACTTTTTCAATCTGACCGTCTGTTTCAATATTTGCATAATCCGGCCGGATATCCATCAGATCACTGATATTCCGGCGGCTCTTCCCGACTGCATAACTCTGGAACAACTCACCGATCTGATAAAACAGCATAACTGCAACGCCTTCTTTATAATCCCCAAGGGGAATCGCACCGATTGTTGCTACCGCCATCAGAAAATTCTCATCAAACATCTGCCTGTTACAGATTCCCTTCCAGGCTTTCCGCAGAATATCATAGCCGATCACAAAATACGGAACCAGATAGAAAAGAAACTCCAGCCACTTTGGTATGGAAACAATGCTTCCTGCAATCCCGATGATAACCAGAAGCACTGCTGCCACAATAATTCGTTTCAATACTTTTTTTTCTGCTTTTTATTCATGGTGCCCTCCAATCTGACTGATACCTATGGAAAAAGCCGGATTTAAAAAGAAAGATCTCACAATCATCTTCCACTTTCTTACAGTTCTTTAACACATCCTGCATAACCGCTTTTGCATCTGCACCCTCTTCAAATTCTACACTCATCTTCAGTGTCATAAAGTTTACATTTGCATTCTTTACTCCAGTAGTAGCTTTTGCAGCTTCTTCCATCTTATTTGCACAGTTTGCACAATCCACATCAATTTTATAAGTTTTTTCTTCATCGTCGGTTTCCTCCATACTTTCCTTTTTCATTTTATCATTCTTTCATATGAGCATTTGTTCATATGTTTGATTTTATTATAGCGTAAAGTTCGTAAATGTCAATATATTTTTTAATACGCTGGGATTGTTTCGGAATTGAATTTTCCAGACCATTTTTTAATAAACGATTTGCATGTGTTTTTTAAGAAAATCAAGTGTTCTATCACTTTCCAAATTGATAGTGGACATATAGAAAATAAAAGATTGATTATGTCCCACTTGCATCGTGTGTTGGGACATATATGATATATTTTTCCAACTATGTCCCACTTATCACCGCCATCGGGACATATTCATATACTTTCTTGATATATGTCCCTCATCTCTATTCTTTTTGGGACATATCACATACTTTTTTTCACATATGTCCCACTTTCTTTTTAGGTTCGGGACATATCTCATAACTTTTTTCACATATGTCCCATTTAAACATCTTCCCCGTATTCACCGTCTGTTTCCGGTTCTTCATAATCATCTGAGCCATCATAAATGTCCTGCATCAATGGTTCTTTTACTATCTTTTTCTTTCCGATAAGCACTGCCGCTACAGCTGCGGTAATCGGTACGGTCAGCACAACCCCAAGAGTTCCCGAAAGTCCCTGCATGATTTCTGTTCCGATTACATAAGAATTGATCAGCTGATTATAACTCAGATTGTATGCATAATTGACAACGAGCGTAGACAACGAACCACCGACATAGGCAAAAATCAGTGTATTGGACATGGTTCCCATCATATCGCGCCCCACACGGATTCCCCGACACAAACAACTCTTTTTGTCCCCAGCTGCGGACTGCGTTCGTGCAGTTCCTGAATCGTGGATGCAATTGACATGCCAACATCCATGGTTGCCCCAAGTGCGGCTATAATGATTCCCGAAAACAGAAGCTGTCCTATTTTTATGTGTGTATTCTGTGCCACATAATTCAACGTTTCGATATCAGACACATTATACCCGGTAATGCCTGCGGCTTTTCCAAACACAACTGCGGCTGCGGCTGCCACAACCACACCGCTGACCGTTCCCACCACTGCAGATACCGTCTTTTTTAGAGACTCCGCCCAAAAGCCACAGGGTCAGCAATGTCGAGAGAATAACAACAACAATGGTAATACCGATCGGTGAAATGCCCCGGTACATCAGCGGAAACATCAGATAAACAATACACACACACCAGTAAATGCCAGACTTGCAATGGCTTTGACTCCTTTTTTCCCACCTATAATACATATCACCAGACAGAAAAAAAGTACAAACAGATAAATTGCCATAGTACGGTCTTTGCTGTATACCGTAACGACAGCATTATCATCTGTGGAACTGACAATGACAATTACGCGCGAACCAACTTCACAGTTCTCCATGCCAAACAAGGAACCGCTTGGATTGACGGCATCAAGCTCTTCCCCTGCATATGCTCCGGATTTAACCTGTACGCGCACCTCCTGTGTCCCGTATCGGTTTCCATCTTCTGCCAGATTATCTTTCGTGATCTTTGTCACGACTGCTTTCTCATAGCTTTGCCCTTCCGTGGAAATCAGGGATACTTTTTCGAACTGGTTTCCTTTGACTAATAACAGTAGGAACCCCACCAGACAAAGGGTTCCCACTAAAACTTTTTTTCCAGTTTTCTTCATTATTATTTAGCTGCTTTCTTTACTGCTTTCTTTGGTAACAGTAATCGTAATTGTTTTACCTGCTGCCTGATACTGGCTGGTTGCTGCTGCCTTCACCGTAATTGTAACCTTTCCGGCCTTTTTACGGTAACTTTTCCGTTCTTATCAATAATTGCAATCTTTTTATCGGAAGAGGTATAGGTAAGCGGTGTTTTTGCTTTTGCATTTAAGGAAAAGGCTTTGTCTCCTACGGTTTTTTTTGTAAGAGTTCTTCGCCTGAATGGTCTGCTTTACCGCATCTTTTACGATCGTATATGTAGTAGATCCCTGTAACTGTTTTCTGGTCGTTGCATCATAAGTTGTTACAGAAAACTTTTTTTGTCCGTTACTTTTACGACGGAATAGGTTGGTGTCCAGGTCTGGCTTCTCTCAGAAATGAAGTCCTGTTTGGAAGCAATCAGGCTATAGAATTTTGAACCTGTTGCAGAGTTTGCCTCTAAATATACGGTTCCTTCCGGATTGGTAACGGTTCCGCCAACGGTCTTGTTTACGATTTTCATAGCAGTTATTCTGTGCCTGATAATCACTGTCTTTTTCAGCTTCCTCTACAGATTTGTATCCATAAGTGCTGTAAGAAGTATGATCCTTTCCATCCCCCTCAAGCAGGAAGGTTCTGGAATAGGTATGATCATGTCCCTGCATCACCACATCAATCTTATACTTATCCATCAGTGGAGTAAGCTGTGTACGAAGCACCATACCATCGGAATCGGAATGGTCGTAACCACTGCCGTAAATATCCTGATGGAATACCGCAATACGCCATTTGGCATCTTTTTATTCTCATTGATTGCTTTTTTTTCATGACATTCTCATGCGTTGCACAGTTATAGTTGTTTGTGTCAAGAACAATGAACAGGACATTTCCATAACGATAATAGTAATCGGTTCCTGCCTTTGTCTTTCCCTGTACATAATTGGTATCGGTATCGGAAAAAGCATTTGGATTATTAAAATGCAGGCTGTACTGATTCGAAACACTGTCGTGGTTACCAATGGTCGTTGCTACCGGAAGGGAAGTCAGTGCCTCTGCCCCAAGATATCCTGCATATTCCCGCTCGTTGCTTCCGTAGTTCACCTGATCTCCTGCGGACACAAGAAAACTTACATCGGAATGATCCTCGAGTGCTTCATTTAATACGTTGTTCCAGTTATAGCTGTCATTTCTTGCTGCAAGATTTTTTTCCGGTGCAGAAGTTACAACATTTCCTGCATTTTCCATCTTTTCACTCTCACTGCTGGTCTGGCCTTTGGAAGCCCCGATCTGCGGATCTCCGACATACAGAAAAAGAAAAATTCATCAAATGCCTGTGTGGTATAGTTTTGTGTATCCTGCCACTTTCCATCCTGAAATACCTGATAATAATAGCTGGTATTTTCTTTGAGACCGCTTACGGTTACTTTATTGGAAAAATATTTCGTGGTATCTATGGTCACAGCTTCGGTCTGCGCTCCGGTGAACTCTGTCGCACCATCCATATTCTGTCTGGTAGAGATTCTCACCTTTGGAGTCTCAGCCGTTTTGCTGTACCATGCATAATTTAATTTTTGTCTCATCCGCACCCGGAGTCAGTGATACATGTTCATACTCACTGCTATAAGCAGCCCAGTTCTTTTTCCAGTTGCTCCAGTCTGTAGACTCCCGGGAAGCATCATTCCAGTGTTCCGTTGCTGCTGCAATCTTTGTCGGGATACCAGTGGCAAACATTCCTGCCAATACAGCGGTGGAGAGAACTCCTGCTGTAAGTTTCATCACATTTTTTCTCATAATTCTTTTTTTTGTTCTCCTTGTGAAATCTGTAAGATTTATTACAGAATTTATAATAAACGGGTTATGTAAGATGTACTATCCGGTTTCTGTAAGTCTTAGGTAAAAAAGAAAAAGAGTGGATGCTTTTTGAGACATCCACTCCATGCGCTTGCTATGCCATGCCATTTACGGTTTTATATTTATAGAGCATCTCCGCATGATTCTGTTCTTCCACCTGGATATCTGCCAGAAGTTTGCGCACATCGGAATCCCCGAATGCAAACACATCGGTATTATACGTTCCGGACACCATTTTTTCAGAACCAATGCTGTCTGTGGCAAGGAAATTATCGTTTTTCTTGTCTTCTGGATTGGTCATGGAATCATAGGTTGCCTTCGGCGCATATTCTTTTTCCCTCTCTGTCATTGACGTTGCAGGACGGGACACTGCCTTTCATGACCTGTTCCAGAGACTCCACATGCTCTTTCAAGATGGCCGCAGACAACATTCCCTTGATATCATCCGGGTCCCGCCCACCGTGTTCTCCAGCATATGCTGCTGCGCGATCAGCGGCAACGAAAGCGTCCTGTCGGCATAGAATACCAGCCTGATCTGGTAGCCGCCGTTGGTCGTGGTATGAATGGTGCAGAGATCCATGTCCTGAAAACTGTTGGCTGCTCTGCAGTTTACGTCCATGATGCCGATATCTCGCGAGGCATCCGCTGCATTTTGTTGGTTAATGATCTGATACAGATTGTCATCGCTCAGCGGATGAGGTCGTTCTCATAAGTTGTTTGCATAAATGTACCCTTTCCCTTTTTGGATCTTTTGGTGATCGTGAAGTGTCGTCAGCCCAGTACCAGCTTGCCTGAGATCAGCAATGCATGGATAATGCAGTAAGAGCTGACTTTGTTCTATGGTCTGCTCTATTTCGCCTATTTTGATCATCGTGGGTGACAGGGTAAGATCATGATGCCTGCTGGATGATACCGGCATTGCCTCGATGTCACCCGCGCTTTGTGCTCAGCGTTCCCGCTGCCTTTGAGCAGTCGCACCACGTGCTCTCACTAGTGAAAAATATTCTTCTGCAGTCTTTGCTTTGCCCTGCTAAACAGCACGGCTCATCGCCTTCTGCACGTCTTCGACAGCAATACGTAAACTGAACGAAGTACACA
>VOFJ01002172.1_pt1 | contig 17426 bp, 28 predicted proteins | sample 5384081 | NCBI WGS metagenome assembly VOFJ01 (sample SAMN12384729, study PRJNA508395) | human gut metagenome | isolation source: healthy gut I | host: Homo sapiens
ATAAGAACAACTTCTTCGGCCCCTTCTGCCCATCAGATTGGCATCATTTCCTAATAAAGCCGGGAGTCCGGTTTCCTTTTCAATGCGGTCCGCCAGATGTATGTTTTCCCAACCGTTGATGTTTTCCGCACCTCCCAGAACGATCCGGTTCGTACAATCTACGATACCCGGTGTTCCGATTCCTATACCATTGATTTTGTAGCCTTGTTCCCTGTGCAAAGGCTTTCACTTCATTGATGGCGGCAACCAACTGTCCGATGACAGCTTCTGCCGATACATCGGCTTTCGACGGCAACTTCCCTTGAAAATGAAATACGCCTTCATTATCAATAAGGGCGTATTTCACTGAAGTTCCGCCAAGGTCAATTCCTATAGCGTATTCTTTTTTCCATATCACCAAGTAATACTTAATACATAATACTTAATACTTAAAAAAAATCACACTCTTCTGCCCAAATCGGTGAACTCCAAGCCCATTGTCCGTCACGTTGGCGAACGCGTACATAGTAGTAGTCCGTATCACGTTGCGGCTCTTTATCTTCCATGTAGTGTTCCAAAGTGAAACAGCCTTTCCGGCATAGCACGATTGAAAAGGATCGCCTCGCTCAACCAACCGATCATGAAGTGTGAACGTGAACCTTCGAGCAACTCGCCCAACGCATGTTCAAACTTCTTTGCCATTGAATTCGGCAATGATCTTACCGTCTTTGGGCATTTCCACATCCAGAATGACGGCTTGCATGGCTGCTGTAGTCGTATTCGGATTTTTGCTGCTATACATATCCAGTTCGGTTTCCTTGTTGCCAACGGATACGATACGGTTGGACATGTGTGGAATTCAGTTTCACCTTCTTGTGGAGAAGTGAACGCTGCGCCACGGAAACAAGGAGTTACACTATGGATCTGTCCTTTGTCCACGGACAGTTTACCCTGCCAATGTACGTATTTCTCTTCACGATTCCAACCAAAATCAACTTTAACTTTGCAACGTACCGTATCACCCCCTTCCGGGGCAATCGGAGTCAGCGGGCCATTCATGCGAGCTAAAATCTGTCCGTTCTTGACAATATCTACATAGTCGATACAGGCCTTTCACCTGTAACGTTCAGATAGATACGGCGGCTGTTACCGCGAACCACGTCACCCATGAAAGCGTCGTTGAGGCGGAAGTCGATAATAATTTTATCACCGGTTGCGGCACATACATGGCGGGTGCGGAGAGCTTCCCAAATAGCGTCGCGAGTCAATGACGGAGCCATGACACCGATACGACCGTCGCCATAGCTTCCCGGATAACCGGAATGTTGGTCGGTAGAAGCCATGATACCGAATTTGTTGCCTAATTCAAGACCATATTGAATGGTTCCTTCCCATTGGCGCGGACCCATATCGTGTAGATAAGGATAATCTCCCTGATCGCTTTCTGCCAGACCATGACGGGAATACATTTCTACGAATGGGGTAATATCTCCTTCGGTGAAAAGCATTTCCAGTTGTAACCGCGATAGCCGCCCTGGTAACCCATGTGATGTGGAGTAATAAATACTTTGTGTCCTTTTGCCTTCTGTTTCCAGTCTTCGATAGAAGTACATTCCACAAGCGGTGCGTCGAGATCATAATTCAATGCAACATGGTCACCATGTTCCATGCTGTGGGCCTCGTATCCGACAAAAGTAAAGGAATTCACCTTCTTTATGATATTCATTCGTCATTTTACGTACTTCTCATAACCGCCTTCACGCAAACGTTTGAAAGGCTCCTGTGTGATAATCAATCACCCATTTCAGGCGGGGATCATCTGCTCGGGAATATCCGCCACATAGCATGAGGGAGTGACACTGACAAAATCAATTGTCCTTTCGCTGCTTCAAAAGCGTCGCGCATGTCGCCGTGTCCGTATGTGATGTTGCAATGGTTATGTAAGTCGCCCCAGTACATTTTTGAGGTTACTGGCTGACGGCATAATCTTTTTTTGCTTCTTTGCTTCCAGCTGCGCAAGAACCCAGCAAACTGCCTGAAGCGCCAATCCGAGGAAAGACCAGCCTGTGTTTTTAAAAACTTTCTTCTATCCATGGTTTTTATCTAATTTATTCGGTAAACTAATAATGAAGCATATTAATTCTTATTTATATGTCCTCCTCTTAGCGGTTTTTGCATTTGTCGGCGATCACCTTTAAAGAGGACTTTTTCCTTTTCATCCGGGTCAGTATCTTTGTACTGTTTTTGAGTGTCCTGAAGTAGCTCCATCAGCTCTTTTTTTGTACTTTAGCATACTCCGGTTTGCCGAAGACGTTGTTCATCTCTCTCGGATCGGCTTTCATGTTATACATTTCCCATTCGTCAATATCGTTGTAGAAATGAATCAGTTTGAAATCTTGTGTACGGATACCATAGTGACGTTTTACAGAGTGTTCTGCAGGGTACTCGTAATAATGGTAATAAGCAGCTTTTACGCCAGTCGGCCGGGGTTTTGCCTTCGTTGACCAATATCGGTTTCAAAGAAAGGCTCCTTGAATATCTGACGGGATATCTACTCCGGCAAAGTCGAGGAAAGTAGGGGCAAAGTCCACATTCATGCTGATGGCATTACTGGTACTTCCTGCTTTAATTGCTTTCGGATAACGGATAATAAGCGGCATGCGTTGACATTCTTCATACATGAAGCGTTTGTCAAACCAGCCATGTTCTCCAAGGAAGAAACCCTGGTCGGAGGTGTAGACAATGATTGTATTGTCCAGTTCACCAATCTTTTTCGAGATAATTCAGTAGTCGGCCGATATTTTCGTCTACTGCCAGAATCGTAGCCAGATAATCGCGCATATATTGTTGATATTTCCAGGCTGATTAAAGATTTGCCTTTCAAGTCACCTTTGCGGTATTCGGCAATGCGCCCGGCGTATACAGAATCCCATTTATCCTGAACTTCAATAGGCATACGTTTATATACACTATAAAGACGGTTGGTTGTATCTTTCAGCATTTCTTCACGAGTCATCAATTTGAGATCCCAGTCGTCAGTCAAAGTGTGTTCGATAGACATATCCTGTTCACGAGCCGCTCTTCCACGTCCTTCGTAGTCGTCGAACAGATTAGCCGGTTCCGGGAAAGTTGTATTATTGAATATGCCTAAATGACGGGGAGCGGGCATCCAGTTACGGTGTGGGGCTTTCTGGTGATACATCATGCAGAACGGTTTGTTCTTGTCCCGTCCTTCAAGGAATTTAATTGCTTTGTCGGTAATAATATCCGTAGCATATCCTTTTTTCTACGATATGTTTTCCGTCTTCCCAGAAATCAGGATCGTAATAGTCACCCTTGCTCATGTTGGCCGCTAAGGATACTCCAATGGTCGAAACCTTGCGGTTCGCTGATGAGATGCCATTTGCCAATCATGGCAGTCTGGTATCCGGCTTGCTGAAGGAGTTTGGGGAATGTCTGCTGATCGCCGTTGAATGTACTTGCATTATCGGTAAAAACCATTTTTCGTGACTGAACTTGCCGGTGAAGGATGCAAGCGCGCGAAGGTCCCGAAAGAGCGTTGACAGCATAACAATTATCGAAACGGATACCTTCGTTGGCAATCCGGTCCATGTTAGGAGTCTGGATCAGATTTCCTCCATAACAGGACATCGCTTGAGTGGTATGGTCATCCGTCATCATGAAGATAATGTTCGGCTGTCTGACTTCTTCTTTCTTTTTGGCTGCTGCAAGAAACGAGACTTAGTGCTGCCAATGGGAGGAGTAGGGTAGAGGAGGTGTAATAGTTTTCCATAATGATAAAGCCTCTCCCTAAGAAAAGGGGCAGGGGAGAGGCTTTGAGGCTTTTTTATAGTTTGTATTTTAATGACTGTTTCTTTCCGTTTACTTTCACTTCTACTTCCAGACCGTTTTCATCGAACGCTTTGTTCTTGAATTTAGCGTCAAATTTAGGGGCATCTGCGCTTTTCTTTACCGGATAGATCACAGTGATATAACGTACAGCTTCTTCGCCGTCTTTCTTCACGTTGAATGATACATTCATACGTTTGTAGCGTTTGCGATAAGCTGTTGAACACCATCCTGGTTCTTTTTTCATAGTCATGCCGGTAGGGCCGAAGCATTGCAGTTTCATATTGCTTCCATCCTCAAACTGAGTAAGGAATGTCATGTCTTCGCGACTGTTGGCGATTTCTCCTTTCGGCATCTGATAGTGAAGATTGATGGAACCTTTACCGCTACCTACCAATTCATCTACAATGACAAAGTATGTGTTGTCAACGAAGAAAACAGAACGACGGTGTTTCAGATTCTTGTAACTCGGATTTTCAGTCACTAAAGTCTGGATAGCACCTTCCGGTTGCCATAACTTTGTAACAGATTCTGTTGTCTCGAGATTTTTTGTTGTCCAAGGTTACTGTGTTGTGAACACAAGTCTGACGGTGCCAGTTGCGTTGTTCCATTACTTCGCCTTCACCGGCGTATACACGAACCCTGAATCCGGGAACAAAAATTCTTGCCGTTGAACCAAAGTTCAAATGTACCATTATCCGGCTGACAGTGCCAAAAAGCTTTCGGACCTGCCTTTACTACCATTTGGGTAGCATCCATTCCCCATGAATTACGGAATACAAAGAAGCCTGATTTCAGGAAACCTTTAGACATATAATCCGGCAATGCACCTTCTTTGCCTTCTGTTGCGAAGTATTTGACAGTCTGGTTTTTCGGGAACAACTTGCTCCATGCCTTGTAGTTCTTCACCATTTCTCTTCTTTGTTGTCAGTTTGGCATCGCTGAAACATGGGTTAGTGTAATCAGGGGAAAGAAATGTTTGCATAGAACATAATCATGTTTTCAATGGTATCCAAATAATCTTGAGGAATTCCTTACGGAATCCGTTAACATCTGCGATACCTAAAGCTTTGCAGAAAATGTTGATTGAAGCAAGGTGGTAGTGAGGATCAAGTTCGAACTGTCCGCCGTCTTCGTATACCTGTACATGAATTTCACGGTTCAGAATGTCGATACCACTTTTTTTTCTCCAAGCCGGAGCATCTTTGAATTCAGGAGAAAAAGGCACCTGCATAAATCATGCGTTGAGGCTTCAAACAGTAAATGGTTGCCTTGATCCGAGTAATTGCCAAGGATGTGTACAGCATGTTTGTGGTAATTTACAAGGAATTCTGTCAGGAAATCCGGAGTGAAAGGATGGAGGGGAGGAATAACAGGAACTGGCTTGTCTGGTCTTGCAGACGATTACTCACTTCCAGAGGACGCCATGCAAAACGTACGTTTTCTACTTCACCTTTGATTTTTCCATCACTTACCAGCTCATATTCTTTCTTGTCCATCTTCACCAACGGATTCTTTTTAATCCAATCGATATACTGGTGTGCCCATTCTTTAGCATATTTTTCATCACCGGATATGCGGTAAAAGCTTTTTCCCATCGGAGTGAACCATTTGTGACGATGCAACTGCCAGCGCAGCTCATTATCTTTCACCTACCAGTATTGCCAGTTGATATCTTCTCCATAATTGTAAGAAGGTTGATAACCTTTATGTACGAAGAATGTATGTTTCAATCCATCATCTGCCCATTGCTGTTCTTCTTTGCTGATGGTCACTTTGTTCAGATTAATATCCGGAGTTTTTACGTTGGTACGTGCACGGTAATAGTCCAGTAATGCTTTGGCAGCATCCTCATCTTTACCCTCCTGATGCAAAAGCTTTTACTTTCTCCAGTCCCGGATAATCCAGGTTAAGAGAGAAAAGACTTCACTTTTTCAGTTCTTGGGCGTAACCCCTTGCTTACGAAACATGCGATTGCAAGCAAAATGATGTACTTTAAAGTTTTATTCATGATATAATAGGTGTTATAATTTTATGTATTAGATATCTTTGTAGTTGATACCTTTCAGATTCATGAATCTCTTCAATGCTTCCAGATAATAGTAGTCAGCATAGTTCAGTGGAGTGTCGATTTCAGAACCATTGGGTAGTGAACCTACGGAGTGCATCAAAAATGAATGAATCCTTGATTGTCACCCACTTTTGCGAGATACGCATCACTTGACAAACTCTTCAGAATCTTTTCCGCATAATCCAGATATTTCTGTCCATCGGGAACCATTGTGCTTAGTTCGATCATTGCAGAAGCAGTGACAGAAGCAGCAGATACATCACGTGGAGTTTCTTTGGTTACAGGAGCATCATAATCCCAATAAGGAATAGCGTCGTCAGTCTTTACACGATCCATTATCATGTCGGCTATGTCCTTTGCAAAGTTCAGGAAGATACTATCATTTGTTTCGCGGAAACAAGCGGTGTATCCGTATACAGCCCATGCCTGTCCGCGTGCCCATGAAGAATCATCGTTCTTGCCTTGGTGGGTTTGTTTTCGTTCTACTGTACCATCGCTATTATAGCTTACTACATGCCAGCAAGTATAATCCGGGCGGAAGTGATTATGCATGGTTGTCATGGCATGCTTGATAGCGATGTCTTTATATCTATTGTCACCTGTCGCCTTTGCTACATTGAACAGAAGATCAAGGTTCATCATATTGTCGATAATAACCGGGAAGTTCCATGTTCCGAAATCCCATGAACGGATAGCGCCGATAGAGTCGTTGAAACGACCGCAGAGGTTATCGGCAGTTTTCTCTCATCACAGCGGCAATGGTGTCGTTGGGTGAAAGACGCTCTGCATTGCCATAGCTGCAGTTGACCATGAATCCCAAATCATGCGTACCTTTATAATAGCGTACCGGATTCAGTAGATTTGTATATTGGATGGCTTGAGTTTTCAGTGTATCGTTTCCTGTCAATTCGTATGCATACCACAGTGAACCGGGGAAGAAACCGCTCGTCCAGTCATAAACGTTGCAGAGGCGACGTTTGCCTAATTGCTCGGCAGTAGGTTGTGCACGTAGTGAATCTTTAAATGTTAATGAATCTCTTTCCAACTGACGGCAAAGGAAATCCATGTCATAGCCGGTACGGATGGAGCGTGGCAACATCCCTGTTACCACTAACCTCTTCAGCAGAAAGTTGTAATTGGGCAGAAGCTACATCCAGTCCTTTTTTTATCCAACTGTAGTCTTCCTTTGGGGGTATCTGGCACGACGCAAGTGTAATACTAACCGAAGCAAAGAGAACAAGTTTCTTTTTTTCATGTTATTCATTTTAAGTAATTGTTTTTAGAAGTTTTGTAACTGATGCAAAAGTAACCGAAAGACTAAACTTTCCGTTGCAGGATTGTCCAAAAGGTGTTTGAACCTTGCTTTTCAAGTTTTGATTTTGTTGAAAATGGTTTTAAATTTCTCCAATATGCCCTATCTAAGGCATATTGGAGAGAAATTATGTTTCTATTTTAAATCAATTATTTACCCCAGCCCGGATTTTTGATTGAACTTTTTCATCAGGTCTAAATCTCGTTGTGGAATAGGGAGTAATTCATGTTTACCTTTCTTCGTAAAGGTGTAGGCTATAAAATTACCTTCTGGATACCAACCCACAATATCTTTTGTACGTATTAACAATTGATTCATAATAAATTCCCCAACGCACTAAGTCTTGACGACGTTGACCTTCAAAAGCTAGTTCATAAGCACGCTCATTTTGAACGGCCTTTTTGAAGTCTTCATATGACATTGTTTTTAGATCAATTGCAGAATTGCCTGTTAGATAAGGTTTCCCATATCCGCGACGACGTACCATATTAATTGCAGCTAATGCATCACTGGTTGGTCCATTATGACACTCGTTTAAGGCTTCAGCATAAAGTAGGAGGACGTCTGCATAACGAAGAATATACCAATTTTATGTTTGACTTATCTTTGTTTAATAGTGAGTTGTGTTGCTCAACATATTTTTCGGTATCCCATTTTGCCGGAGTGTAAATTTGTTTGTTTTTCTGTCCTGCACTTGGATCTTCTAATTCACTTTCTTTGACGTATAATATTTTATTTGGAGCATATTTGTAGTTGGCAATTGATAGATCACGACGCAAATCATTGGGCTCTTTTTTTCTTTCCATCTTAGATAAAAAAGGGTGTATAACTTTTTACGTTTGCTGAATTACTAGCACGTTTACCTTCAATTTCAGATACGGCTACTCCATTCCATTTGCCGATACGACCACATGGATCTTCACTTGCGCTACCTGTAACAGTTGGAGCAAAGAAACTAACTTCAATTAAGCTTTCCGCAGGATCCCAAACACCATTACAAGTGTTTTTCCATAACTGTTCATAGCTATCTAACAAACGGTGTTTACCAGAATTGATGAGTAAAAGAAGCGGTTTGAGCAGCCAGTTCCCATTTACTTGTATCCTTTAAGGGGCACCCGCCCATGTTGCATACACTCTGGTCAGTAATCCTAATACAGGCTCCTTTAGATAAACGGAATTTATTATCTCCCCGAAGTTCATCTTCAGTTGCATAGGGAAGTACGTCAATAGCATATTTCAAATCATTTTCAATATACTTATATACATCTGTGGGATCTGCTTGCACAAAAGGTTTCTGGATTCTTATAAGATTCAGACGTACTTGTAATGAGTGCTATGTGTCCATACCACCGTACTAGTTCAAAATAATATAATGCTCTCAATCCCCGTGCTTCTGCTAAATAGAGTTTTGCTAATGCTTGGTCTTCAGTGTTATAAGTTATCATTTTTGCTTCTAATCTTTCTATAAAATCATTGGCGTCATAAATAGCGTTATATAGTGCAGCCCAAGTGTTTTGTACATATGAATTACTCGTAGTAAATGCGTTTGCCGGATAATCCCGGAAACTATTAGTTGTATTACCTTCGCATTGGCCAAATCATTGGTTATGTCAAAGTATATAGATAGGTTTTAAGGCATACATGTTGTCGGAAACCATATCTCTGTATACACCTAATAATACATTTTTTAGCTTCTGTCGCGTTATTCATGTAGTTGTTTTTTCTGATTTCAGAACGTGGATCTTCGTCCAATAGGTCAGAACATGAAGTGAAAGGCAGAATGCACAAAGCTAATGTCGAAATATAATATACTAGTTTTTTTCATTGTCTTTCTTTATTTAAAATTGAATATCAAGTCCGAATGTAAATACTTTGCTCTTAGGATAAGCTCCCCAATCCAGTCCTGGTGTCATCGGATTGCTGGCTGGTGAACTGACTTCAGGGTCGTATCCACTGTATCCGGTAATACAAAATAGGTTTTGCGCACTAGCATATACACGAAGTTTGGATATATATGCTTTCTTAGTCCATTTATGAGGTATAGTATAACCCAAGGTTAGGTTTTTCAATCGTAGAAATGAGCCATCTTCTACAAAACGGGAATATACATCTCCTTTTACATAGCCTTTTAAAGAAGGTACTTTGTTGGATGCATTCGTTTCTGTCCAACGGTCTGCAACTTCTGCTAGCATATTGTATCGTTCGTCTTGTGAGCAAGTGGCGAATAAACGAGTGGCATTATACACATCATTTCCATAGTTGAATTGCAGCATGAAACTAAGATCTACTCCATAGAAATTGAATGTGTTAGTGATACCACCGAACCATTTTGGCATAGCGTTTCCGATTACAGTACGGTCTCTGGTATCAATAATGCCGTCTCCATTCTGGTCTTTTGTATTTTACAACACCAGGTGCTACTCCTTGTGTATAACGTGTATTATTAGTAATCCCGGGTTTTAGTACTTTTGCCCTCCCGGAGTTGTATAAAAATCGTTGGCTTGATAAATTCCATCAAATTCATAACCGTAAATAAGACCTAATGATTCTCCTACAATAGCCCGATAGTCTGATTGAGTGAAGTTTGTTTTATCAAAATTAGAATATGCTTCAGCATAATTGGCTCCTGAAGATAAAGAGCTTTCAGTTCATTGCGGATAAATGAAATATTGAAATCTGTAGTCCATAGAAAATTTCGTTTCTGAATATTTGTACTGTTGACACTTACTTCAATACCCCTGTTTTTGTATTTTACCAATATTCTGCATTTGTGATGAGAAGCCAGTTACGTATGCTAAGTTTTGGCCAATAACAAATCTTTTGGTGTTTTTGATGAAAAAGTCTGCTGTTATGTTCAAACGGTTAGCGAAGAAGCCTAAATCTATTCCGAGATTGGTAGTCGTTGAACCTTCCCATTTCAAATTATTATTTTTCAGATGTTTGGGGTTCAACACGGTTGCGGTGCTGTTGCCTATACCATATTTACTTAAAGAATATAAATCGAGAGATAGGAAGTTAGCAATCCGGTCGTTACCTACAGTACCCCATCCCAGGCGTAGTTTCATATTTGAAAGGAACGGTAAGTTCTCTTTGATAAATTTCTCTTCGGAGATACGCCAAGCAGCAGAAAATGAAGGAAAGAATCCCCATTTTGTTTTTGTATGAGAACACTGTAGAGCCGTCAGCACGTACAGTCGCCGTTAATAGGTATCTGTTGTCATAGCTATAATTACCACGGGCAAAAGAAAGATAGCATGGTTTTATCAGTGAAAGAAGTCGCAACTTTACTAGGGGGTGGCACCTAATCCAAGATTATCATTTTCCATTTCATCAGTTGGAAAGTCTTTTTGCCTGTCCCAGTAGATATTCTGTGCTTTTGTACGAAATCTCTTCACCTAACATTACATCATAACGATGTTTTTTAATTTTCTGTTCCCAAGTTAATTGATTATAGTTTGTCCAACGTTTGTCACGTCCCATTTGAGTTTCTCCATAAGGCATTCGGTACCATTTGTAATCGACTGGCGTGATTTCTCTTGATAGAATATATCTGTACGGCTGTTGTTAGTATTATATGTTCCGGCTGTTTTAAATGTCAATCCCTTTATAATCTTATAAGTTAATGACATATTTGCAGTCCACATTTCATTTCTTTTTGTTATTTGTCACAGATTCAGCCTTTTTGAACGATAGGATTCATTTGTGCCAGACTTTCTCCGCTTTCCATCATGATAGGGTCTATGGCACTTGCCAATAGTTCTTCATTGGTCATTCTTAATCCACCGGTAGGACGAGTCTCTTAATACTTGTGCCAACATATTGAAGCGTCCGCTATCACCGGAAGTTCCTGCTCCCATTTTATTCGTGTTAGCATAATTAATAGTAGCATCTAAGGTGATTTTTTCTTTGTGATTTTCTGGTTGACACGGAATTTACCTGTAGTTTTTAGTGAATCCACTTATTTTTAAATATACCGTTTTCTTTATAATGTGAGAATGAAGCTGAATATTTCGTGTCTTCATTACCACCCGTTATCGAAACATTGTGATCTTGTGACCAAGTTGGAGTGAAGGTCTCATCTTGCCAATCTATCGGACTAACTCCGATATAGTCATCTAGTGTCTGGTATCTGTATGGAACGCCATTTTCATCTTCTCCTTGTTTGTAGTAATTAGGAATATATTGCGCTTTTTGTTCACTTTGTAATTTTACAAATTCATATGGATTCAATACATCTAATGTTTGTGCGATTTTACGGTAGCTTGCCGAACCATTATAACTAATAGAGGGCTTGCCGGATTTTCCGGATTTTGTTGTGACTAATACAACGCCATTTGCTGCACGGGCACCATAGATAGCGGAGGAAGAAGCATCTTTTAATATTTGAATAGATTCAATGTCAGAATTGGATAAATAATCAATGTTGTCTACTTGAAACCCATCAACAATGTATAGTGGAGAAGCATCACCATTTAACGTTCCTACACCGCGAATTTTAATGTCGAATCCAGCACCGGGAGTACCATCTGTTTGGGTAATTTGTACACCGGCTACCTGACCTCTAATGCTTCCATAACGGAGCTACTTTTGAAACCTTCAATATCTTTAGAAGCGACAGAAGCTACTGAACCAGTCAAGTCATTTTTCTTCATGGAACCATATCCCACTACTACGACTTCTTCCAGCATGGCATTATCGGGAAGTAATTTTATAGAAAGGACTTTTTCCCGATTGAGAACTTTTTACTTCTTGTGTTTGATAGCCAATATAGCTAATAACCAACGTTGCGTTTTTTTGCCGGCTTTAACTGTAAACTTACCATCTAAGTCAGTCGTTGCCCCGGTTTGAGCACCTTTCACTCTGACTGTTGCTCCAATAAGAGGTAAATCAGTTTCGTCTACTACAACTCCTTTGATGTCTTGCGCTGAAACGCAAATTGTAATGAGGAGAGCTAAGAGGGTGAACCACCCTCTTTTTGCTGATTGTTTTATTTAATATATTATACATAGTATATTTACTTTTTTAGTTTAGAAATTTTCGTCAAACCAAATTAATATAGGGAATATCTTGGAACCGTTGTTTATATTATTTTCATTTTTTGTCTTTTGTAAACGTCATTTGTCCTATCATTATTCCATTTGCATAACTGCTGGCAGGTGCTTCTCCTTCATTAGATAAATTATCGTCGCCATACCATTTATTTGCATTAATCTTAACTGCGAATGTTTCGGGAATTACATAACCTAAAGGTTTGGTAAGATCTCCGGTATTTTTTATAATATGACATTGGGCTCTTTTCTCCGTAGTTAGGTACTCCACTTCCATAATAGTTGCGCCATACTTGATTCATAAAATAAGATTCGTCAGGCTGGAGTAGTGACTCCTCCAGTCGTCTTATTCGTACTAATAGCACCACTTTTGTGGGATTTAGGTCCATTCAGATTATAATAGAAGAATGAACGACGATAGTCTAATAATAACTGGGATGTGTCGCTTATACCACTAATTACAGGATTTGTTGAAGTCCCGCCCCTATTTGGATTCACTTTGAATACAAATGGAGTGTATTCGATAGTAACGCCACTAGATGCGGCAGCGTAATCAAAAAGCCACTGGTATTTTAAGAGTTCTTTTTTTCTTCTCCTGATCCGGCAGAAGGCTTCTATAATAAGTAGAGCGACTGGTGAATCTGTTGATATGTAGTCATCAGCAGATAGAGTTATCTTACCTGTATTTGGATCAATGGTAGCATTTGCCATGTTACGTTGACTTGTAATTTTCCAAGTGATGTTGATTCCCTTACCATCAAATTAGTGGTAGGCATTAAATTCAAAGCAGCTAGGCTAGCACCATCTTTTACTCTATATTGTGAGGCTTCCTTCGTTTTGTCAAGACCTAAATTGTTTCCATAATAAATATATTGGATGTCGTTGGGATTTTCCTTTATATTTAATGTAAATGTTGCATTCTGGCTACCTTTATTATTAATTGCTTGTACGGTAATAGTATAAGTCCCTATAGGGATCGTATTATTCTTTTTCAGGCTTTTAATAGCTCCGGTCTCACTATTGAGTAGTAATTTACCATTCCACTTCGGATCTGGATCTACAAATGAAAATTGTATATCATCTCCTTTTAGCCCTTCTGAAGGAGCGACTGAAATACTTGTATATTGCACTCTTTCTACATTAGTATATGAGAAGTTTTCAATAGGAGCGATATATCCTACCGCAGATAGTGTAAAGGCACCTTCCATTACTATACCTTCTGGTGCATATTCATTGATAACTTTTATATCAATCACATAATCAGTTCCATTTATCATTCCATGATTTGCTGCTACGGATAATACACCGGTTGTCGGATCTATTTTTATTTTATCTGTAGCAGGTGTCACTTTTTCAATACTGTAAATCAAACCTTCTGTTGAGCCTTTTTTTAGTGTTGGTATAGGGCTGGTATAGCTTGTCGGTCCACTTGAAACGGATTCTTCTTCTATTTTTTCCCTTATTTTCAGAGTTGTAAGTTACTGATAATGGTTTGGAAGTTATATTGAAAGTAATTGCATTTTCAAATATACCTTCTCCAGCAAGCGTAGTTAGTTTTAAAGAAACAGGATAAATGCCAGGTTGCATTTCTGCTGTTTTATCTTTATTGATTGAGATAACACCCGTGTTGGATATTTTAAAAAAGTCGCTATTTGGTCCTTTTGCGATCGCATAAGTTCTGATAGACACATGCTCTCCTTCAGTGGTGACTTGGGCAGTTGCTTTAGATTCTCCAACTTCTTGGAAATTAACCTTTATATAGTTAGGTTCTACTTTGATACCATCAGGAACAGGAGCCATCATGTTTATTGCAATTGCATCTTTAAATTCATGATAAGAGCCATTGGACTTACACCCAATTGAAATGCTATAAAGACCTACTGCTAAATTCTCCGTATTAGTGATTTCAATAGAGCCTTTATTAGGATCTATGATGAAACTTTCACTCGAACATACTTCTCCGTTAAGAGTGATATTGGTTATGTTGAATTCTGATGGCGTACCTCCGACATACGTTGGAGGATTTACAGTGTAACTCATTGATGGTTCTATATCAGTTACACCATAGTAATAGACTGCAAAACCGATAGTATTCGTTGTCTCTGTATCTTCACAAAGAGATACCTATAGCACTTAAAGTAGCTATAGACAAGGTTATAAAGAATCTTGTTGTTAACTTTTTTTAGATTCATTGTTTTTTTATAATATTAGTTAGTTATTATAGTGTATAGCTTAAATTATATTCTTCTTCGCCATTGACTGTGACTTTGATAGAACTTCCGTTCTCGCTGTAATTTTCATCTGTAAATTCGGCAGATATGGTAGCTGATGCGGCATCTGCAATAGGTAAAATTACTGTGATAAAACGAACAATTTGTCTCTTTAGCTCCCTTTCTAAGTGTTACCGTATATCCTTTGCGATTAATTGAAGTGTCGATATCATTGGATAGCTTTCCATTGAATGAAGTTGCAGCGTCAGTGATATTCTTGCTGGCAAATGTTCTCATTATAATGTTGTTTCCGTCAGCAAAAGCAGTATGAGCCTCCAAACTGGTTTAAGTCAAGAACTACTTCTTCATCAGTTCCTGGGCAGAGGTTGAAATTTAAATTGTATTTTTTCCGTTATCAGGGCTCCATACCCTTCATCTATAAGAACAAAAGAATTCTTTATCTACATTATTCTTATTTACATAGAAAATGGCACGGCGATGAGATAAGGTTTCGTAGCTTGCATTTTCTGTTACTACAAACATCCACATTATTTTTGTGTTTCCATTTTCAGAAAACGTCCTTCTGTTGTTGTAATATTATTCGCATAGATAGTCATTGTGTTGTGCCATTTAGTTTGGCGGAACTCATTACGCTTAGCTTCATTGCCACTATATGCGAATACTCCTGAATCAGGGAAAAAATTACGTCCGTTACGATATAAACTGAATGTACCATTATCTGGTTGACAGTGCCATTTGTCATCCGGATTATAGTTGTTTTTTAGAATCAACATAGTGGAACCTGCGTCCCAACCGTTACGTAAGATATAATAACCGGAATATTTGTAGGCTTTGGTTAAATAGGTGGGTTTTTCCCCTCATTTCCTTCGGTAGCCATCCACTTCATGTTTTCATTATCGGGAAACATCTCAACATAGCGTTTGAAGTTCTTGATTAATACGCTCTTTGATAAACGTGCTGACCGGGTATCATTGAAATTATCCATTGTATAGTCAGGGTAAGTGATATCCATGATAAACTCTGTAGCTTTACGTAATGACTCCATATAATTGGCAGGAAATTTATTAGCCTTATTGTTTTTTTTTTTGAGCTACTTCGTAAATATTGTAAAAATCGGATATTGCACCAATATGATAACTTGGGTCAAAGGCTCATAATGTACACCGTCTTCATTGAACTGTTCTTGTACTTGAGTATTTCACAGCTTATTAGCTCCTTCTTCTAACCATGTGGAAGCATTCTTAAATTCGGGCAATAATACGCCTGCCATAGCTACTGCATATGCTTGTGTTACTCAAATATTACTATCTGCATAGTAGTTTTTGCGAATGTTTTCCACTTCATCAGAGAACTGACTTAGAAAGATTGATAACCAATTAAGCTGGAGTGAAGTTGGAAGAATACATATAATAAGTCATCAATTCTATTTGTGAAGTAACGCGTTCTGCTACTTGCAATCCGATCCATGGATAATAATCATTAGGAGTGATACCGTCTGGGCATGGATAATTCGCCATCCAATTTGAATAAACTTCAATCCATGATTTAACATATGATTCATTTTGAGTGACCCGATAAGTTTTGGCTTGGGGGACCATCCATTGATGACGATGAAGGCTGATATTTGAATTCGTTGTCTGTTATACCACTAGGAATATAATTCCAATCAATTTTTCCATCTTTATTTTTTAAAAGAGTAATAGACATTGTCGGCATCACTTTCACCTTTTTTCTCCTGAAAGTTACGAATGTAAAATCGGTATTCTAAAAGCTTTGCTCTGCCATATTTTGCTCGGAAGCGGATGCTGTTGTACTAATAAGAGATATGTTAGGGTTGATTACCTCTGTTCGCAAACGATAATATTCTAGCAGTGCTTTAGCTGCTTCGTAATATTCTTCCGCTTGATAGTGCTTTTTTAACTTCTTCCAATCCGGGATAGTCGAGGTTGATGACATCAAAAAGTTTTTTTTTCAATACCATTTTCGAGGGATGGTTTGGATGTTGTTCCTTCTTTGTTGGGTTCCTCCAATGATTAATTCGTCTTTGTCGTCTGTGCAATTAGACAGAAAGAACATTGCGAATAAACAAATAAAGATGTTCTTCATACTTTATTAGGTTTTAATTATTAAAAGTTAGATTTTACTGTTTGCAAATGTAATCTGTTTATTTAGAAATAGTGATTGGTCTTGTTCACACTTTGTTCAAAAATGATTTTTTGATATTAATATTGTTGAATCATATATCAATAATGTCTAAAAAATGTTTTTTTTAGGCTGATAGTAAGTCTTTTATATATCATAATGTAAACTTTATCCTGTTCAATTCATGAAATAAACTAATTCATTTTGGTGCGGAAATGAGCTAAATAATCATTTATTTTTAGGCATAAGAACAAAAGAACATAAATGCTGCGCTTTGAAAATTATTTCAGTTGCTTATTGAACTGCTATTTTATTTTTGTTCTTATGTTCTTCTGTCTGAATTAAATTCCCGTTTAACCAAAAAACTGCCTGGTTTGGAATCAATTGGCACTAATGGTTTTATTAGTTATTTTTTAAGCAATCGTTTATCTATTAATAGGTATTTCATTTCCTAAGGAGTTTTCGTTTGACAATTGTCAAGCGATAGTTCAACATATGTCAAGCGTTCGTTCAACAACTGTCAAACGAAAACTTCTTAGGCAATTGAAAAAATAATATAAGCAAGAGAAAGAAATAAAAATGCTGCATATTGACGAGTTATTGTCAGCGATAGTATTGGGGGCTATTTCCATACCGAAATGAATTAGTTCAAATCCGTGCGGGGAAAGAAGAAAAGCGCTACTTTATATATTGGTGTATGTGCAAAACTTCACCTTGTACTTACAATAGGAATTCTTCTATATTATCAGGAGTAATCACTGTGAAAGTAGCTTCCGGATTTATCAAAAGAACAA
>VOFJ01000767.1_pt1 | contig 17410 bp, 22 predicted proteins | sample 5384081 | NCBI WGS metagenome assembly VOFJ01 (sample SAMN12384729, study PRJNA508395) | human gut metagenome | isolation source: healthy gut I | host: Homo sapiens
ATGACATATGTCTTAGAGCATACTGGACTGAAAGTCAGCCACCTCTATATCTTACAAGCGAAGCAGGAATACGGCATCATTGAGAGAGGAATATACCTCGCTGAAATCCAAAAACGACAAGTAGCCCTGATGCCTATCTGAGAAGCAAAAAGCAAACGCAACGGCGCCGAAACACTTCGGGATGATGTAACTGAATACAAAAGGACAAGCATCTAAAATGGATGCTTGTCTTTTTATATCCAACGCATTATGTTAAGATGTGCAGTAGATGTTCCATTTTGCTGTCCCATTCCCTGCTGGAATCGGCGCACTCTTTCAGTTCAGTTTCGATTTCAGCATTTATCGGCAGGTTTTTCTTATAGCGGATGGTATGCTCAAGGCTTGCCCAGAAGTCCATAGCGATTGTACGGAGTTGTATCTCCACCGGCACATGGACCTCTTTTTCTGCAAAGAATACCGGCAGCCGGATCGTTAGGTGCAGACTGCGGTAGCCATTTGGCTTCGGGTGTGAAATATAATCTTTCTCTGTGATGATTTCAATATCAGACTGATCTTTTAAGCACTTTGCCAAAAAGAACACATCCTCCTCGAAAGAGCAGATCACACGCACACCGGCAATATCCATGATATTTGCCTGCATGGTCGGAAAATCCAGAGGAAGTCCGCGCTTCTGCATCTTGTTCATAATGCTGGACGGCGACTTCAAGCGACTTTTCATACTTTCTATCGGATTGCGATCATGCTGCAATGAAAATTCCTCATTCAAAATTTCCAACCGGCTTTCAAGCGCTTTCAGCGCACATCGGTATTGCAGCATGACTTCCTGATACCTGCGATTTTCGCTTAAAAGGAGTTGGCACTGCAGGTCATCTAAGCCTTTATCTGCCGCAACCGTCGAGCCAAATAAATTTTCACTCATAGCTTCTCCATTCCGCAGGGATAGGCGCTCCGCGCTGTCTGCCGCTCTTGTGTTACGACCTGATAAAACTGTATCCACCGGAGAGATGGGCACAGGTAAAACCATACTGCGTCAAAAGTCGGCAGGCCAGATAACTGCGAAGCCCTGTCTGGCAATTCACATAGACAGGCTTACCCCGGTCTAACTCGTCCAAATGCTCCCGCAGATCGTCCAGTGGAATATTGCGGAATCCATTCAAGTGCCCACGCCGATATTCGCCTTCCGTACGGACATCCAGCAGCGTCGCATTGCCATCGTAAGGCAAGTCCTCAACCTCATCCCAATGGAACTGGCGCACTTTCCGCTCTCCAAGTCCTCGATCATAAAGCCCGCCATATTGGCCGGATCCTTGGCAGAGGAATAGGGCGGCGCATAGGAAAGATCGAGCTCCGTCAGTTCCAAAGCTGTCATTTTTGCGCGAATGGCCGTTGCCAGTACATCAATGCGCTTGTCCACGCCCTCGCCGCCAACGATCTGCGCACCCAGCAGCCGCAGGCTTTCTTTTTCATACAGCACCTTCATTGCCATAGACTGTGCGCCAGGATAATAGGCAGCGTGGGATGCCGGGAAAAGCACGACTTTGTCGTAAGCAATCCCTGCTGCCTGCGCCGCCTTTTCATTGATCCCCGTAGAGGCCGCTGTCAAACCAAACAGTTTCAGAACAGACGAACCCTGAGAGCCGTGAAAGCGGCTGTTTCCGCCGCAGATGTTGTCGGCGGCAATGCGTCCCTGCTTGTTGGCGGGCCCTGCCAGCGAGATCAACGCTTTCTGCCCGGTCACGAAATGGGTGACCTCTACGGCATCGCCCACAGCGTAGATATCCGGCACGGAGGTTTCCATCTGCTCGTTGACAGCAATGCTGCCACGAATACCAAGTTTGAGTCCGGCTTCTTTTGCCAAATGCGTATCCGGGGTAACACCGATGGCCAGCAGCACCATATCCGAATGCAGCGGCTCACTACCCTCCAACAGGGTCAGCACGGAATCTCCGTCCTGTCGGAATCCGGTGACGGTTTCACCCAACCGCAGAGCCACGCCGTGTCTGCGCATTTCCGCATGGACAAAGCTCGCCATGTCTGCATCCAGCGGCGCTAATAGTTGCTTCGGACGCTGAACGATGGTGACGGAAACGCCCATCTCCACAAGGTTCTCCGCCATTTCCAGACCGATAAAGCCGCCGCCAGCCAAAACAGCGGTTTTCGGCTTCTGATCCTCTACAAAGCGCCGAATACGGAGGGTGTCCTCCACGGTGCGCAGGGTAAAGACCCGCTCGCTGTCCACGCCGGAAAGCGCAGGAACCGTCGGCTTTGCGCCGGGTGCGAGGAGCAGTTTGTCATAGGTTTCCGTGTAGACCTTTCCACTATCCAATGCGTGAACGGTGACGGTTTTCTCTGCGGGATTGATCGCAGTTACTTCCTGCCGTACCCGCACATCAATGCGAAAACGATCCCAGAAGCTCTCCGGAGTTTGCAGCGTCAGTTCTTCCTGCTCCTTGATCACACCGCCCACATAATACGGCAGGCCGCAGTTGGCATAGGATACATAGCCGCTGCGCTCGATCATGATGATCTGCGCGTGTTCATCCAAACGGCGGATGCGGGCGGCGGCAGAAGCACCGCCCGCCACACCGCCTACGATCACAACTTTCATCTCGCACCCTCCACCATTGCGGCGATCTCCGGCTTAGACCGATAGCCCACCGACTTGGCGACAGCTTTCCCATCCTTGAATACGACCAGCATAGGGATGCTGGATACCTGAAAACGCATTGCCAGCTCCATTTGCTCGTCCACATTGATCTTGCCCACCTTGAGGGCACCGGCGTTTTCTTCAGCGATCTCGTGGAGCACGGGAGCGAGCATTTTGCACGGCCCGCACCAGTCGGCGTAGAAATCCAGCAGGACGGGCTTGTCGGAACGCAGTACCTCGTTTTCAAAATTCGCAGCAGTAATTTTCAGTTCAGCCATGAGTATGTCTCCTTTCTGTTATCCTTAATTATTCTTTGTTTTTCAGCTTGCAAATGCCCTGCGTCATGGTTCCCATGGGACAGAAGGCGCACCATGTGCGGGGCTTGTAGAGCACCATAACGATCAGACCCAGCAGCAGAGAGGTCAGCATGAGGCTATAAAAGCCGAAGCTGAACTGCGCCACCCAATCAGCGACTGTACCGGCTGTATAAGTCCAGCCCCAAGGCACACGGAATGTCCAGAACAGCTTAATGGCCTCCCGCAGGGACGCGGCACCCGCAGCGACCAGATAGGTCTGGAACACCATGTTGCCGAACATCGTCAGGAAAAAGAGCAAAAAGCCATAGCGGAACCACTTGGAGGACATCCAGCGGGGCGTGGGCTTACAGCGGGAGCATTTAAGGTCAGTCCCCAGCTTGCTGAACAGCTGTCCCCGTCCGCAGAGGTGGTTGCAAAAGTATTTGTTCCCGCCAAAGATGGCTAAAAGCAGCGGCAGAAGAAAATCGATCATGCCCAGCCATGCAAACAGGATATTGAAAAAGCCCAGTGCAAAATAGATGATGGCATATACCCACAGGTAATCGTACCAATGCTTTGCTTTCATGCGTCAGCCCTCACTTTCACCTCAATGCAGCCGACGGGGCAGAGCTTTGCGCACTTGCCGCAGCCTACGCAGCGCTCCGCCTCCACAGCGGCGTAGCAGCCCCAGCGCACCTTGACAGCCCCCAGTGGACAGGTATTTTCACACACACCGCAGGCGACGCACCGCGTCTGATCTACGGCGGCCAGTTTCTTCGACAGCATAGCGTTCCCCCTTAATCCTGCAAGGATTTGTAATAGAGCATACAGTGGCAGTATCCCTCGAAGAGCGGATTGGCAATCTGATCCTTAAACTCTTGGCACATACATTTGGTCGCCTCTGTGCGTTCTCTGCGGCAGGGACAGTATCCGCCGGTGCGCTTGAGTCCTTCCCGGATGGTGTTGACAATCTCCTGATCGGGATTGAGCTTGATTTTCATGTTCGCCACCTCTTTCTTGATTGTGGCTTTATCATACCGCAGGACAAATCTTTTTATGTGACGAGGTTACATTGATAAAAAAATCCGGTGCTTTTTGAGCACCGGATTTTAAGAGGTGAATTACGCTTTCCACAGACTGTGGAGGTTGCAGTAGGCGTAGACCGCCTCGACCTCGTCTCCCTCGCAGAGCGCGAAGCAGACCTCGGGCTTCTCGCCGGGGTGCAGCTCCTTGCGCTGGTTGCCCTGCTTGGTGTGGAGGGACACCCACTCGATGTAGTGCTCCGGCAGCATGGGATGCTCCACGGAGCCGACCTTGACGTGGACGATGCCGTTTTCCACTGTCCAGACAGGGACATGCTTCTCCACGGCCGCGTCGGTCGTGCCGGGGATGATCTCGCTCATCGGCTCACCGCAACAGATGACGGGAACGCCCGTATCCTTGACCTTGGCAATAATGTTACCGCAATGCTTGCAAATGTAAAACTTCTGCTCCATGATGATTCTCCTTTTCTTTCTTTAATAGTTTTCCGCGTGAATTTCAAAATAGCTCTGGGGATGGTTGCAGGCGGGGCAAACCTCCGGGGCCTTCTCGCCCACGACGATGTGACCGCAGTTGCGGCACTCCCACACCTTGACCTCGCTCTTGGCAAAGACCTCCGCCATCTCCACATTGTGCAGCAGGGCACGGTAGCGCTCCTCATGGTGCTTTTCAATGGCGGCGACCAGACGGAAGCGCTGGGCAAGCTCATGGAAGCCCTCCTCGTCGGCGGTTTTGGCAAAGCCGTCGTACATATCCGTCCACTCGTAGTTCTCGCCCTCAGCGGCGGCGAGAAGATTTTCGGCAGTGTCGCCGATGCCGTTCAGCTCTTTGAACCACAGCTTGGCGTGTTCCTTCTCGTTGTCAGCGGTTTTGAGGAACAGCGCCGCGATCTGCTCGTAGCCTTCCTTCTTGGCCTTGGATGCAAAATAGGTGTACTTGTTGCGGGCCTCGGACTCACCGGCAAAGGCGGCCATCAGATTTTTTTCGGTTTGAGTACCTGCGTATTTCGCTTCTTTCATGGTCGATGCTCCTTTCAGCTTCTTCTGCTCATATTATAACACGGATTCGTGTTATAAACAATATTTTCATTTTAAGTGATTCAATCCGCCTGTATCCCGCAGCGTGATTGCACCGCGCTTCAGCTCCACCAGCCCGTCCTCCGAGAAGCTCTTGAGCATCCGTGCTACCGCCTCCCGCGCCGAGCTGATGTGCTGGGCGATCTGCTCATGGGTCATACGTATGGTGTCGGAGCCGGTACGCTCCGCTTCGGCAAGGAGAAATTCTGCCAGCCGACGGTCCAGCCCCTTAAACATGATCTGCTGCATCGCCCACATCACATCAGAAAACCGTTTCGTTGCCAGCTCATAGAGGAAGCAGCGGACTTATAGATTTTGCTCCTTGAGCGCCGCAATGATATTTGCGGGGATAATCAGAACGTCCGTATCCATTCCTGCGGTCATTTGCGTATCAAAGGTGATTTGACTGATCACACAAGAGGCAGAAAGCACGCATAATTCGCCCGGATATAGCCGGAACAATGTGACTTCTCGCCCCTCCTCGGAGAGAAGATAAGTGCGAATTTCACCGGAGAGGACGAACAGCATTCCAAGACATTCGTTGTCGCTGTTGTGTACGAACGCACCCTTTTCATAATGACGGACAAATGTACTTCGGCGCAGCGTTTCTTGCTCCTGTTCGGTCAAGGATGACCAGAACGGAAGTTGTGTCAGTGTGCGTTCCATATCAATGGCAGCTATGCTTGCCGCAGCCGTGCTCACCACAGGTGTGGCCTGCTTCGCCATGCTCGTGGTCATGGTGGTCACAGTGAACATTGGGATCGTAGCCCAGATTTCCGCTGAGCAATGCGTTCACCGCTGCGTCAGCGTCCCCGCTGACACCGCCGTAGAGCTTGATGCCCGCTTCGGCGAGTGCTGCCTGCGCACCGCCGCCGATGCCTCCGCAAATCAAAGTGTCCACGCCGTGCTGCATCAGGAAACCTGCCAGTGCGCCGTGACCGCTGCCGTTGGTATCAACAACTTCCGCATGAGTGATTTTGCCGTCCACAGCTTCATAAAGCTTGAACTGCTCAGTGTGGCCGAAATGCTGAAAGATTTGACCGTTTTCATAGGTAACTGCAATTTTCATAATGGAATCTCCTTTGCAATTTTTGTTGAATTTTTCTATGTTAGCTCTCTGCATCCGACAGCACGGCCGCAGTGGGCTGCCTCCTGTCCTCCGCAGATACGGTAGTTTCCCTCCGGTGATTTGCAGCGGTTTCCCGTGGACAAGGCACGATGCGATCTTGCGCCGTGCGCTTTCGTAAATCTCCTGCACGGTAGAGCGGGAAATATCCATCTGCGCGGCACACTGCTCGTGGGTTTGCTGCTCCAAGTCAACCAGCCGAATGACCTCGTACTCGTCCAGCGTCAGCAGGATCGGCTCGGTATCCCCGCACCTGCTGGGGCAGAAGGTATCGACTTGTGGTGCGCCACAAATCCGACGGCACCGTGGCGGTCTTGGCATGGACACACCCCCTTCTGTTTTCGGTATATACCGATTATATCACCTCGCGAAGAAAAATCAATACAGAGTTTTCAAAAGCCGCTGTAACGCTTATCCGATAACGGGATGAAAAATACAACGGCTTGCGGTTATTCACTGAAGTTGCTGAGATGCCTTCATCGGCATAGATGCGAACCAGCGTCCAATTCGGGTGCTTGGCAATGAACTCGTTGTAGTACTGCTGCTGGATCTCAAAACTCTCCGCCTGCATTTCGGACATCGTACTGACTCGGCAGTACGGAGCAACCCGATAGATAACATCGTCGGAATGCTGAGGGGCCATGTCCTCTCGGACAGGCATTCGCGCTACTTGTTTTCCATCATGGAACGCCTCGCAGATCCTTTGCTTGCGATCCTCGTTTTTACTTTCCTGGGCCAAAATCGTTTTCTCCTTCCTTATGGTATCTGGAATAGAAGAAGGCGTGAGGTGGGGCCAGCTGGATCTTTCCCTGAGGGGTATAGACCCTGATCCCATGCCGGTTCAGCTTCTGTCCAATCAAGGTGCAGCCCTCAGCGCTCCTTAATAATCTGGATGGATCAACAATCAGCACGCAATCATAGACGCCGTGCTTTCCATCTCGGATCAGCGTTTTGATGCTCTGCCGCTGCAGGTCAGTGCCACTTTCAAAAACAGTCACTTCTGCCACGACGGTAAGGCCGAGATCCTCAGCAGCCTTTCGCAGCATCTCAAGCTGGCTGTTCATGGCTATTTGGTTGGGTTCATTTGCGGTGCCGCCAATGCGGCAATATATGCAACAACGACTCATTTGCTTTCGTCCTCCAATTCATATTTCCGTACAAGACGGTAGAATGTAGATGCGCTGATCCCGAGCTGTTTATAGCACTGGACAGCGGTGATTTGGCCCTGCTTCCACTGGGGGTAGTAGGTATCCCAACCTTCGACGGTGCATCGTGGCCGGCCAAACTTGACGCCTTTCAGGTGTGCAGCGGCAATGCCCTCTGCCTGTGCCTTAGACTTGGTATCGACCTCGAGCTGTGCTCCAAAAGAGAGCACAGCGAGGACGATATCGGTGATGACGCTGCCAAGCAGGTCCTTATATTGGGTGGTGTCGAGGATGGGGGTGTCCAGAACAACGATATCAACACCAAGAGTCTTTGTGAGAAACTCCCATTCCGCGCGGATGGCAGAGTAGTTGCGACCGAAGCGGTCGATGCTTTTAACAACTAACACATCTCCTTTTCGCAAGATGGTGTTGCGCAGGGCCAAATAGTTGGTTCTCTCAAAGCTGCGGCCACTCTGCTTGTCCACATAGATATCACGCTCTTCGATCCCAGACTCCAGGAGATCCAGAACCTGTCGGTCCTCATTCTGATTCGTGGTGGACACGCGAGCGTAACCAAAGCGTTTGTTACTCATATGCTCACCCCTTGGTCCGGAACATTCCCATAACGCCACCGAGCTCGGCGAGGTCATCTGCAGCAAGGCTTGATCCATTTGTCTCCGGAGCCGGAGTTTGCGCCGAGATCTGCAACTCGCCGCTGGAGATCATTTCGGTAATGATCTTCTTCACAGTGCTTGCAATCCACTCCTTGCTATGCTCATCAGCAACCTCAGGGCAGCTGGTGTAGTGTAGTATGGCGCTTACAACCAGTTCAGACATACTGCGTGGTCGCTGGCGAAGGATTTCCAGAGCACGCCGGTGCCGGAAGTCCATCTCATTGAACTGAAGGACCACACGGGCCTTTTTATTGCTGCCCATTTGCCGCCACCTCACTCTGGTAGAGGAGCTCATAGCCGCGAGCATTGGCATGAATATCCTCGATGAAAATGGGGAAAGCTACTTTGTTACCGCGTTCGATCATTCCACGCAGGAGCAAGGAACCGCCACCAGCAAAGACGCATTTACTGGTGGAGACATCAACGCCTCGCTCACGCAGGAAGTTGTAGAACTCCGTGAGGAAGTCACTGGTCATGGTACGGATCAACTGCTGTACCTCGCCGGGAAGGACGGTGGGTTGGTTTCGGATGACCTCGTCGATATCGCAGTCTTCCAGGATCCGGGCATAGAGCGCATTACACTTGCTTGCGATACCGTTGTAGAGGGTAATGACACCCTTCTCGAAGCTCTCTACCACTGCCAAATCCGGATGGCCGTTGCGCAGCTTCAGGACATCGATGGTAAAGCCGCCAATGTCAATGATATAGGCGACGGAATGAGCTTTCAGCGTGCCGAACTGGGTAACGGCAGCCGCAAACGCCTGGGGATAGCTGAGTACCTTGCTGACCCGGATCGAGTAGTACTTGCCGTTATACTCAAAATCCACGATCTCGCGCCGGCGCAGGAAGTACTGCTCGAAACGGCTGTGCAGCTGCTCATAGATGAGCTGTTACAAGAGGAGGAGTGCTTCTCATTAAAAGACCTTGCTGTCAATGGAAACGACATGATGGCGATCGGGCTGAAGGGAAAGTCAATCGGCAATGCCTTGCAAGCCTGTTTGGATGCGGTTATGGATGAAAGAGTGGCAAATGACCACACAGCCCTACTGACACTCGCTCAGGAACAAATGATAGCAGATACCGATCAGATATTATCTGATTTCGCGAATGACTACAAAAGAATGTCCTGACTCTAATGCGACCGCAAATGACAAGAGGGATACCGGCAAAGGGTATCCCTCTTGTTTTAGTTAGATGTGATTATACCATGTTGTCAGTTCAGATCACCGGCGGCCTTGATCTTCACCCGGTTGGTGTTGCCGGGATAGTAAGCCAGAGGTACATCCTCCATTTCGATGATCTCCACAGTCTCACGCACGGCGCCGGCCTCGACCGCAAGCTCAATGGCTTCGTTCTTGGCCTTTTCCAGCGACTGCTCACGGGGCAGCTCGTCGTAGTTCATCAGCTTTTCATAGGTGCCGCTGACCTTGGAAATGGCAGAGCCGATGGCGTTGGCGCAGCCGAAATGCTCCGGCTTCAGGACCGTTGCCGCGCCGCTGATCTTCTCCGGCAGGATGATGGAGCCGCCGCCCACAAGGATCAGATCTACGTCCGCGTTGGAGACCTTCATGGCGTCCACGCTGTCTTCCACCAGTGCGCGGATCGCAGCCATGGCCTTGTCCGCCACTTCCTGAGAAATGGTTTCCACCTTGGACTTGTCGCCCAGCTCCACCATGCCCAGCCGCACGGCGATATCAGTGGCGGTCATCACATCGCCGCCGAACACAAGCGCCTTTTTTGTGATCTCATAGCCCACGCTGTCGGGGCCGACGGTCACGCTGCCGTCATCCCTGACACGCACGATGGAGCCGCCGCCCAGGCCGATGGAGATAACGTCCGGCATCCGGAAATTGGTGCGCACACCGCCAATGGTGACGGCCACGCTGGATTCTCGGGGGAAGCCGTTCTGGATCACGCCGAGATCGGTGGTCGTACCGCCCACATCTACCACGATGGCATCCTTCAAGGAGGAGAGGTAGCTGGCGCCGCGAATGGAGTTCGTGGGGCCGCAGGCAACCGTCAGGATCGGATAGCGGCGGGCGTGCTCCATGGTCATGAGCGTGCCGTCATTCTGGCTGAGATACACGTCTGCATTGACAATGCCCTCATCCCGCAGGCTCTTGGCAAAGCCCTCGGTGAAGCGCTCGGCTACCTGCCACAGCGCGGCGTTCAGGATCGTGGCGTTTTCCCGCTCGATCAGGCCCATAGAGCCGATCTCGCTGGAGATGGAAATATGGACGTCCTCGCCCATGATCTCCCGGCAGAGCTTGGCCGCCTCCACCTCATGGTCATTGCGGACGGTGGAGAACACACTAGAAATGGCAATGGACTTCACGCCCTTTGCCTTCATCTCCTCAAAGAACGACTTGGCGGCAGCGGTATCCAGCGGGGCCAGTTCCCTGCCGTCATATTCAAAGCCTCCTCCGATGATGGTGCTGCCCACGGCCACCTTCTGAATATCCTCCGACCAGTCCACCATGGGACGGATGCCGGTGGTGGCAGGCGCGCCGATGCGCAGGATGCCGATGGGGGCCAGATTCTTGCGCTCCACAATGGCGTTGGTGCACTGGGTCGTACCCAGCATTGCCTGATGGATCTGCGCGGGATCCACACCGGAGACCTCCAGCACCGTGCGCATAGCGCCCAGAATACCGTCGTAAATATCCGCAGAGGTGGGATACTTGATGTCCGCCACCACCGCGCGGTTCTCGTCCACCAGGACGGCATCCGTATTAGTGCCGCCCACATCAATTCCGAGTTTATACATGATCAGTTACCTCCCTTGCAGCGCTCTTCCAGAGGAATGTAATCCGTGTCCACGCCGAAATAGCGGGGGCCTACCAGCTCAATGCCCTTTTCCGTCCGCCACAGGTGGAAGCACTTGAGACCGACCACCATGACACGTTTGCCATACTTGAGGCCGTCTGTGGTAACGGGGATATAGGTCTCCGTATCCACCAGAGAAATGAGGTCGGGGGTGGTAGCCAGGATCTTGCCGTCCACCGTGGCGGTCAGGTTCTCATTCTGGAACTCCACATAGGCGGTATGGCCCTTGTACTCACCGATGCCCTCCAGCACGACCTTGCCGAAGTTGAAGCCGGCCCGGGTCTCCCGCAGCACATCCGCGATCTTGCCCTTAAAGAGCTTGAAGCCCTCGGACATTTCAAGGAAATGCTCCTCCGGCGTCTGGTCACCGCAGTCCTTGACAGTGCGGATGGCCTTGCCCAGCTGCTGGCTGCGGGTGACGATGCCGTGGACGCCAAATTCCTTCATCTGTTTGCCGCTCATGGGATAAAGAGACACGGAGACGGAAGCGCCGCAGCTCATGGTGACCGACCGGGCCAACTCCTCCGTCCATTTGTTGGTGATGGTCTCAAAGATGCAGCTGTTGCCCTTCTCGTCCACCAGCGCCATCGGCGTTGCCTTGATACCGCCGATGGTAAAGGTCACCATCTGCAATTCAGGGAAGGCACGGCCCATGCCGTCCACATCCACCATCGGCATATTCAGCCTGGCCGCCGCAGCGATGGGCAGCATGGAGTTGACGCCGCCGGCCTCGATGGGCATAAAGGCGTAGATCTCCCTGCCGAAGAACTTGGAGACCATATCAAAGAGCTTTTTGTATTCGTTGCCGCCGATGGCCTTCTCCGCCAGTACCGTCGGCGCGCCCATCATGGCGATGGGGACAACAAGGGCGTCATCCGGCACCTCCTCCGGGTCCAGCAGCGTGACAGGGCCGCACTCCTGTACGGCGCCGATGGCCACCAGCTTGCCTACATAGGGATCACCGCCACCACCGGCGCCCAGCAGCGCCGCACCGGTGGCAATATCTTCGATCTCAGGGATTCCGATTTTTCGCATGACCTTTTCCTTCTTTCGTTATAATTGCAGTATGCAGGAGAAGCGGGCAGATACTCGCTCCTCCTGCGGCAGATATTACGCAGCCTGCTTTGCGGGCATCCGCTTTGCGGACGTCAGCTTCGCGAGGCCCACATAGAGGACCAGAGAAACCACAATACCGTTGACCGGGCCCACAAAGAACGGCCAGTTCAAAAACGGCAGAGCCTCGACAAGACCAGGGAAGCTGGCGAAGGTACCGCCGGTGATGCAGGCAAAGACGGCGCCAATAGCAAAAGAGATGACGCCGACGGCGGAAAAACCGGGGCGGGGGGAGAAATTCTCCCGCTTGCCCTTGCCCACAATCCAGTAGGAGGCGATCAGCACGCCGGCCAGCGGCGGGATCAGCGCAGACATGAGGGACAGGAAGCTCTGAAAAGCATTCAGCAGGCCGAAGGCTGCCAGCAGCGTGCCGATGGCGCCGGCCACACCGGTGGTGACCTTGAACTTGCTCTCGTCAAAGCCAAGGAGATTGCTGAGGGCCAGGCCGCCGGAATAGGCGTTGGTAACGTTGGTGGTCCAGGTGGCCAGCACCAGTGCCACAAGGCCGACAAACGGCACGCCCAAAGACGCAAGGATGGCGGAGATGTCATACTGGCCTGTGACGATGCTCATGAGTGCGCCGGTCAGCAGCATGAAAAGGCCCGCGGGAATAACGCCCACAACGGAGGACTTCACCACATCGCTGCGGCTCTTGGCAAAGCGGCAGTAGTCGGCGGAGATTACGCCGCCCAGGGCGAAGGAGGCAACCACCATCGAGATGCCAAACACCATACCGGAGGAGTTCTCGGGCGCATAGTTTGTGATGGCGCTGCCGCCGTCATTTGTGACGATACCGGCAATGAGACCGTACAGGCAGACGATGACCAGAAGCGGCACGGCGATGTAGTTGAGCCACTTGAGGCCCTGAAGCCGACGCAGGCCGTCAGCAGCATGATAACGCCCCAGACGATAGAGCTGATAGAGATAAAAATCGGAGTCGCCTCCGTTCCCAGCATATTGGCTACCATGCTGGCAAAGGCGCTGCCGCAGGTGGCAGACTGGATACCGAACCAGCCAACGCAGGCAATCGCAAGAAGCGCGCTGATAATATAGCGTGCGCCCTTTTCGCCCAGCGCCCCGGAGGCCATCACGGACACCGGCAGCCCGGTATCGCATGCCTGCATGCCGATGCAGATCATGTAGACGCAGATCAGGCCATAGCCGATCAGAATGGACAGGACGATCTGACCAAGGCTCAGTCCGCCTCCGGCCAGCACGCCGCCGATCATCAGGCAGGGAACACAGATCATGCCGCCCGCCCAGACTGCCGCGATGGACAGCCAGCTCTGGCGCTGCGATTCATCAATTTTAAAGCCGCTGTTGTTTTCACGCATGGGAAAACACCTCTTTCTCTTGGGTATATTCTGAGTCCGAACCAAAGAATGGGGCAAGTATAACACTTCAAAGCGGTGAAGAATACTGTCGGATAGGCAGAAAAAATGCTTCGCTGTTTGTCCCTTGGGACAAACAGCGAAGCATTCCTTATTGTAACTATCAACGAACCTCATGAAGGAGCCGGTAAACCGCGGCGCTGCGGTAGAGCTCGATGGTCTCCGGCATTTTTCCCAGACGATAGCCAAGCAGATCCGCAATTCTTTGCAGCCGGTACTTGATGGTATTCTTATGAAGAAACAGCATCTCCGCAGTTCGGGTAACGCTGCTGTCGCAGTCCAAAAGGTAAACACAAGCCGTATCAAGGAGGTCATGATATTCCCGGTCGGCCTGTAAAGCCGCCAGCGGCATGGTGCGCCGCACAGCAGCGGTCTCTCCCTCGTCAATGCGTTTGCGGCAGGAAGCCGCCAGCTCCAGTTCCCCTTGCAGGAACATCCTTTTATGCGGGAAAATACGCTTGGCATCCTCCAAATTGTCAAGTGTTAACAAATATGCTCTCCGGCAGCTTGTCGTATTGGACAATCCGCTGCATCGCACCACAACAGCATCCGGGCTGGTCTTCAACGCACACGACAGGATCTCCCGTATTGCGCTCTCGGTTTCCCTCAAAGAATGCGGTGTGCTCAGGCACATGACCGGCTGTCCCTCATAGATCGCGCCCACAACGGTATCCGCACACTGTCTGGCCAGGGCCAGATCCTGCTCCATCCGCTCCTCCACTTCCCCGGCATCCGCACCGCACAGCATCCACAGCTCGTGAAGTGAGGCAACGTCTACATGAAAGATCTCCGCCAGACGGCGCATCTTCAGCGGCTCGTCCTGCAGAATTGCCCGCAGCAATTCATGGATCGCCACAGCGCCATGCTGCTTTCCCCAGATATTGATACAGATTCTCACGATGTCTGCCGCCTGCTCCACCAACGAAGCCCCCAGCGGAGCGCCGACCTTGATCAGCGCCAGATGGAGCGGCTGGGCCAGGTCTGAGCGGATAGAAACGCAGGACATTTCCGCATCCGCAAGAAAGGGGCAGGGTACGCAGATCTGCTCCGTCAAAAGCTGCAGGCAGCGTTCTATCCCCTCCCGGACCGTATCCTCCATACCGCTGGGCCAGGTCGCGAGATTCAGGATGTTTCCTTCATGGGTGGTCAGTGCCGCGGAGCACCCAAGCTCCGCGCACAGCATTTGCAGCGCGGTCCCCACCGTCTGCTGGTGGTGCGGCGCCGAGGAGATCCGTGCAAGAATGTCCGACACAAGGGAGCCCGGGACCAGGCGGTCCTTGTAGATGCACTCTGTCACGTCGGTGATCAGGTCGCTGTAACGGAGATGCCGCTGGCCCTCCGGCATACAGATCAGGACGAAATCATTGGCGTCAGCGATCTCGATCAATCGCCGGTCCACCCGGGGGAGGTAGACGCCCACATAATACAGCACCATCCCCACTTCCCCGCCCTCAATGAGCCGCAACAGATTGGAGCACTGGCACTCCACATCATTGATGCAGTTAAGAAAGCCGGTAATGACGATCTCACTGCCGGGGTATTTGTTATGGCGAAACACCTCGTTGATCAGGACCCCCGGATCGGTAGATTCCAATACGGAGATCGAAGACACGACCTTTTTCAGCCCGCCTGCGCCGCCAATAACGCGTGCATGTTGCAGGGACGGCAGCTTCAGCAGGTCGGATACAGTCACGCTCATGCTCTCACCTCTTTTTAATTGATATAGGCTTATAATATGGTAGTTTGTACCTTTGCCTTTTCTATTTCAAGTAGCTTTTTCAACCCCTGGATTTCCCTTGTGAGCCGGTCATACTCAGTAAAGGCCTCTACGACCTGTTCGTCATCTTCAAATGTGGGGCGCGCGGGGAACTTGGTGTGAATGATAAATGACTTCTCCAAACCCTCCGGGAAGCGAACTTTAATGGTGTTTTCCTTCTGGGCGATGACAATGCCAGTCCCATACTGCTTATGTGTTACCCGCACATTCAGTAAGGAGATTGACCGGAACTTATCCAATTCAATATCTTTTGCTTGAATCTGCGTCTCAAGACTATCAATTCTTTCCTGCACTTTCGCCTCTTCCTTCAGGCGGAGTTGCTCTTTGTTATAGGCAGAGGTGCTTTCCGACTTGGGGATATAATAGATACCCTGGTAGAAATTATAGGCACGAGAACAGTAGATAACATCGAAAGCGAGAAGGTGCAGACTATCATCATGATAACATTCATCACCACAGATAGCCCAATGCTTCTCAAGGAGTGCCGGGCGTATTCGAAGAGCGTCAACAACCAGATCGCACATTCCATAATAAGCGCTTAGCTTAAAGGTTTGCCCTGAGCCAATATCAATTCCGTACTCGATATGTTTTGCAAACTCCTCGGCTTCACTGTATTTGTAAATATAGTTCTCTTCCGGGGCATAGAGTGCCAAATAGGTGAAGGCACAATGACGGTTCTGCCCGTACTTCCAGTAACTCGGGAATGTGCGTTCACGGACTGCCTCAATCCCATCTAGAAACTCCTCAACATGGTCTTGCCGCAACTGAAGATTGCCTTGGTCATCGGCGAAGAGGACTTCGACAAAAAGACGCTCTACCTCATCAGGCTCTTGCTCAGCCATCTTCACGATCCCGTTTGTGGGGGATACCTGCCCATTATCGAGCAACACAGAGCACTCTTTTGTGGCGGCTTTGAATTTCTCGGCAAAGGTCATATCCTCGACTTCTTCGCTGAACCAGACATCCTGAAAACAGCGGACAGCACGCCACTTGAAAATCTCGTCATGTTCCGCATTGTTGATCCACTCAAAGTTATCCTCGTAGCGCTGGATGAGCGTATTGAGATTAGCGGTGTTCATGGGTTGGTCTCCTTGTTTTATATCTGGTAGTAAATTTCCTGAGTTTAGTATCATCATTGTAGTCGCACCTACAGTAAATGGCAAGAGAAAAGGCCGTCATTGTGGAAATGTCTTGAGCTATTCTTGAATGATAGATCCCGCCTTTACAGACCGATTTGCAATACGATATAATAAACCGTGCCAGCGTGGGCTCTGCGTTTCATGGGACAAACTGAGCAGGGAATGCAGACCATGCTCAGCCGTATCCTAGATCACATTAGTTTGGAGTCCGTCCGAGCTACATGGGAGGCGGGGCTTTATCTCTATCGTACCGACTTCCCTGTACAGCTTGATGCGAAAGTTGCATGCTGGTACGGAGAAAAAGAGGGCCATATGAAGAAAGCCATCCAGAAGCTGCGGAAGGTTTATCCAAAGCTGACGGTGCGTTGTTTCTCAGACTTCGGCCACGGTGACATTATCAACCATCCTGAACTGTTTGTTGAAGAGATGATCTAGTTCATGAATTTGTCGGTTTAATTGAATAGTAGGTCAAACGAAACGTTTCAAGTATTCAAACGGAACTTGATGCTAACACCAATATGACAAGACGGCTCCAAAGTAGAAAGGCTGAACTATATGAGCAATACCGAGCGGGTAGCATAAGCAGAGAGAAATTTGCTGATATCCAGTAGAAGGATTCAGAGAAGCTGGCAAGACTCTCAAGTAGAGCTGAAGAGATCGAGCGGCTTCTGGTAGAGCAATATGAGTCCCGAGGTAATCTTGCGACGGGAAAAAGAACAGCAGATCAGATCATCCTGCTTAAAGAGTATGATCCGGAAATAATTAGGAATTTTGTAGAGCGGGTTCGTGTGTACCCTTCAGGAGAGATTGAGATAGACATGCGTACTTCGAGCGGGTTTGAATTTGTAACGGCTAGCTAAAACAATAAGCACCCCTCACTTTGGAGGCAGCTGAAAAAATTCCGAAAAAACTGTATGTCTATCTTGACACAACCAGAGGGCATCATCACCGGCATGGCGGCAAAGATGTTCGTCGTCGCGGGGCCGGTGATCGTGTTCGGCACGCTTGCGAGCGTCGTGTACGGCGATGCGCTTTTCGTTTTCGTGCGCGCTGGGGATGACCAGCGGCGCCTGCACAATGACCAAGCGAGAAATTTGTCCGGTCAAACCACTGGATGACCAGACACCGCGCAGCGGACGGCATGCTGCAGTTCCGGAAG
>VOFJ01002258.1_pt1 | contig 17394 bp, 23 predicted proteins | sample 5384081 | NCBI WGS metagenome assembly VOFJ01 (sample SAMN12384729, study PRJNA508395) | human gut metagenome | isolation source: healthy gut I | host: Homo sapiens
ATCAGTACTTCGTTCAGTTACGTATTGCTACATTAACCTTCGCGCAAGTGCGTACGGAACAGCCCTTTGAAAAAGGCTGGAAGTTTACACGAGAAGACAGCAAGGACTTCAGTCAGCAGACGTACGACGACACCAAATGGCAATCCGTCACCGTCCCGCACGACTGGGCTATCTACGGTCCTTTCAGTATCGAAAATGACAAACAGAAAGTCGCTATCACCCAGGACGGGCAGAAGGAAGCACTGGAACACGCAGGACGCACGGGCGGACTTCCCTTTGTCGGTGTAGGCTGGTATCGCCTGAACTTTGAAGCCCCGGCATTTTCTTCCGGCAAGAAAGCAACCCTCATCTTCGACGGCGCCATGAGCCACGCCCGTGTCTACATCAACGGACAGGAAGCCGGCTTCTGGCCTTACGGCTACAATTCGTTCCACATCGACGCCACTCCTTATTTAAAAGCGGGCGAACAGAACACCTTGGCCGTCCGTCTGGAAAACGAAACCGAATCTTCACGCTGGTATCCGGGCGCAGGCCTGTACCGCAACGTTCATCTGGTGATTAACGAAGACGCCCATATCCCGACATGGGGACGCAGCTCACCACGCCTGTCGTAAAGAAGGATTTCGCCAGAGTCAACCTGAAAACACGTCTCGACATCCCTTCGGGCAAGGCGTTCACCGACTATCGCATCGTGACCGAACTGAAAGCTCCCGACGGCAAAGTGGTAGCTTCCGACGAACAACAGGGTACGAAATACGACGAAAAAAATATTCAACCAACATTTCGTGGTAGACAACCCTGCACTCTGGTCGCCCGATTCTCCGGCGCTCTATTCTGCAGTGTCCAAAGTGTATGAAGGCAATACGCTGAAAGACGAATATACCACGCCTTTCGGTATCCGTTCTATCGAAATCATCCCGAACAAGGGATTCTATCTGAACGGTGAACGTACCACATTTAAAGGGGTGTGCAATCATCACGACCTCGGCCCGTTGGGCGGCATTGCCAACGAAGCAGGGATCCGCCGCCAGATACGCATCCTGAAAGATATGGGTTGTAACGCTATCCGCACTTCCCACAATATGCCGGCTCCCGAACTGATCCGTGCGTGCGACGAAATGGGTATGATGATTATGTCCGAATCGTTCGACGAATGGAAAGCAGCCAAATTGCAGAACGGTTATCATAAGATATTTGACGAATGGGCGGAAAAAGACTTGGTAAACCTGATTCACCAGTTCCGCAACAATCCCAGTGTCGTGATGTGGTGCATCGGCAACGAGGTTCCCGACCAGTGGAACGGTGACCGCGGACCGAAGTTGTCCCGCTTCCTGCAAGACATCTGTCACCGCGAAGATCCCACCCGCCCCGTCACTCAAGGCATGGATGCTCCGGACGCAGTGGTGAATAATAATATGGCTGCCGTAATGGATGTAGCCGGATTCAATTACCGTCCGCACAAGTACCGGACGAATTACAAGAAGCTCCCGCAACAGATTATCCTGGGGGAGTGAGACAGCTTCCACAGTCAGTTCGCGCGGCGTGTACAAGTTGCCTGTCGCCCGACGTTCGATGCAGAAGTATCCCGATCATCAGGCTTCGTCATACGACGTAGAGCATTGCGGTTGGTCTAACCTGCCCGAAGACGACTTTATCCAGCACGAAGACCTCCCCTACTGCATCGGGGAATTTGTATGGACCGGCTTCGATTATCTGGGTGAACCGACACCGTACTACACCGACTGGCCCAGCCACTCGTCCCTGTTCGGTATCATCGACCTTGCCGGACTGCCCAAAGACCGCTATTACCTCTACCGCAGTCACTGGAACAAGGACGTGGAAACTCTCCACATCCTCCCGCACTGGAACTGGGAAGGACACGAAGGCGAAGTAGTCCCGGTATTTGTGTACACGAACTACCCTTCTGCCGAGCTGTTTATCAACGGTAAGAGTCAAGGAAAACGTACCAAGGATCTCTCCGTAACGATTGACAACAGTTGCCGACTCTGCTTCAACAGCAAATCTCAAACGTCAGCAACGTTACCGCCTGATGTGGATGAATACGAAATATGAACCGGGGACTGTCAAAGTGGTCGCTTACGACAAAAGACGGCAAGCCCGTTGCCGAAAAGGAAATGCATACCGCAGGAAAACCGCATCATATCGAACTGATAGCGGACCGCTCGCAAATCAAAGCCGACGGAAAAGACTTGTCATTCGTCACCGTCAGAGTAGTGGACAAGGACGGTAATCTCTGTCCGCTGGCGGATAACACTATCAGCTTCAAAGTGAAAGGCGCAGGAACTTACCGCGCAGGAGCCAACGGAAACCCGGCTTCACTCGAATCGTTCCAGACCCCGAAGATGAAGGTATTCAGCGGAATGATGACCGCAATCGTTTCTTCTTCGGACAAGCCGGGAAAGATCACACTGGAAGCTACCGGAAAAGGATTGGCGAAGGGGTGTGTTGAATATTGAAAGCAAGTAGAAAATAAAACAAATATAAGAGGCTGACTAACAAGTCGACTGTATCTAAAACTCTCCTCCTTCAGGAAGGAGGAGTACCCGTAGGGGGAGGTGGTAGGTGAATGCGTAAGTCCATTATTATCAGCATTGTGTATCCACCTACCACCCCGGCTTTCAGCCACCCCTCCTTCCCGGAAGGAGGGGAATGGAAGATACTACCGACTTGTTAAACAGTCTCTTATTTCTTTATAAAAGACCTGTTATTATAAACTCTTTTGACAAATACGCTCGAACAAGAAAATCAGAACGCAACCCACCGCATAGCAGGCAATGTCTTTCCAATCGAACGTAGATCCGAGAATAATTTTTGCCGCCCGGTTCGTAATCCCTAAGGTTTCCACCAACTGAAAGTATTGCATCACTTCTATAAAGCAGGCAAAAAGAAATACATAGAACGGCATTCTCGGAATCCCCGTTGGCAGAAATATACGGACAAAACTATACACAAGCACAACCACCAGTACATCTCTTCCAATGTAAGGACGGACAAAATTATCACATACGTACAAAGCTATCAATACCTCTATACAAAATATTACCAGAAAGCTGATAATGTAAAATATCCTTTTCTTCATCCTTCTCTTACTCACAGGGTTAAAAATCCGTTTTGATCTGCAAAGGTACAACTTTTGTTTCTCCGTCAAATACTTCCAGTACCGGACAGGCATATCCTGCTTGTGCTTTCTCGGATTCATACGTTCCTTGATGCAGATAGCCTTGAAGTACGTTTTCCAAAGTTGCTGGAAAAGTTTTTCATCCTTATCCATAAGGCTCTCGTCCAGCATTCCCGTTATCAGGTGAGCTTCGCGGCTGTCGTCATCGAAGGAAATCAGCGTCACCTCCTGCAAGTCATAATAAAATCCGTAACGGCGTTTCATGTCGTAAATAATCCACTTCTGATCGGCAAAACGGTCTTTGAAATGCTGTACCGTAAGCGGCAGAGCATTATACTGCGGTTCGAAAGCCGCGCGAAAAACGTGCCGTCCGCCGCCTTCTGAAAACGGACAAACTGCATTATATGCACACGCTCACCGTCCACCTTCTTCCAAATCTGTGCAAGCCGGAGGACGTCCGGATCGGCAAAATTCGTTTCGATAGAGCGCGGCGCATCAATCGCCTTGCGGATATAACGGAAAATAAGAATACCGACCTCCGGAAGCTCCGACAGCCAACTCTGCGTGAGACAGCCAAGCGCGGAAGACGAAACCTTCTTCTGCAATCCCCGCCCACACGCGCCGCCTTCTCCTCGTCAGTGACTACGGTGTGCAGATCGTCACAGAATAAAGGCAAAGCATCTCCTTCCGACAGCAAAGCATCGGGGAAAAGTCTTGCGGAAATAAGCGTCGAACACAGCCGTCAGCAGACCATCAAAGGTTTTATCGTAGAGGTAGACATTCATTCGCAAAGTTCAATTCATTCGCCAAAATCAAGTAACAGTTGCCGTTCATCCACCTTCTTTTTCGGCTTAATTATTTTATTCGGCAGCAACAGACTGCGTACCCGTTGCGGCGAAAGCTCGTTCACGGTCGCCATTTGGAGAGGCAGTTCCTTGCACGTAATGAAATACTGCGCCTTCTTCATCACCACTCCGATCTTCTTCAATTCATAAAATCCCAGTCGCGAGAAACGGCGGGAAGCGACAATCAGCTTCGCCGATTTCACACCGATGCCGGGCACACGGAGGAGCATCTCGTAATCCGCCTTATTGATATCGACCGGGAACTGCTCCGGATGGCGCAACGCCCACGAGAGTTTCGGATCTATTTCGAGGTCGAGATCGGGATACGCATCATCCACTATCTCATCTACTTTAAACTGATAGAAACGCAGCAGCCAGTCCGCCTGGTAGAGACGGTTTTCACGCACGAGAGGCGGCTGCTTCAATGCCGGAAGACGCTTGTCATACGTATTTACGGAGACGTATCCGGAATAGTAGACACGCTTCATCGTCGGGCGCCCGTAGAGTGCCGACGAGAGGAAAAGAATATCCTTATCCGATTCGGAGGTCGCTCCTACGATCATCTGCGTGCTCTGTCCCGCAGGCGCAAAGCGCGGGGCATGGCGGAACTTCTGCCGTTCCTCCTTACTTTCCAATACTCCCTGCTGGATGTATTTCATCGGGGCGAAAAACACTTTTTTATGATCCTTCTCCGGTGCAAGCAGTTTCAGGTTTTCTTCTTTGGGAATTTCGACGTTGACGCTGAGACGGTCGGCGTAAAGTCCGGCTTCGTTTACCAGTTCGCGACTGGCACCGGGAATGCTTTTCAGGTGGATATACCCGTTGAAGCGGTGCACCAGGCGCAAGTCTTTGGCTACACGCACGAGCCGTTCCATGGTATAGTCCGGATTACGGACAACGCCGGAACTGAGGAACAGGCCTTCGATATAGTTACGACGGTAGAATTCCATAGTCAGTTCTACCAGTTCCGAGACGGAAAACGTGGCGCGCGGGAGGTCGTTGCTGCGGCGGTTGACGCAGTAGGCACAATCGTAAATGCAATAATTGGTAAGCATGATTTTCAATAGCGAGATACATCGACCGTCCTCGGCAAAACTGTGGCATATCCCCCATCCTCCCACAGTGTTTCCCAGCGTTCCCGGCTTATTGGAACGCACCGTACCACTGGAAGAACAGGAAACATCGTACTTGGCAGACTCTGCAAGTATCTTCAGTTTAGCTAAGACATTTTCGTTCATGACCCCCTTTTTTCGGTTCTTCTGATTACTTCTCCGATTCTTTCGCAAATATACAATTTAATTTGAGAAACCGGCAGAAAAAAAAGTTTAGCAAATATATAAGTACAAAATAAGTCAAAAATTAAGAGGCGGGAAGCTATGCTTCAAAAAGAAAAATAATAAATATATAAATTATTACATTATATATTATACAAAGCAAAATATATTTATAATTTTATCACAACAATTATTTTTTAACTACCTTTGCAGGGATTCAAAGAGAATCACACCAACTAATTAAATATTAATTTTTACAAACATGAAAAAAGTCAAAGAGATTGACGATGAGGACGAATGGAGTATTAAAGGTTTCAAATCTTTCTCCATAGCAGCAGTAGAATACTTTCCGGAGTACACCAGCACTGACGCTGCAATCAAAAGAATGCGCCATGACATAGAGAACGACGCGCAATTGCTCGCGGACTTAAAGCCTACGCACTACACCCACAAGACCGCACGCCTCAGCCCCAAACAACAGTGCATACTTTTCACCACCTGGGGACCTCCCGAGATTAAGCTGCACGGTCATGACGAAACACCGGAAAACCAGAAGTAGGCAAAACACGGAAAAAATGAGTTGAGCGAACTATATAATATAGAATAATATATATTTTTATTTATATATGCACGGTTCGTGGCACGCCCCGTTTTTCAGCACCCGTGCAAAACCCTCATATACAAACGGTTATCATCACAAAGAGGGCGGCACGGTTGGTGGCACGGTCACAGTCCCGAAAACAGAGCCTCTATTTTCCCTAAACAAAGGCTCTATTTCCCCTAAACAGAGCCTCTGTTTCACCGAAATGAAGGCTCTGTTTCACTGAAACGAAGGTTCTGCCTTGACCGGGCAGAATCCTCGTTTTTCTCTCCTTCCCTATCAATACCGACAATTTATTACCGGCTCTTTCCGTCCAAATACTACACCGCCGTCCATATCCGCCAACAGCGTCCAACGCTATTTTGCCGACGGGAAATATCGCCTTATATTTACACCGCATTCAACAACGAGTGTAAAACAATAAACCATTTCAATTCATGAAACAATTAACTACATCATCTCTCAAACAAGGTTACATCACTATCCCCGGGCATTACTAAACAGACAAGCAACCGACGGCGCTGCCGGAGAGACAGAAGCATTTCTCCAAATCCTGGCGCACACCAATTATTCCGATGTGCCATACGACATCAACGGGACAATCATTCTATGCAAACGCGGTGACTCCCTTATCAGCTATCACCACTGGAGCAATATTTTCGGCTGGACACGCCCCAAAACCACCCGTTTCTTTCAACGACTGGCCAAAGGAGGCATTATAGACCTCATCCCTCATCAGGAAAAGATACTCCATATCCGTATCACCAACTTTGATCTTTGGACCGGACGTATCCCTTCGGAAGCCAAAGACGCCCGAAAGGAAGAAATCTCCACAGACTTCGACCTTTTCTGGGACAAATACCACACCGTGATGCGGAAGCCGAAAGTCAACGTCGCCCGCGGCCGCCGCGAATGGAACAAGCTCACCCGCGAGGAACAACAACTGGCAATAGACCGCATCGAGGACGTCTACTACCACACCAACGACACCCGCTTCATCGCCCACGCTTCCACTTACCTGAAAGACAAGGCTTTTCTGAACGAATATATGGACTAAAAAGACAAAGAATATGCAACCACACGCACCCGAACTCGAAGAAGCCGTCATAGGCGCCTGCCTGATAGAGCAGGAAGCGCTGCCGCTCATAGCGGACAAGTTACGCCCTGAAATGTTCTACGACGACCACCACCAACTGATCTTCGCCGCCCTCATGGCGATGTATCATGCCGGCAAGAAAATCGACATACTGACCGTCAAGGAAGAACTCGCCCGTCGCGGAAATCTGGATGCGATAGGCGGACCGTATGCCATTGTGCAACTGAGCAGCAAAGTCGCCTCCTCCGCACATATCGAATATCACGCGCAAATCATTCACCAGAAATACCTGGCACGCGAAATGGTTGTCGGCTTCAACAAGCTGCTCACCTGTGCCATGGACGAGACGATCGACATCGACGACACTCTCATAGACGCCCACAACCTCCTCGACCGTCTCGAAGGTGAATCCGGCCACAACGCCCACATCCGCGACATGGAAACCCTTATGGCGGACACAATGGAAGAAGCCGAAAGGCGCATCGCCAAGAGCGTGAACGGTGTCACCGGCATTCCCACCGGTCTGACGGAACTGGACAAGAAAACAGGTGGCTTACAGGACAATGACCTCATCGTTATCGCCGCCCGTCCCTCGGTAGGCAAAACGGCCTTCGCCCTCCACCTGGCACGCCATGCGGCTCTGGCGGGGAATGCAGTAGCCGTGTACAGTCTCGAAATGCAGGGCGAACGCCTTGGGGACCGTTGGCTAATGGCCGCCTGCAACATCAACCCGTACCGGTGGCGCAACGGGATTCCCAATCCCCCAAGAGGTAGCGGAGGCACGCACCACCGCCTCGGGACTGGCACAACTGCCTATCTACGTGGACGACAGTTCTTCCGTCAGCATGGATCACATCCGTTCGAGCGCACGGCTGCTGAAAAGCCGCAAGCAGTGTGACATGATTATCATCGACTACCTGCAACTTTGCGACATGAGCACCAAGCAGGTCAACCGGAACCGGGAACAGGAGGTGGCACAAGCCACCCGCAAAGCGAAGTTGCTGGCAAAGGAGTTGCATATCCCCGTCGTGCTGCTGAGCCAGCTGAACCGCGAATCGGAGAACCGTCCCGGAGGTCGTCCGGAACTGGCGCACCTGCGCGAAAGCGGAGCAATCGAACAGGATGCGGACATCGTTATACTCCTTTACCGACCGGCTATGCTGCATATTCCGACCGACCGCGAAAGCGGTTACCCGACAGAGGGACTGGGTGTGGCTATCGTTGCCAAGCAACGTAACGGGGAGACGGGAAATGTGTATTTCGGACATAATCAGTCTATTACAAAATTTTATGACTATGTTCCTCCAATGGAATATTTGAATAAATACGCCAAATAGTTTTGGTTATTTATATAAATAATATAACAGTAAATAATAGCATTATCAACTATTATATCTGCTAAATTATTTTATAAATATAGAGAAAAATAAACGGTTGATTACTTGACTTCGCCTCTTGGATTTTGTATATTTGTAGTATCAGAAAGAGATTATAGAATTATTTATCTAAACCTTAACTTTTTAATTTTATGGATGTATTAGTAGAACGCTATCAGCGTAGGAAGTATGTGAATCAGGAGGATGCTCCGATGTTGTATTACATTCGCCAGAAAGCCGGCAATGTAAGAGTCATGGATGTCGATACAATGGCTTCCGCCATTGAAAGCAAGTCGTCGCTTACGGCAGGGGATGTGAAGCATACCATTGAAGCATTTGTGGAGCAGTTGCGGTTGTCGCTTACTCAGGGCGATAAAGTGAAAATCGACGGGTTGGGAACGTTTTTCATATCACCTTGACCAGTGACGGTACGGAGGTGAAGAAGGATTGCACGGTACGCAGTATCCGCCGTGTCAATGTCCGTTTCGTTGCCGATAAGGCGCTGAAGTTAATCAATTCGAGCCACACGAGCACGCAGAGCGATAATAATGTGGTGTTCGCATTGGGTGGTAAAGGCGACGGCAGCGATCCGGACGAGGGTGGTTCGGGTAGCGGCTCCGGAGGTTCGGGTGAGGAGAAACCGGGCGGAGGCGGAGTGACACCGGACCCGTCAGTATAAAACCCGAAAAACAGTCCCGCATGGCTTCAGGAGCCGACTTCTACGGTTCCACGCCATGCGGTTTCTGTTTTCAATCTTCAACTTTCAATATTCAATTTTTAATTAAATAAGATGTTAGACAAAATCATTGATATTATCATGACCGTCCTTCCTTTTTTCGGAGGTCGCAAGAAGCGTCAACAGATGATGCAGGAAGTCAAAGAATTCAGCGAATTAGTGAAAGAGCAGTACAATTTCCTCATGCAGCAGCTTGAGAAGGTATTGAAGGATTATTTCAACCTGAGCGACCGTGTGAAGGAGATGCATTCCGAAATCTTTTCGCTGAAAGGTAAGTTGTCGGAAGCTATTGCCCTGCAATGCGTCAATAAAGAGTGTATCCAACGAAATAACGGCAACGCATGAGAGCTATCAGTCTGATCGTTGTCCACTGTTCCGCCACTCGTGAGGACAAGAGTTTCACCGAGCACGACCTGGACGTTTGCCACCGTCGTCGTGGTTTCAACGGTGTGGGGTATCATTTTTATATTCGCAAGAATGGGGACATCAAATCGACCCGTCCTCTCGAACGCATCGGTGCGCACGCCCGTGGCTTCAACAGTGAAAGTATCGGTATCTGCTATGAGGGCGGTCTGGACAGCGAGGGACATCCCAAAGACACCCGGACACCGTGGCAGAAACATTCTTTGCGTGTGCTTATCCTGACGTTATTGAGGGATTATCCCGGATGTCGTGTCTGCGGACATCGTGACCTGAGTCCCGACCTCAACGGCAACGGTGAGATTGAACCGGAGGAATGGATCAAGGCTTGTCCTTGCTTCGACGCCGAAAAGTGTTGGAGCGAAAGTAAGTATTGAAAAGCCCGGACTTTCGCAAGCATCCTGCATAGCTTCTCCTCCTTCGGGAAGGAGGAGTCCCCGTAGGGGGAGGTGGTAGGAAAAATAATGAGTTTACCTTTTTAAAAGAAATAAAGGAATATACCTTATCTCTACCTACCACCCCGCCCTTTGGGCACCCCTCCTTCCCAAAAGGAGGGGGAAGCCTGCTGGTATAATTCCCTGCGGTATAATTCTCAGCAGTATAATCCATGCGGAATGCAGCACTTACGAAACTTGAATTATTAATTCAAAGATATCTCCCGCTCCGACAAGTCCATAATGGGAATAAGCGAATGACGAGAGATATCAATGAAGTTTGTCGATATCCCGGTTTCTAAATATTTAATTATTTAGTTGAACCTGCCGGATATGTAATAGTCAATTCTGTTTCAGCATTCTCCGGTGCTCCCCAACCTGTAGTAGCTATCACTTTAATTTTCACTGTAATAGGATTAACGATTGCACCTTCTTGTGCTCTGATATATCACAGGAATAGGATTATCGGAAGTTGAGTCTATGCTATTTAAAACCTCGGCAGTGGTTTCTTCATGAGCCATGCGGTGGAGATCATAATGATGCTTCTTCAATAATTCGACCAAATAGGTAAGGCGTACCCGTTTCAAACCAGTAACTGCCAAACTCCTGATACTTGAATGCATTAAGCAAACTAAACGGATTGTAAATGCCGATAGAGTTATATGTAAAATGATAACCGTCGTAATAGTCACGCAGTTTCTTGCATATTTCATCATACGTTACTCCCTGGGCATCCGCCAATTCATGCAATTCACTTTCAAGATTATCATGAAGCTCCTGTTCGCTGATACCGCAAAGGTCCACATATATCTGACGCATAGATATATCGTCAAGATTGTTCAAGTCACTGAATACACTAACTTTTTGCCAAATTTCGTAACACCCGTCAACATAGCAAACTTAATATAACCGTCCATTGACTTCAACACACCATAGAAAGCCTTCAACGTATTCCGATATTCTTCTTGCAACTCATCTCTTCCAATAGCCTGCAACATGGGCTTATCATACTCGTCAACGAGAATCACAACACGCTGTCCCGTTTTCTCCGCCGCCAAACGAATAAGGGTGACCAAACGCTCGTCTATCGTCTCATCTTTAGAACATGAGCCATACTGAGACTCATATACCAGCAACTGACGGTCGACAAGACGAATAAGATCATCTACCGTATCGAATTTCTTTGCATTCAGATCCAGATGAATAACGGGATATTTTATCCAATCCTTCTCCAGCTTTTCCATTGCCAGCCCCTCAAAAAGTTCTTTTTTCCCGGAAAAATAAGCCTCAAGCGTGGATATTAACAGACTCTTGCCGAAACGACGCGGGCGGCTCAGGAAGTGATACACCTTTCTACCTAAATAATGGTAACTATCCATGCAAAAACAATTAAAAAGATTGGTTGCCAAAAATAGAAAAAGGGCATACCCGAATGGATATACCCTCTCCTTGTTTTCTAATATCTTAGCAGACTTCTAATCTTACTTTTTAGAAGCTTCCAAAGATGCTTTACGGAATTCTTTCATTGCTTTTTCAATGTCCAAAGAAGCTTTACGAGCGCGAGTTCCTGCTGCTTTGTTACCGTTTTCGATCTGTGCGTTAGCATCTTTTGAGAAGTCAGCATAAAGAGCTGCTACCTTTTCTACCAATTCTTTCATAATCCTTTTATTTTTTCGTTAATAATGTGCCGCAAAAATACACTGTTTCCCGAAATAAAAGCATAAAATCAATATTTTTTTTGAAATAATCTTCGAAAAATACCTAAAAAAGGCTTTTTACCTTTTTTACCTACCTTTGTAGCCATGAAACTGCTTACAGATACCGATTATATACATGCATTGATTGCTGAAGGAGAGCATCAGCAACAGGATTTCAAATTTGAAATTTCCGACGCACGCAAAATAGCCAAAACCTTGTCCGCCTTTGCCAACACCGACGGAGGAAGATTGCTTATTGGCGTGAAGGACAATGGAAAAATAGCAGGCGTACGCTCCGAAGAAGAGAAATATATGATTGAAGCTGCCGCACAACTTTACTGTATCCCCGAAGTGGAATATACCATGCAGACATATATAGTGGAAGGCCGGCAAGTATTAGTAGTTACCATTGAGGAAACACCCCACAAACCGGTATACGCCAAAGACGAAAACGGAAAGCCTCTAGCCTACCTCCGCATCAAAGATGAAAATATATTGGCAACTCCTATCCACCTCCGTGTATGGCAACAAAGCGACAGTCCACGGGGAGAACTGATCCGTTATACCGAACGGGAACAACTCTTGCTCGACCAACTGGAACAAGGTAACTTACTCTCACTCAACCGCTACTGCCGCCGAACGGGACTTTCCGCCGGGCCGCCGAACATCTGTTGGCGCCAAATTTGTCCGTTATAATATTGTGGAACCTGTATTCGAAAATCATAAGTTTTACTTCCGAATTAAGAACGAATAACCACAAAAAATACCGGATATTTGGACGGTTCCGCCAACAGTGTACAACTCGCCCAACAAAAAAAGAGATAATGCCGGACATCGAAAAGGACTTGGAATGTTGGTGAAACCCAAACTGTTTTTGTACCTTTGCACACAAATTGCCATGTGGGAGTCAGGGGACACACTTTCCACTCATTCAAATAGTAATTTGTAAATAATATAATCATTAATATAACAATGGGCTTATTTGGTTTATTCAAGAAAAAAATCCGATGAAACAAAAGTCGGCAATGTAGAAGATTTCATATCACTGACCCGGGTTTATTTCCAGTCAGTTATCGCCACAAACCTTGGTATCACCAATATCCGTTTTTTTGCCGGACGTGGCTAACTTCAAACGTCTGTTTAAAGTGCCTACACAAAACGGTAAACTGGGACTGGGTGAGAAGTCCGCCTCACGCAAAATGCTGATGCAGGACTACGGACTGAACGATAATTTCTTCAAAGAAATCGATGCATCCGTAAAACGTAATTGCCGCACACAGAATGATATCAATCTTACTTATTTATGTATCAGGGGTTCTCGAATGACCTGATGATGTTAATGGGTAACTTGATGCAGTGGAAATTCCGTATGCCGTCTATCTTCAAAAGGCACTGTATGGAATGACGCAGAAAACGGTTCATGACGTATGTACCAAAACGGTATGGAAGGCTGACGACGTGCACAAGACGGCTATGGCTGTCCGTCAGTACAAAGAACGTCTCGGATACTCCGAACAATGGATGACGGATTATGTTTACAATATCGTTCTTCTCGCCAAGAAAGAACCGAAACGGAAGAACGACGACACAGAGACAAAAAAATAGTCTGTCCGAAATGTTAGAAAGAAAAAAAGATTCGTAAAGAATTGAACGATAGAAAAAGCGGAGGTTTTGTTCCTCCGCTTTTTTGTTATCTTTATAGGCTCTATGAAAATTGACGCATCATCCTTATTTATGAACCTACAAAAAGAAATAGATCGCTTATGAAACAAAAGAAATTGCTTACACTTACTTTTTCACAGTTGAAACAAATCTATAATCAAGAGCTACCGGAACTAGTGGAGATAGCGGAAAAAAGTACTAACTGTTGAGGACTTTAAGGCTGAATTACTGACTTTTTCGGAAACTTGTGATATAAAGAGTGATACTGCGAAGGAGGCGAGGGAGCAAATTCGACTCTTACTCGATTATGATGGGCAGAATGTCCATGAACTGTCTACTGGACAGGATATGTCAGTACAGACGATTCGGTTGCTTTATGAGTTTCTGACGGGAACGTTGGAAAATATGGAAATGCCGACGGATTTGTTTATTGAATTGTTTCAGCTGTTCAAAAGGCTGAAAGAAGAAACGGTTCCTCTACCTTCACCTCAACGTATCAAAGAGCCGAAATGACCGCTGGGAAACCGGACTGGACGAAGAGGTGAGAGAGAGATTCGCGATGAAAACAAGGAGAGAATGTTACATTTACTGATTCAGAAGATTGAAAACAGGAAGTCGAAACCTTCAGTTCGTTTTCATTTTGAGGAGGGAATGAGTTATGAGGAAAATACCGGTTGGTGAGCGAATGGTGGAATGATTTTTTCGTTTTCACTTGGCAATGGCTGTTAAGAGTCCGGGAGAGTTGAACCGTTTTCTAGGAAATTCACTTTCGTCAGAAACAATGTATTTGCTTCATCGTGCCCGTAAAGAAAAGGATGCCGTTTTTTGCCACTCCTTATTATTTATCATTACTTAATGTAACGGGATATGGATATAATGACGAGGCAATCCGAAGTTATATTCTTTATTCACCACGATTGGTAGAAACGTATGGAAATATTCGTGCATGGGAAAAGGAAGATATTGTAGAGGCGGGAAAACCGAATGCTGCGGGGTGGATTTTACCGGACGGACATAATATTCATCGACGCTATCCGGAGGTGGCAATTCTTATTCCCGATACAATGGGACGGGCTTGCGGAGGGCTTTGTGCTTCTTGCCAACGTATGTATGACTTCCAAAGCGAACGGCTAAATTTCGAATTTGAGACTTTACGCCCGAAGGAATCATGGGACCGCAAATTGCGCCGGTTGATGACTTACTTTGAAGAGGATACACAATTACGGGATATTCTCATAACGGGTGGTGACGCATTGATGAGCCAGAATAAGACACTACGACATATACTGGAAGCAGTGTATCGAATGGCAGTCCGCAAGCAGAGAGCAAATCTTGAAAGGCCCGAAGGAGAGAAGTATGCAGAACTGCAACGGGTACGGTTGGGATCACGGTTATTGGCTTATCTGCCAATGCGTATTAATGATGAACTGGTTGAAATTCTACGCGAATTTAAAGAAAAGGCTTCAGCAATTGGTGTCAAGCAGTTTATTATTCAGACCCATTTTCAAACACCGCTAGAGGTGACCCCCGAAGCGAAAGAGGCAATCCGGAAAATCCTTTCTGCGGGGTGGATCATTACGAACCAGTTAGTGTATACGGTGGCTGCTTCGCGCCGGGGACATACGACACGACTCCGACAGGTACTTAATTCATTGGGAGTTGTATGTTACTATACTTTCTCTGTAAAAGGATTCAATGAAAAATTATGCAGTATTCGCACCGAACAGTCGTTCAATGCAAGAACAACAGGAAGAAAAGATATATGGTCAAATGACTCCGGAACAAGCGGAAGAACTGTACAGGATACTGGAAACGAAAGTAGGTGCGGATATTGAAAACACAAGAGGATGTTGCCAAGCAACTAAGACGTTTCATGAGAAAACATCGCCTGCCCTTCCTTGCTACCGATCGCAGTGTGCTGAATCTGCCGGCTATCGGTAAAAGTATGACTTTTCAGTTAGTAGGACTTACGGAAGAAGGAAAACGTATCCTATGTTTCGAACACGACGGTACACGGCATCATAGTCCGATTATCAATCAAATGGGACAAATTTATATCGTAGAGAATAAGTCGTTGGCTGCTTATCTACGCCAATTAGGAAAAATGGGGGAAGACCCGGAAGATTATGCTTCAATATGGACTACACCAAAGGGGAAACCGAACCTCGCTTCAGTCTTTTACGAGTATCCTGATTTCCCCCTTCCGGACGACAGAAAAGATGAGTAATTTAAGTATTACGCCAAGTTAGTTCTCTTTTACGCGTATTACGACATTCGCAATAATTGCAGTAAGGCCTCCGGTGGTGATTCCTGAAGAAAATATGCTTCGTATCGCTTCCGGAGCCTGTTTCAAGACATCCGGCATAATCAGATAACCACGGACCGGGCGTCCCGCATCATTTGGTGCAAAATGGTCAAGATCATACCCCACCGACTCCGCATCCATCTCCCCGCCCAGCTCTTCATCCACAATCGAGAGAATCCCCTGTTCCAGTTCTTCATAAAAATATCGCTCGTCCACATCCCGCGTGACACCGCCGGATACCAGCGTGAAGAAATTGTCCTTCGCGTGGGAATATCCGATGTGCGCCGCGTATGTATACTGGTTATCATCTGAAATGCCGCTTCCACAGACATTGTTTGCGATTTTCGCCTCCGTATCCGCAAACAGGTACGCGATGTCATCCCCATATTTAAAATAATTAGCTGGTGCGCGGTATCCGATGAAGGTTCCTCTGTGTCCGGCAGCCCCGGTTCCCGACTGACCGATCATTCCCTCAAACCGCCCCACTTTCAAGTCTCCGCTGATTCGTTCTCCAACGAGTCCTCCGACATTCTGGCTGCCAGAACCGCCGATCGTGCCATTTACATAGGTATTGTAGAGAGCCGCCCCATTCTGAAGCCCCACGATCCCGCCGACAGTCGCATCCGTTCCCTGAATCCGCGAGGTGCTGTTATCCCCGGTGCGGACCTGGCAGTCAATGATACGAGAATCATCCGACGCTTCCCCGGCGATTCCGCCCGCAAGCGCCTGCGCTCCGGCTGCACGTCCCGTCGTTCGGACGGTTACCTGTGCCATTCCGTTTTCCACCGTGCTGCCTTCCATGTGCCCGATCATTCCACCGACCGCTCCGGTTCCTTCCACATCGCCTTTTACCTGACTATTAAAAATCTTGGAATCCTTCGCATTTCCTGCCAAAATTCCCACCTGACGCACTCCTTTGACCGGCTTTCCTGGTTCCAGCGTCAGATTTCGGATCTCCGCCCCATCCAGCGCACCAAAAATCCAATATTCGGCGAACTGCCTCCTGCAAACCGGAAATTTGAAATCTTATAACCGTTTCCATCCAGATTTGCCGTAAACGGGTGCGTCACCTCCCCTGAAAATTCCGAATCATCCCGGTAATAACCGATCGGATTCCAGTCCATTCCTCCCAGATCGATGTTCGCCGTCAGCTCAAACCATGCGCCCCGGTAATCCCCACGATCTCTTCTTCCACCTCGCCGTAATCCGGCTGCATGCCAAACGCCGCCAGGAAGCTAAGTCCCATCAGCTGATGTTTCGTGCGTATCTGATACGGTTTTTGTTTCGTTCCAAGTCCATGTGTTCCATCCAGAAAGCTCAAATCCGCCACATCCCAGTTTTCCCAGAGATTTCCGAGGCTGGCGCTGACGCTAACGCGCGGCATGATTAATTGTGAAGGAGTTGCCTCTATGACTTTGGAAGAACGTAATTCAGAGGGAGTTGCCCTCACATCCGCATTCATAAGCTCACTGGACGATGCAGCCAGCTTCTGCCATTCTTTCCGACTTTTTATGGCATCGTCTGTATCATCCAACTTTTCCTTCCTTTCCTAAATAATCCCCAAATCCCAATCCTCAAACACAAACCCACTCGCCGCAAACGCCGGCAGCGTCGCCGACAAAAGCATCGTCGTCATCACCGCAAATGGAATGACTTTTTTCATCTTCTTTTTCCCCATACACGTTCCCCTCTTTCCCCCAAACATTAGATTGATTTCCCCTTGTCCAATCTCTTCTCCTAATCAAACTGCCAAACAGCTTCACTCCCGCTTTCCAAGCTCAACAAGTATTCTACATCTGTGACAGTGCA
>VOFJ01003404.1_pt1 | contig 17394 bp, 24 predicted proteins | sample 5384081 | NCBI WGS metagenome assembly VOFJ01 (sample SAMN12384729, study PRJNA508395) | human gut metagenome | isolation source: healthy gut I | host: Homo sapiens
ATCAGTATTACTTTGATTTCAGTTACGTATTGCTCCTGATGCTCCTCACGAAGTTTTGTTGGTCCTGGACGGTTCGACAGGTCAGAATGCTTTTGAACAGGCAAAACAATTTACTGCTGCAACCGAAGTGAATGCCTTGGCTGTAACGAAACTGGACGGAACGGCTAAAGGTGGTGTAGTGATCGGTATTTCAGACCATTTTTCGTATCCCGGTGGAAGTATATCGGCCTGGGTGAAGGAATGGAGGATCTGCAGGTCTTTAATAAAAAGGAATTTGTCAATTCGCTATTTGGAGAATAATAATACCAGATAAAGTACTTTTCCCCTCTTGAGAGGGGGCAGGGGGGTGTTAAAGCCTGTTTTTGGACAGAATTATAACATACCCCTTATCCCCTCTCAAGAGGGAACTAGTTACTATCAGTCCGTAAAATAATATGAGGAAAAATAAAGTAGATATCATAACGCTTGGGTGTTCGAAGAATCTGGTTGATTCTGAACAACTGATGCGTCAGTTTGTAGCTAACGGTTATACGGTGGAGCATGATCCGCATAAAATAAACGGGGGAGATCGTTGTCGTTAATACTTGCGGTTTTATCGGTGATGCGCAGGAAGAATCGATAAACATGATTCTGGAACTGGGTGAAGCCAAGAAAAAAAGGAAAGATCGGCCAGTTGTATGTAATGGGATGTCTCACCGAACGTTTTCTGGAGGAAATGAAACAGGAATTGCCGGAGGTAGACCGCTTTTACGGTAAATTCAACTGGAAGCAACTCCTTACTGATATCGGTAAAATCGTATCATCGTGAACTGGCTTCCGACCGTGTATTGACCACCCGAAACATTATGCCTTTCTGAAAATAGCGGAGGGGGTGTAACCGAACTTGTTCGTATTGTGCCATTCCGATCAGTACGGGGCGTTACCAGTCCATACCGATGGAGCAGATAGAAGAAGAGGTCCGTTTGCTTGTGGCACAGGGTGTAAAAAGAATTTCAGGTGATCGCCCAGGATTTGACTTATTACGGAAAAGATATATATAAAAGGTACGCGTTGCCGGAACTGGTCGAACGTATCTCCGATATTCCGGGAGTGGAATGGATCCGCTTGCATTATGGTTATCCGTCCCATTTCCCTTATGATTTGTTGCGGGTGATGCGTGAACGTGCAAATGTCTGCAAATATCTGGATATCGCTTTACAACATATCAAGCGATCCGATGCTTACAAAAATGCGCCGCAATATCACGAAGGAAGAAACGTATGCTTTGCTGGAACGCATCCGTGAAGAAGTTCCGAGGTAATCCATATCCGTACAACCTTGATGGTGGGCCATCAAACGGGACTTGAGGAACTGGTCGAGTTTGAAAAAGGCACGTTTCGAACGTATGGGTGCTTTTGCCTATAGCCATGAAGAGGGTACCTTTTCATTCAAAAATTATACGGATGATGTGCCCGACGAAGTCAAACAGGAACGTCTGGATTCATCTCATGCGGATACAGGGAAAGAATATCTGCTGGGGTGAATGAGTCGAAAGTGGGTCAAACTTTTAAAGTAATAATCGACCGGGAAGAGGAAGACGGCTATATCGGTCGTACCGAATTCGATTCTCCGGAGGTAGATCCTGAAGTGATTGTTTTTAAAGAGCACTCATTGAAGCCAAGGGGAGAGTTTTACAACGTAAATATCGAAGAATCACAGGCTTTCGACCTTTACGGAAAAGTGTTGCTTTGATATAAAAAGCATTAAGAAGTTTGTCTGTTTACAAAAAATTACTAATATCGTGGCTGAATCTATAGATGAAGCAAGTATGAAAAACAAGGAACTGATTACAGAATTATCTGTAAAACTGGGATGGACGTCGAAAAAGAGGTAACAGAAATGTTGGCCGCTTTTGGGGCTGTGGTCGGTTCGAAACTGGCGGATAATGATGCTGTCTATTTACAGGGATTCGGGCTGTTTGAAGTCAAGAAGAAAGCGGAACGTATCTCTGTTAATCCTGCAAGTGGAAAACGTTATCTGGTCCCACCCAAGCTGGTTCCTGTCTTTTAAGCCGGGGGCGACCCTGAAATCAAACTAAAAGAACTGAGCGACAATGAATAGTCGGCTGACAATACAAGATCTGGCCGGTTTACTGGCCGAGCGTACCGGAAAGGATAGGAATAGCGCCGAGCAATTCCTGAGAGAGTTTATTGCCATCGTATCACAAGGAGTTTTTACCGACAAAGTTGCTAAAATAAAAGGGACTTGGTAGTTTTAAAATCGTTTTTGGTAGAAAAACGGGAGAGTATCCATGTGAATACCGGTGAGCGTTTCCTGATACCTGCACATTATAAGTTTTCCTTCCTCCCTGATAAAGAATTACGTGAACTGGTAAATAAACCATTTTCTTTTTTTGAAACTACGGAATTGAACGAAGATGTTGACTTTACCGACCTGGACGTATCCAATACGGTGGAAGACAAAGAAGCGGAAGATGAATCTGTCGAAGAAATCCTTCAGGAAAGTGAAGAAGTGATCGTTGAAACACCGGAGCCATTGCAACCGGCAGATGATGTCTGTGTTTCTGAAGAACTTCCGGAGGTTGAGCTGCCGGTCGAAGAACCCGCAAAAAATGAACCGGAAGAAGTAATCGAAGAATCGATAGTCCCGGACGAGTCCTCTCCTGCAGAAAATGATATTCCTGAGCAAACCGAACCAGAAAATATATCTTCAGACCAGTTAGAAGAAGAGACGAAGCAAGAACCTTCAGTTGCCAATTATCCAAGCATGGACGGGTTTCAGATTGAAGACGAGAAGCCGACGGCTTCTCCCTGGATCAAAATACTGGTATCCGTCGGTGTTGTTGCCATCGTTGCAATAGCATGTATCATCCTGTATCTTAACCGGAGTTTATTTTTGGGATCTGATACGTCGAGATCGACTGTCCTGACAGGTATGTCGTTGCCGGGAACAGCTGTTGTTCCTGAGGATACGACCCGTATGGAAGAACCCGGAAGTAACAGAAGCGGAACCTGAAACGGTGGAGGAGAAGGATACGGTTTCCGTCGAGTCCGTAGCACCGATAGTCGAGCCTGCGGCACAAACACCTAAAATACTGGCAAAAGTAAAAATAGAACCAAAGGAAGTCGTCTGACCTTGATCTCTCTTGAATATTATGGGAGTAAAATATTCTGGGTTTACCTGTATGAATATAATAAATCTGTCATTAAGGACCCGAACAATGTCCCCGTAGGTACTGAGATACAGGTGCCTGCACCGGAACTGTACGGAATAGACAAACATAGCCGTGCTTCCGTAGAGAAAAAGCTGCTGCACGTCAGACAGAAATATTGTCCGGAAAATTGTAACTAAAATCCACGATTTTTAAGTAAAATAAAACAAAACGAGGAAGTGTTGGTTAGTATTATTTAACTGCAAAAGTGAAGGATACGAATTTAACATTTCTAATTTTGTGCATCCTAAAAAATCAACGTAAAATTGGGACAATATAATAACAATATAATAGAATAAATCTTATGAGTCAGACAGTAGACATTCGTGAGTTGAATGAGCGAATTGAAAGTAAAAGTTCGTTTGTGAACATGATTACGATGGGTATGGACAAAGTAATCGTCGGACAAAAGCATTTGGTTGAATCCTTGTTGATCGGTTTGCTTTCGGACGGACATATCCTGTTGGAAGGTGTGCCGGGTTTGGCTAAGACACTTGCCATTAAAACATTGTCGTCGTTGATCGACGCTAAATACAGCCGAATCCAGTTCACCCCGGACTTACTTCCGGCCGATGTGATCGGTACGATGATTTACAGTCAGAAAAGCGAAGAGTTCCAGGTAAAGCAAGGCCCGATCTTCGCTAATTTTGTGTTAGCGGACGAGATCAACCGTGCCCCGGCGAAAGTACAGAGTGCCTTGTTGGAGGCCATGCAGGAGCGTCAGGTCACGATCAGCGAGCATACCTACAAGTTGCCGAAGCCTTTCTTGGTAATGGCTACCCAGAACCCGATCGAGCAGGAGGGTACGTACCCGTTGCCTGAGGCGCAGGTAGACCGTTTCATGTTGAAGGTGATCATCAATTACCCGAAGAAGGAGGAGGAGAAACTGATCATACGCCAGAATATATCCGGAGAACGTCCGGAGATCAAGCCGATCTTAACGAAAGAGGAGATCCTCGACGCCCGTAACGTGGTTCGTGAGGTTTATTTGGACGAGAAGATCGAGCGTTACATCGTGGATATCGTCTTCGCTACCCGTTTCCCGGCTGAGGCTGGTTTGCCGAACTTGGCGAGCATGATCTCTTTCGGTGCTTCCCCTCGTGCGTCTATCAACTTGGCGCTGGCCGCCCGTGCGTATGCCTTTATCAAACGCAGAGGATATGTGATCCCCGAAGATATCCGTGCCGTATGCCACGACGTGATGCGTCACCGTATCGAGGCCGAAGGACATCCGAAGAGGTGATCAGCGAAACTTAACAAAGGAGAGGTGCCTTAACCTTCGGTTCTGGAAATGCTTTTTACTGGTGAAAAAGGAGGAAACGACTTTAGCGAAAGATCTTGAATAAAGTAGAAGTTCCTTAAATGGAGACAAGCGAATTATTAAAGAAGGTACGCCGTATCGAGATAAAGACCCGTGGTCTTTCCCGTAACATCTTCGCCGGCCAGTACCATTCGGCTTTCAAGGGCCGTGGTATGGCGTTCAGCGAGGTGAGGGAATATCAGTACGGCGATGATATCCGGGATATCGACTGGAACGTGACCGCCCGCTACGTCCGCCCTTATGTCAAGGTGTTCGAGGAGGAGCGTGAGCTGACGGTGATGCTGCTGATCGACGTGTCCGGTAGCCGTGACTTTGGCTCCGTCAACGTCATGAAGAAGGAGGTGATCACCGAGATCGCCGCTACCTTGGCTTTCTCGGCGATACAGAACAACGATAAGATCGGCGTGGTGTTCTTCTCGGACAAGATCGAGAAGTTTATCCCGCCCCAGAAAGGAAAGAAACATATCTTATATATCATCCGGGAGCTGATCGATTTCCATCCCGAGGAGACGAGAACGGATATCAGCCAAGTGTTGAAATACTTGACCAACGCCATCAAGAAGCGTTGCACGGCTTTCCTCATTTCCGATTTTATCGATAAGGAGGGTTTCAAGGACGCCCTGACGGTGGCCAACCGCAAGCATGACATGGTAGCCATTCAGGTGTACGACCGTCGTGAGACCGAGCTTCCCGCCGTAGGCCTTATGAAGATCAAGGACGCCGAGACCGGGAAGGAGCAATGGATAGACAGTTCCTCCGCCCGTGTGCGCGCGGCCTATAAGGAATGGTGGGAGAAACGGCAGGCGAAGATGAGCGATACGTTCAAGAAATGCCGTGTAGACTCCGTATCTGTCCGTACCGAGGATGATTATGTGAAAGCATTGATTGCTCTTTTTGACAAACGTAATTAAAGCAAGCAGATGAAATTGATAAAGAAAAGTATCCTGTTTCTGGTCGCCGCCGCTTCCCTCGTGGGGGGAAGGGCATATGCGCAAAGGCCGTTGATCGATGTCGCTATCGACTCGGCCGCCATATTGATCGGAGAGCAGACTACCTTGCACCTTACGGTAACGGCGGATAAGGATCGCCCCGTGCAGATCGTGATCCCGAACGATACCTTGATGACGGGGGTGGAGGTACTGAACCTCTCCAAGGCGGACTCCACGGAGATCGAGAACGACCGGCTCGTTATCAAGCAGGATGTATTGATTACCTCGTTTGACTCGTCACTCTATCTGTTGCCTCCGTTGAAGGTGATAGACGGGGTGGATACCGTATATTCCAACCAAGTCGCCTTGAAGGTCTCCACGATTCCCGTGAACGCGGACAAGCCGGAGGAGTTCAACGACATCAAGACCGTATGGAAGCCACCTTTCGTATGGGCCGATTATTATCCGATCATTTACGGGATCTTGCTGGCCCTGTTCTTGATTTGCGTGATCGCCTATATCGTGAAACGGATCCGTGCGAAGAAGTCGTTGATCCCATTCAAGAAAGAGGAGCCGAAACTTCCGCCTCACGAGCAGGCCATCAAGGAACTGGATGAGATCAAGCAACAGAAACTCTGGCAGCAAGGACGAAGCAAGGAGTATTACACCTTGATCACGGATACGCTGCGTAAGTATATCGAGGAACGTTTCGGTATCAATGCCATGGAGATGACTTCCGGTGAGATCTTGGACCTGATCCGCAAGAACTCCGAGGCGCAGAGCGTGTACGATAACTTGAGGCAGATTCTGCAATTGGCCGACTTCGTGAAATTCGCCAAGATGAACCCGCTGCCGGATGAGAATGATTTGAGTATGATGAACGCGTATTTGTTCGTGAACCAGACGAAGGAGGAGGAGATGGTGGAGCTGGTTGACAGTCCCCTGTCAGATGAGCTGACAGCCTCGGGTCAAGAGGAGCGACAGCCTGCTGTCAAAGCCGTTGACAGCCCTCTGTCAAATGAGCCGGTAGCCCCGTGTCAAGACGACTTGACACGCTATCAGCCCAAGTCTACGAACGATACAACTAATTTAAAGGATTAAGAGATGGTATTTGCGAATCCTAATTATTTATATTTATTGTTGTTGCTCATCCCGATGATCGGATGGTACGTCTACAAGCTGAGCAAGAGTCAGGCCAGCTTGCAGGTCTCCTCGTCGGAGGCGTTCGAGGCGCCGGGAGCGGTATCATGGATCGTGTACTTGCGTCACGTGCCTTTCGTGTTGCGTATGGTAGCGGTAGCGCTGCTGATCGTGATCTTGGCCCGTCCGCAATCCACGAATAGTTGGTCCAATTCTTCCACGGAAGGTATCGATATCATGTTGGCGATGGATATCTCGGGGAGTATGCTGGCGCAAGACTTGAAACCGAACCGCTTGGAGGCGGCGAAGGATGTGGCCGCGTCGTTCATCAACGGCCGTCCGAACGATAACATCGGTCTCGTGGTCTTTTCTGCTGAGAGCTTTACGCAATGCCCGTTGACAACCGATCATACGGTCTTGCTGAACCTCTTCAAGGATATCCAAAGCGGTATGATCCAAGACGGAACGGCAATTGGGTTGGGCTTGGCGAATGCCGTGAGCCGTATTAAGGACAGCCACGCTAAGTCGAAGGTGATTATCCTTCTGACCGATGGTTCGAACAACGCCGGCGAGATCGCTCCGGTTACCGCTGCCGAGATCGCCAAGACGTTCGGCGTGCGTGTCTATACGATCGGAGTCGGAACGAAAGGCATGGCGCCGTATCCGTTCCAGACCGCTTTCGGCGTGCAGTACCAGAATATACCGGTAGAGATCGACGAGGCTACGTTGAAGCAGATCGCCTCTACCACGGGAGGGCAATATTTCCGTGCTACGGACAACGCCAGCCTGAAGGAGATCTATTCGGAGATCGACAAGATGGAGAAGACCAAGATCAGCGTGCAGGAATACAGTAAAAAGCAGGAAGAGTACAAGAATTGGGCGATCCTGCTGTTCGCGCTGTTGCTGGTCGAGATATTATTGAGAAATACATTGTTAAGAAATATACCGTAAATATAAAAGGCTTATGTTTCGTTTTGCACATCCGGACTTTTTATACTTGCTTTTTCTCCTTCCCGCGTTGGTGGCGTTCTACGTGTACGCCATGATCGTGAAGAAGAAAGCGATAAAGAAATACGGTAACCCTACGTTGTTGGCAGAGTTGATGCCGGAGGTTTCTCCCAAGCGTCAGCATCTGAAGTTTTGGCTGTTGTTCGGAGCCATCACGATGGTTATCATAGTTATGGCCGGACCTCAATTCGGCTCGAAACTGGAGACGGTGAAGCGTCAGGGAGTAGAGATCATGGTGTGTCTGGACGTATCCAACTCCATGTTGGCCGAGGACGTGTCGCCCAACCGTTTGGATAAGGCCAAACAGATGCTATCCCGATTGACGGACGGCTTTACGAATGATAAGGTAGGCTTGATCGTGTTCGCCGGCGACGCTTTCACGCAGTTGCCGATCACCTCGGATTATATCTCCGCCAAGATGTTCTTGTCCTCTATCAACCCGTCGATGGTCTCTACGCAAGGTACGGCGATCGGTGCCGCCATCAACTTGGCCGCCCGTTCCTTTACCCCGGACGAGACGACCGATAAGGCGATCATCTTGATCACCGACGGCGAGAACCATGAGGACGACGCTATCGGTGCCGCCAAAGCCGCCGCCGAGAAGGGCATCCACGTGAACATCGTGGGAATGGGTGATCCGAAAGGTTCTCCGATCCCCATCCAAGGAAGCAATAATTATATGAAGGATAAGGACGGAAACGTGGTGATCACGAAGCTGAACGAGCAGATGGGTCAAGAGATCGCCGCCGCCGGAAACGGTATGTACGTACGTGCGGACAATACGAACTCCGCCTTGAAAGCCCTTCAGAAAGAAATCGAGAAAATGAACAAGACGGAGCTGGATAGCAAGGTCTATTCCGAGTATGACGAGCAGTTCCAGATTTTCGCTTGGATAGCTTTGTTCCTCTTGATCGCCGATTTCATGACCTTGGATCGTAAGAACCATATATTTAGGAAAGTAAAATTATTCTCTTAATTCGACGAATGATGAGACGTATATATAAATCTATGATATGGGGTATCGGTCTTGGCGCTCAGCGCTGGGGCGGTCTCTGCCCAGAAAGCTGAACGTAAGAACGTACGTGAGGGGAACAAGCTGTATGAGAGCGAAGAAATTTACCGAGTCCGAAATTGCTTACCGTAAGAGCTTGGAGGTGAATCCCCGCTCTACGTTGAAGGAACCTATAATCTGGGGAATTCCCTATACAAGCAAGGCAAGTTCCCCGAGGCCGCCGAGCAATATCAATTGATCGACCGGTATTGCTGAAAAGATGGTGGCTGAAACTGAAGAAGGAAAAGCCCGTCTTGTCGGAGGTGTATCATAATATGGGGAATATCTTCATGCAGAACAAGGATTACGGCAAGGCCGTGGAGGCATTCAAACAGTCTTTGCGTTTGAACCCGAAAGATGACGAGACCCGTTATAACTTGGCCTTGGCCCAGAAACTGCTGTCGGATCAGCAGAATCAGGATCAGAGCCAAGATCAACAGAACGACGACAAGCAGGAGAACAAGGATCAGAAGGACGATCAGCAGCAACAGCAACAACAACAGCCGCAAGACGACCAGAAGCAGGATAAGACCCAAGAGCAACAGCAATCCAACGAGCAAATGAGCAAGGACAATGCCCAGCAGATGTTGGACGCCTTCCTGCAAGACGAGAAAGACACCCAAGAGAAGGTGAAGAAGGCGCAGATGCAGCAGCAACAACGCCGGAAGAGCGAGAAGGAGTGGTAAACTGGATAAGAAAACAGAAAAAACAACAATATAATGAGGAAATTAATTTTCTTATTCATCCTGATGTTAACGGTAGGGGTGGCGACAAAGGCCGCGGATGTGACCTTCAAGGCCTCGGCGCCCCAAGCGGTGGTAATGGGAGAGCAGTTTCTTGCTTGACTTTCACCGTCAATGCCGAAGGCAGGGATTTGAGAGTACAGGAGATGCCAGACTTTGACGTATTAATGGGTCCCTCCCAATCCACCTCCAAGTTCAGTACTGGATGATTAATGGAAATGTTTCTTCGGAGACAAGCTTACATTTACTTATATCCTGATGCCGAAGAAGGAAGGTACGTTTAATATTGGGGCAGCTTCTATCAAGGTAAAAGGAGCGAATTACACATCCAATTCAGGCCATGTAAAAGTACTTCCTCCGGACAAGGCTGCGAAGCAAAATGGCGGACAAGCCGGAACTGGTATAGGAAAGGATGATTATTTTGTAAGAATGGAAGTTTCAAACCGGAATGTATATGAACAGGAAGGTTTTCTGGTCACTTTCAAATTATATGCAGCACGCATGTGCGGACTGGAAGGAGTAAAATTTCCGGAGTTTGAAGGATTTCTTGCTCAGGAAATAGAGTTGCCGCAGGAAAAGCAATGGTCGCAGGAACATTATAACGGTCGTAACTATTTCACCGTTGTTTTGAAACAAACAGTCCTTTATCCGCAACGTTCAGGAAAACTGACAATAGAAAGCGGTAAGTTCGACGCTATTATCAGTATTCCGACACCAACGGAAAATAAACAGCATCTTTGATAGTTCTTCGATGACATGTACGACAGAGTACGGAAAGCATTGGTATCGAGTCCTGCTACAATAGATGTGAAGCCGTTGCCTTCCGGTAAACCGGCATCGTTCTCCGGTGCGGTAGGTAATTTCACCATGACATCGGATATTAATTCCAATAATGTAAAGACAAATGATGCTGTCACTATTAAGGTGAAATTTCCGGTAACGGAAATATCAAACTGATCAAGAATCCGGAAGTGGTTTTCCCGAACGATTTCGATACTTTCGATCCCAAAACAGGAAACAGATGTCAAGAACGACAACTGCCGGAGTAAGCGGAAGCAAGACGATCGAATATATGGCGATACCCCGTTATGCCGGAGATTTTGAGATCCCGGCGATCGCTTTCTCCTATTTCGATATCAAATCAGGTGCTTATAAGACATTGAAGTCCGATCCTTACAAGCTTCATGTAGAACAAGGGAGGGGGGAAGTAGTAATTCTCCGGTCGTGTCTAATTTCAGCAATAAGGAGAGTGTGAAGTATCTGGGTAAAGATATCCGTTTCCTGAAACGAAAGATTTCTCCTTTATCGAGGGAGGTGATGGTATTTTCTTCGGTTCCTTTATGTATTATCTTTGCTATATCGTACCAGCTATCTTGTTTATCGTATTCTTCTTTATTTATCGTAAGCAGGTGAAGGAAAACGCCGACATCGCCTTGGTTCGTACCAAGAAGGCGAACAAGATGGCGGTTAGACGTCTGAAGAACGCTGGCAAGCTGATGAAAGAGAATAAGAAGGAAGAATTCTACGACGAGGTGCTGCGTGCGTTGTGGGGCTATTTGAGCGATAAGCTGAGTATCCCGCAATCCGATCTGACCAAGGATAACGTAGAGATAGAATTGGCTAAATACGGTGTAGACGAATCCTTGACGAATGAGTTCATGGATATCTTGAATACTTGTGAGTTCGCTCGTTACGCTCCGTCCCAAGCGTCGGACGCTATGGATAAGTTGTATGAGCTGACGGTAGACGCTATTGGTAAAATGGAGAATACAATTAAAAAAGTAAGAAGATGAAGATGACTATAAATTTAAGAAAGGTATTGTTTTTCTTATTGACTCTATGTCTGATAGGATCTGCTTATGCGCAAGATACCGCCTTGAAGGAGGCCGAGGTCGCTTACACGAAAGAAGATTACGCAAAGGCGATCGAGCTATATGAGGGAATCTTGAAGAGCAATGGCGAGTCTGCCGCCGTTTATTATAATTTGGGAAATACCTATTATAAGGCGGGTAAGATCGCTCCGGCTATATTGAACTACGAACGTTGTCTTCTGCTGGATCCGGGTGATAGCGATGCTCGCTTCAATTTACAGATGGCCCGTCAGAAGACCATCGATAAGATTGAGCCGGTTGGTGATTTCTTCTTGGTCAAATGGTTTAAGAGCGTGGAGAACCTCGGTTCCGCAGACTCTTGGGCGAAGACAGGTATCGTGTGCTTCCTGTTGTTTATCGGTTGCTTGATCTTGTTCTTTTTCTCTCGTTGGGTACGCTTGAAGAAGATCGGTTTCTATTTGGGTGTCCTATTTATTATCATGGTTGTTTTTGCCAATATATTCGCCAGCGACCAGAAGGATGAGATGATAAACCGTAAACACGCTATCGTATTCGCCCCGACCGTTACGGTGAAAAGCTCGCCTGACGCTAGCGGTACGGATCTTTTCGTATTACACGAGGGAACGAACGTGACCGTGAAGAGCACGCTCGGCGAATGGAGCGAGATTGAGCTTGAGGACGGGAACGTAGGATGGATGCCTAGTAAAGACATAGAAAAAATCTGATACATGCTAGAACAATTATTGGTTTGGGAACGTGATGCGTTCTTTATGCTTAACGGTAGCGACTCCGCTTTTTTAGATCGCTTTATGTGGATCTATTCAGGCAAGGCGGTTTGGCTACCGTTAGCCTTTTTTATATTGGTGGTATTGTGCTATAAGAAGAACTGGAAGGAGTGGTTGTTGATCTTATTGGCCATTGTCTTGACGATCACGTTATGCGACCAGTTCGCTTCGCATGTTTGTAAACCCATCTTCACCCGTTTCCGTCCGACTCATCACCCTGACTTTATGGATCAGGTAAGGGTGGTGTTCGGTTATCGGGGCGGTATGTATGGATTTATCTCCAGCCATGCGGCGAATGCTTTCGGCTTTGCGACCTTGATGGCGCTGATCTTCAGGAATAAACTATTCGGATGGACTATTTTCTTTTGGGCGATTTTGACTTCCTATACTCGTATTTATTTAGGAGTGCATTTTATCACGGATATTATTCCGGGAGCTTTATCCGGTCTGCTATTCGGGTATCTTGTATATCTGTTATACCACTATATAAGGCCTAAATTGATTCCGGCAGATTCTTGGGTATGTCCGGAGGCCATTTACTCGGATATCCGGAAACGCTGGATCACCTATGCGATTTGGTTGACCATCCTTTTAATAGCCCTATTTAATGAGCAATTGGTATCGTGCTTAATATAAGAGATTTTCGTTAAGTATGTCGTAAAGCATATTTGTTTTCAGCTCATTTTCTCAATAATAATTTGTTTCAATGCTATTAAATGACTAAGTTAGTGCCATAATATTAAACAAAAGTATTAACCTTCAAAATAAGAAAGCCATGACAAAGACGATTACATTTAACGAACTGAGAAGAATTAAAGAGATTCGTTACCTGACGGAAGTACACAACGCATCGCCGATGAGCTGGGATTAAAGGTAGAGACAGTTCGTAACTATTTCGGTGGACATAATTTTCAAGATGGACGGAGTTGTGGTTTCCATATCGAGCCCGGTCCGGACGGAGGGTTGGTTGTTTTAGATGACACGACTATTTTCGAGCGTGCTTTGCAGATACTGGCCGAGAGTCAGGATGCCGAAGCACAAAAAGCGTAAGATAAATTCATTCGTATAAAAAATCCCATAGCTAAATGAAAGAACGCTTTGGGATTTTTTTATATTCAACAATTCATAAATCCCGATTGTTTCATCTATAAAAATGTATTGAGTATGGAAGATAAATTAGTAACATTGGCTATCCACACGTTCGAGAAAGCCCAGATTCTCAAGACAATCCTCGAAACAGAAGGCATAGAGGTCTATATACATAATGTAAACCAGATTCAGCCGGTCGTTTCGGCAGGAGTGCGTGTGCGTATTAAGGAGAGTGATTTACCGCATGCTTTACGCATTATTGAAGACAATAAGTGGTTTGAGGAACCAAAGGAGGAAGAGGCGAAGGTTAATGCGGTCAAGAAAGTTCTGATCCCGATTGATTTCTCGGATTATTCCGCCAAGGCTTGTGAGTTGGGAATTAATTACGCTCATGCGGTAGGTGCGGAGGTGATGATCATGCACGCTTATTTCAGCCCCCCTATTTTCCATCCGCTATCCCGATGGGAGATACTTTGGCTTACCAAGTAAACGAGGAGGAATCCGTACAGCATATCTTACAACGTGTCCGTATCGATATGGATAATATTGGTACGCATATCAACCGGAAGATGTCCTCTGGTGAATTACCAAAGGTAAAATACGATTATGTATTACGTGAAGGCTTGCCGGAAGAGGAGATCATCGCCTATAGCAAGGAGTATCATCCGACATTGATCGTGATGGGAACGAGAGGTAAGAGCCAGAAAGATATGGATCTGATCGGTAGTGTCACTGGTGAAGTGATAGAAGTGAATAAAGTACCTGTTCTGGCAATTCCGGAAAATATACGTTTCAATGATTTTAGCGAAGCCAAAAATATTGCATTCGCTACTTCCTTCAACCAGCGCGACCTGGTGGCTTTCGATGAATTTATGGACCTGGTGAAAGGATATGATATTCATATTCACCTGTTCAATATATCGACAAGTAAAGACGAATGGAACGAAATACGTCTGACTGGTGTCCGTGAGTATTTCCTGAAACAATATCCGGATGCAAACATTACCCATACGGTACTGGCTGACGGCGATTTGTTGCTGGCTATCGAAAAGTTTGTCCGCGATAAACAAATCGACATGATTGCATTAAGCACATATCGTCGCAATATTCTGGCACGTATGTTCAACCCGTCGATTGCACGCAAGATGTTATTCCACACCGATACTCCGTTATTGGTGATGCATGCTTAATACTTAAAAATAAGAGAATCGTAGCCCCGGTAGTTGTTTGTCGGGGCTTTTTTATACAATTCCTAGCCGGAGTTGTACAGCTTTTGGTGTGCATTTTAGTAGTAACCCCGTATTGTTAATGTGCGAAAAAAAGGAAAAGAGAGTATGAAAAATACGGTAAAATAGAAAACGGAGTGTCGAAAATACTCGTATCTATTGCCGCATTGCACCGAATACGATAGGCGGTAGCGGAGCTACTCAATATTAATATTTCGCAAGTCTTAAATACAGAAATAAAAAGCAAATGCCCCCTACAAAAGGACTTTTGAGCCTGTTTGGAGCGGACGGACTTACTTTTTATCCGATGTCGGTTATACAACGGCGGGTTTCTTTTCGGGAAGCGTATAAAGATCCGGGGAATATGTATAAAAATACCTACAGGTGCCAGTCAATGGATTGATTCTGCTACAAAAGAATACAGAAATGCCTGGGGAACTGGTAACAGCAAAGGTCTTCATGATCCTTGCCCAGCAATGTATTCAAATTGGCATATTGATACATTATTCCTATATTTCCTCTATAAATAAACAAACGTGAGTTCGAAATAAGTACCATAACCTTCCTCAGAATAACAGTCAAGCCATGTTTAATAACATGTATGTGTAAAAATATAACAAAAAGTTTGTATTAAAGAAAAATAAACCTGTCCTTTGACGAAAAGATTTTAACTATGAAAAACACAAAGAGATAACATTGCCACAGTCTTGACTATGAAATGTATGATCTTTGGGAGGGAGTCTGTATAAGGGTCCCTTTTTTTCTTATTATTTTCTGTGTAATAAAAGTTACACTAACCTTATTTCGAACTCCCGTTAAAATAAGATCACTTTGTAGCTGTCCCTACATTTTTGTCTATGTAGAGAGTGATAAATAATTTCCTCTTCGAGCTTGTTTGTCTCAGACGCAATTCCTTGCCAGAGCGTGCCTGTATACCAGTTTGCAAAAACGGGGTTTACTCCACCACAAATATAAGGGTCTTGGAACGCTCATTAAGAAGCAAACCATTAATTCACCAATGGCATATAAGGTTGCTTTTTAGCTAATAAATTCAAATAACAACGAGTAGCTTTCGAGCATTTGCCATTAAAGCCTTGTTGTGATTCATTCTCTTTTTCAAGGTATGATATCTGCTATAAAATTTAGATGTTTGAGTCCTGCAGGCTCCCCATGCACATTGTGTAAAGCATAACACGTAAATACTTGTTTCCATGTAAAGTCTTTCTTCCTTTGATCTTTCCTGCACTTTGATCATTTCGCGGTCTTAATCCAGCCCAGCCAACTAAAGCTGATGCTGTTAGAAAGGCTTTCATGTCAACACCGATTTCTGCTATGATTCTCATAGCGCTTTCCTCTTTATCCCAGGAGCTGTTTGAAGGATTTCCAGTTCCTCGGCATAATGTCCCTCGCAAATTATTCGCATTTTCTCTTTACACTCAAGAAGCTGACGATCATAAAGTTCCACTTCTTCCAAACTCATTTTAAGCATGTCTCTGTCTGATGAAAGATACAATACCAGTCAAAGACGACTTAATAACCTCATGACAATGTTTATTACGAATACGCTTGTGAACCAACAGAGCTAATACTTCAGAATCAGTTTCACCACAGATTAATGCATTGACCACCTTACGCATGGATTTACAACCAATATCAGAAACATAATTACTCAAACGAATATTGCAACGTTGCAACGTTAGATCGATAGCAGATTCAGCTTGCTGTTTGCGACGAGTCAAATGGAAGATACGACGACTGTACTGACGTAATTCCTGTATTTTTGAATCAGGGATATAACTTCCCTTAATTAGCTCTTTCTGAAGAACAGTCGCAATCCATTGGGCATCTTTAATATCAGTTTTACGACCAGGGAGTTGACGGATGAAATAAGGGTTAACCAATTTAACATCAAAATCGCATTCCAAAAATGCGCCAAATAGGAACCCAATAAATACTGGTGCTTTCCATTGCAACTTTACCAACACCATGAGAGACTAAAGTGTCACGAAGGCGATCCAGTTCCGGTGTTAAAAGTTCCAAACACATCTTCAATTTTCTCACCGTTTGCTGTGAGAATACACATAAAAGACACTATCTTTATGCACATCAAGACCACAAACTCTGTCCATAAGATATAGTTTTTTGTATTACAACTTTAAAATAACGAAAGTCGGTGGAATAACAGCAGGGAGTGGTCTTTATTTTTTATTAGACGCGCTTATAAATCTCAATTTTTTATGTAAGTTTACCATCAACATTATAAAAACTAAATAAGTCATGAAATCAACAAAAGAATATATAGATCTTCTTCGTCAGTTCATGCAACAGAAAGGTTAAAAATATGGAATTTCCAAAATGGGGATTTTTTGACTCGGTTGCACGGGGAGAACAAAATGAGCATAGTGACGTAGAGGGCGGAAACGGGTACGGAAGGTTTCTGAAGTTGTTTCTTCCGGCTGCCACGAACCAGGTGATCCAGCATATCTTCGGAAGCCTTATCCATCTTTGGCGATTTGGATAACTGCCCCAGATATATTTGTGTCGTTTGCAAAGACATATGACCGAGCGACTGGCTGATAAACCCCTATCTCCGAACCCGATTCCAGCATCAGCGACGCCCAACTGTGGCGCATCACATAAGTGGTCGGGGGATAAGGAAGGTTCAGTCTGTCACCGATCTCTTTCAGATACTCGTTCACACGATGTAAAGACGATTGAGCCGTCAACACACCTTTCCCAACCAGCTTTTCGTGCAGGAAGGGGGAATACCCAGCGAGAATCTTTCCGTTTGTACAACTGCATAATATGCATCAACGAAACACATGCCACGGGCATAGAAAAGGAAAAGGGAAAGGGGAAAGATGAAGAGCCTGCCTGCTTGTATCTTCCGCTCGATCAAGCGATTTACGCAATCGCGTAACGGAGGATAAATCTGCTTAAATTCTATATCCATCATAATTGTTGATTTAGTTCGGCAAAAATGCAAGTAAATTCAATAATATGTCCGGTATTATAGAAACAAAAAGAAAACAAGATAGTTTGACTATCAAACCAGGGCA
>VOFJ01001818.1_pt1 | contig 17380 bp, 30 predicted proteins | sample 5384081 | NCBI WGS metagenome assembly VOFJ01 (sample SAMN12384729, study PRJNA508395) | human gut metagenome | isolation source: healthy gut I | host: Homo sapiens
CTCGGTACTTCGTTCCGGTTACGTATTGCTGATGTCCGGGCGGCCCAGTGGGAGGCCAACCGCACTCTGGTCGCTCCCTACGCCCGGCGGGCCCGGGCGGCGGATTTTGCCGGCCTTTTCTGCCAGGTCGCCGACCCGGTGGACCCCCTGTCCCGGTCTGTCTTTTTGGCCAGCAGCCGGGACGCAGCAGGCCGTGGACTTTGCCCGGCCTGCTGCCGGAGCAGGTCCAAGGCTTCGGCCTGGGGGTGATGGACGCCCGGGCAGCCTACTGGGCCAGGCAAGAGGGAATCCCCTTCTCCCACGGCCGGGTCTACGGCCCCCACGGCCGTGGGCTGGTGGTGGCCAACCACAGAGAGGGCGCGACGACCCCGCCCTCTCCCAGTGGCTGACCCGTCTGACCCAGGGGGCCAACCTTCAAGTCCGCGCCCTGGGGTTCAAACCCTACATCGCCCCAGGTCTGTCCTCGGCGGCCGTCTCCTGATCCAGCTGCTCCGGGGGGAGGACCACTACAGGGGCCGTCCCCCTGGGCGGGGTATACTTCGGCTGCCGCAGAGATTCACCCCCCAGGGGCTGGCGGTGGTCCGGGAGCCCCTGCACCCTTCCCTGCTGGCCAGATTGGAACAGACTTACCAAACCCTCAGAAAGGAGGACCCCGTATGACCGCTTCCCCTTCCCTTACCCTTTTGCAGGCGGGGACCTCGCCCCGGTTGGCGCGCTGCTGGACCGGGCCCTGGAGGGCATTCCCTGCCGCCGGCTTTCGGCCGCCCATCTGGAGGAACTGACCCCTGGAGACCACCTCCTGTTCGCCGTGGGTATGGACGCTTTCGGGCCCGGGCGGGAAGTTTTACGCCCTGGTGCGCTGGCGCCAGCACCCGGCGGCTCTGGCTGGCTGCACCGCCGGGGTGGTGGTGGACGGCGCCGGAGAGCTCTACACCCAGCCGGCGGCCCAGGCCTTGGTGATGGCGGCCAACCTGGCCGGCTGTGCCTTCCCCGGCAAACCCCTGGTGGAGGGGACAGGCCCCTCTATAACCAGCACATCCTGGCGGCCCAGCTTGGCCTGAGTTGGGAGGAGACCTACTGCCGCCGGGTCCGGGAGCTGGCCCAGCGGGTGCTGACCTTCCAGCTCCCCCGGTTTCGTCCGCCCCGGATCCTGATGCTCCACGCCTCGGACCACCTCCACTCCAACACCGTGTGGATGGGACGGCAGATCCTGGCCCAACTCCCCCGCTACCTTCACCAGCCAGGAGGTCTCTCTGCAAAACGGCACCATCCAGGACTGCCGGGGCTGCTCCTATACCGCCTGCCTCCACTATGCCCAGCACCACACCTGCTTTTACGGAGGGACCATCTCCCAGGAAGTTCTCCCCCGCCATCCAGGCCTGTGATGCCATGCTCTTCCTCTGCCCCAATTACAACGACGCAGTGAGCGCCAACCTCATGGCTCTGTTTAACCGCATGACAAACCTCCTGGTACAGCACACCTTATACGACAAATACCTCTTCGGCATCGTGGTCTCCGGCTACTCCGGCGGCGACCTGGTGGCCCAGCAGCTGCTGGGGACCATGTGCTTCAACAAAACCGCCATCCTCCCCGGCCGCTTCTGCCTGATGCAGACCGCCCACGACCCCGGCTCTGTGCGGAAGGTGTCCGGCATTGGCCGGCGGATGGCCCAGTTCGCCCAGCACATGGTCACGGTACTTCAGGCCTGGCTACGCCCAGCCGCAAGCAAGGGGGCGCCGCGGAGATCCTCCCGCGGCGCCCCGTTTGCTGCACGCGATCCTGGCCGGGCCATTGGGGCCCACACCTTGGAAGCAGGGGGGGATCAGCCCACCTCGTCTTGGAGGGCGTCGTACCCAGTCTCGCCGGTGCGGACCTTCACCGCCTCCTCCACCGAGGTGACAAAGATCTTGCCGTCCCCAGCTTACCGGTGTGCAGGGGCCTGCTTGGCCGTCTCGATCACCCGCTCTGGCGGGATGCTGGAGACCACCACCGACACCTGCACCGTGGGCCGCAGGGCCATGGATATCGGCACCCCACGGTACATGCCGTTGCCCCTCGCTGGGCGCCGCACCCATGGTGCTGGTCACCGTCATGCCGGTGATGCCGATGGCCTCCAGGCTCTGCTTGAGTTTCTCAAACCGATAGGCTGGGCAATAGATGTCCACCTTCGTGAGTTTGGGCGGCTCCTTCCCCTCCGCCAGGTGGGCACTTTTGGTCAGGGGCAGGGCGCTGGCATCGCCGTGGTTGAACTCCCCTGCCACGCCGAAGGCAAAGGTGAAGTCGGCATAGGCCGAGGGCAAGCCGTGCTCGGCGGCGTCAGGCCCTCGATCTCTTCCTCTTCCCCTACCCGCATGGTGCCGCCATGAACCAGAGAGATCAGCTTAAAAAGACACTGTCATGGTAACCACCATCCAGCCGGCCACCGCTGCAACCCCCAGAGCCTGGATACCCAGCTGGTGCAGGCCGCCGCCGTAGAACAGGCCAACCTCGGTGTCCAGCAGGCCCACGGCCAGGGGTACCCCAGATGCCGCAGGCCCCATGGACCGCCACGGCACCCACCGGGTCGTCCACATGGCACTTCAGATCCAGGCCTTCCACTGCGGCCACCACCAGCACACCGGCCACTGCGCCAATCACTGCCGCACCCACCGCGGAGACGTTGGCGCAGCCGGCGGTGACCCCCACCAGGCCGCCCAGGGCAGCGTTGAGGCACATGGACACATCTGGGCCGCCGTTCTTCTTCCAGGTCACCAGCATGCCCACCACGGTAGCCACCGCAGGGGCGATGGTGGTGGTCCCCAGGATCCGGGCCAGTTCCTCCACGGAACCGGCGGCGGCGCCGTTGAACCCATACCATCCGAACCAGAGGATGAACACACCCAGAGCCCCGATGGGCAGGTTGTGGGCGGGGATGGCGTTGGAGATCTTCTTCCCGTCCTTCACCGTATACTTGCCGATGCGGGGACCCAGGAAGATGGCCCCAGCAGGGGCGGTGATGCCGCCGGCCATATGAATGACGCAGGAACCGGCAAAATCAATGAAGCCCAGCTCGCCCAGCCAGCCTCCTTCCCCCAGACCCAGCCGGCCTCGATGGGGTAGATCACCAGGCTGATGATGGTGGAGTACAGGCAATAGGCGGAGAAACTTGGTCCGCTCCGCCATGGCCCCGGAGACGATGGTGGCACAAGTAGCGCAAAAAGACCAGCTGGAAGAAGAAACTGCTCCAGTCAAAGCTGGCAAACCCTCCCCAAACATGGCCAGGGTGGGGATCCCGATAAATCCCCCTGCCACATGAGGGGCCCACCAGCAGGCCGTAGCCCAACAGGATGAACACCACCGTGCCCAGGCAAAAGTCCACCAGGTTTTTCATGATGATGTTGCCGGCGTTCTTGGCCCGGGTGAAGCCCGTCTCCACCATGGCAAAGCCGCTTTGCATGAAGAAGACCAACACGGCGCCAATCAAAACCAAACGCTCAAGGTAATGCTTTTCCAGTTCCATTTGCTCAATCGCTCCTTTCTCTGTCTTGCATACGGGTGGTTGGTGCGGAACGTTCCGGTTGATATGCCAAAGTATACCCCTCTTCCCCCCCGTTTCGCAATGACAGATCAAAAGAAATGACTTGCAAAAAATACCCCCTACTTTCGGAGGAATGTATAATATTTTCCCCTATTTTTTGTGCTATTTCTCGAGAAAAAGTTCTATTTTGCAGTATTTGTTTCGCTCTCTTCGTCCTATCTTCTTCACACAAAAAAGGGGGCGGGGGCGGCCATCCGCAGATGGCCGCCCCCCTTCCCCGTCCAGACCGGTCAGATCAGGTTGGTGTAGCCCATGAGGAACCGGTCCGCCTCCCCCAGCCGCCCGGCGGCCGTCAGCGATGGCCAGCACCACCAGGCTGGCCCCAGGACCATGTCCCCGGCGGAAAAAGACCTTCTCGGGCCGGGGCATGGCCTGCCGGGCCTGGAGAGCGCTCTCTTGGCAGCCCAGCAAAGCCAGAGGGGCCACGATCACCAGGTCCAGAGGAATCTCCTCCTCCTCCCCTGTGGGGTGTCCAGCACCGCCCCCGGTCAGGCCTCCCCCCCCCCCGGAGGAGGGTTTTGATCTGGGTGGAAAAACGCTGGATGGGCCCCTTGCAATCGGGCTGACGCCTCCTTTTGGGCGTCGCCGGCAAAGGCCCCCTCTCCATACCGGCTGGCGGGCTTACGGATGAGTTGGGTAAGGCTGGCGCACCCCTGGCGCAGGGCCACGGCAACGCAGTCGCCGGCGGTGTCCCCGGCGCCCACCACCGCCACCCGTTTGCCCTGGGCCGTGAGGGAGGATTCCCTCCCCTCCTCCAGGGCCATGGCTTGCTGGGTGAGGTAGTCCAGGCCGTAGCAGAACCCCGGCTGGCCATCCTGGGCCCAAGGCACAGCCCGGGGCGCCTGGGCCCCGCAGGCAAAAGATGACCCCATCATAGGTGCGGTCCAGCTCCTCCGGGGAGAGATCCTTCCCCACCGCCACCCCCGGTGCGGAACGCCACTCCCTCCGCCTCCATCAGAGCCAGGCGGCGCGCCACCACTTCCTTCTCCAGCTTCATGGCGGGGATACCGAGGTGAGCGACCCACCCGGCCAATGGGGGGGGACTGCTCCAGCACAGTGACGGTGTGGCCCCGCCGGTTGAGATAGTAGGCCGCCGCCAGCCCCGCCGGCCCGGAGCCCACCACTGCGACGGTTTTTCCAGACCGCTTGTCCGGAGGGCAGGGGCCCAGGTCTCCCCGGGCGAAGGCCTCCTCGATGATGGCCAGTTCATTGTCCCGGATGGTCACCGGCTGGCCAAAGGTCCCGCAGACGCAGGCCTTCTCACAGGGGGCAGGGCACACCCGGCCGGTGAATTCCGGAAAGCAGTTGGTCTTCAGCACCGGGACAGGGCCTGGCTGCCGTTGCCCCGCCAGAGCATGTCGTTCCACTCAGGGACCCGGTTGTGCAGCGGACAGCCCAGCCAAGCCCCCTGATCCCGCACCCCGGCCTGGCAGAAGGGCACACCGCACTCCATGCACCGGCCGGCCTGTTCCCGCCGGGTCTCCGCCGGCAGGGGCTGTCGAAAGGGGGCAAAATCTTCTATACCGCTCCAGGGGCGGCCGCTGAGGGCAGGCCACCCGGGGATAGTCCCGGAATCCTGTGATCTTTCCCATGGTTACGCACCTCGCTTTCGCAGGTCCAAAAAGGCAGCCAGCTCCGCCGCCTCCCGCTCCATTCCCTGGGCCTGACCGGCGGCGATGGCCTGGGTCATGGCAAAGCATAGTCCCAGGGGATGAGCTTTTTGAAGTCCCCACGTACGCCTCAACCTGCTCCAGGATCTCCCGGGCCCGGGGGGAGCCAGTGGCCTCCCAGTGTTGGGCAATCATTTCCCGAAGTTCCTGGATGTCCTCCGGGTCCTCCAGGGGCTCCACCGGACACCAGGTCCTTGTTCACCCGGCGGTAGAAGTCGTGGTCCCGGTCCAGGACATAGACCACCCCGCCGCTCATCCCGGCGGCGAAGTTCCGGCCGGTGGGGCCGATGACCGCCACCCGCCCGCCGGTCATGTACTCACAGCCGTGGTCCCCACGCCCTCCACCACCGCCAGGGCACCGGAGTTGCGCACACAGAACCGTTCCCCGGCGGTGCCCCCGAAGGAAAGCCTTTCCTCCGGTGGCGCCATAGAGGGCCACGTTGCCTACGATCACCTGGTCCCCCGGGGTTGGGGCGCTGTCAGCGGGAGGATAGGCGATGAGCTTGCCCCCGGACAGGCCTTTCCCAAAGTAGTCGTTGGCATCCCCCCTGGAGTTCAGGGTGACCCCCTGCCGGCAGGAAGGCCCCGAAGGACTGTCCCGCACCTCCCCGGCAGGCCACCCGGTAGGTGTCCTCCGGCAGGCTGTCCCCCGAAACGGCGGGTCACCTCCGAGCCCAGCATGGTGCCAAAGGCCCGGTCCCGGCAGGTGAGGTCCACCACCCCCGGGTCCTTCCCCTCCAGGAGAGGCAAAGAGCAAACGGTGGTCCAGCGTGTCCTCCAGATGGAAGGGGTATCGGTCCTTCGGGCGGAAGCGGGTGGGGCTCCCCTCCGGGGCCTGGGCCGGGGCCAGCAGCGGGGAGACGTCCGGCCCCCCGGGCGTCTCCACCACCCGGAGCAGGTCCCTGCGGCCCACCAACTCCTCCAGGGGAGTGCAGGCCCAACCAGGCCAGGATCTCCCCGAACCTCCTGGGCCAAATAGGTCATAAAGGCCATGACAAACTCCGCCTTCCCCCGAAAACCCTGGCGCAGAGCAGGGTCTTGGGTGGCAATGCCGGCAGACGCAGGTATCCAGGTTGCAGGCCCGAAGCATCAGGCACCCCAGGGCCACCAAGGGGGCTGTGGCAAAGCCGAACTCCTCCGCCCCCAGGGCACAGGCCACCGCCACGTCCCGCCCGGTCATGAGTTTCCCATCGACCTCCAGCTTCACCTCGGCTGCGCAGGCCGCTCTGAATCAGGGGTGCGCTGGGCCTCCGCCAGGCAGCCGATCTCCCAGGGCAGGCCGGCGTGGTGGCGTTTTTGGGGGCGGCCCCGTGCCCCCGTCCCCGCCGGAGATCGGATGGTCTGGGCCCCGGCTTTGGCCACCCTGCGGCCACGGTCCCCACCCCCGCTTGGCTCACCAACTTCACGGAGATGTCCGCAGACCGGTTGGCGTTTTTTCAGGTCGTAAATCAGCTCCGCCAGGTCCTCGATGGAGTAGATGTCGTGGTGCGGAGGCGGGGAGGTGAGGCTCACCCCAGGCGTGGAACACCGGGTCCGGGCGATCCAGGGCCAGGCCTTGCTTTGCCGGGCAGATGTCCTCCCTCCCCTGGCTTGGCCCCCTTGGGCCATCTTGATCTGGATCTCCTGGGCGCTCGTGAGATATTCGCTGGTGACGCCGAACCGGCCTGAAGCGACCTGCTTGATGGCGGAGTTGCGCACTGTGCCGAACCGCTCCGGCACCTCGCCCCCTCCCCGGAGTTGGACTTGCCCCCCAGGGCGTTCATGGCCAGGGCCATGCACTCGTGGGCCTCCTGGGAGATGGAGCCGTAGCTCATGGCCCCCGTTTTTGGAACCGGCGTACGATCTCCTCCACCGGCTCTACCTCCGACAGGGGAGGGAGACCCGGCCGGGGTGTCAAATTCCATGCGCCCCCCGGAGGGTGTGCCTGCGGTTCCAAGCGTCTACCCGGGCGCTGTAGTCCTTGAAAAGATCATACCGCCCGGTCCGGACCGCCCTTTGCAGGGTAAGGATGGTCACAGGGTCATAGAGGTGACTCTCGTCCCTGGGGCCGCCGTGCGCAGTTTCTGGATCCCCCCCGCTGTCGATGGCGGGGTCGGTGGACAGGTCCATGGGGTCAAAGGCCCGGTCGTGGCTGGCGGTCACCGCCGCCTCGATGGCGTCCAGACCCACCCCGCCCACCTGACAGGGGGTGTTGGGAAAGAACCGGGCCATCAGATCCCCGTCCAGGCCCACCGCCTCAAAACACTGGGCGCTCTGGTAGGACTGGAGGGAGGAGATCCCCCATCTTCGCCGCCACCGAGACCACCCCCGCCAGGATGGTCCGGTCATAGTCGGCCACGGCGGCATAGAAGTCCTTGTCCAGCAGTCCTTTGTCGATGAGTTCGGCGATACACTCGTGGGCCAGGTAGGGGTTCACCGCCCGGGCGCCGTAGCCCCAGCAGGGGCGGCCACCTGGTGCACGTCCCGGGGTTCCCCGCTCTCCAGAATGACGGAGACCGCCGTGCTTTCTCGTCTGGATGAGGTCTTTGCTCCCGGACCGCCACCGCCAGCAAGGAGGGGATGGCCACGTGGTTCTCATCCACCCCCCGGTCCGAGAGGATCAGCAGGTTGGCCCCCACCCTGGCAGGCCTTGTCACACCGCAGGAACAGCTGGGCCAGGGCCGCTATGGGCACATCCGCCCCCATGGAGAGGATGGGCTCCCCCCCCCTGCTGCGCCATGGGCAGGATAGAGCCCACCACATCCTCATAGGTGTAGCCAAACACGGTGTAGAGTTTGTCCCGGGTGGCCTGGTCATGGCGGGCCACCCGGTGGTTGGGCACCGGCAGCTTGTCCAGGGTATGCAGCTCCCGGTCCAGCCACTCCCCATAAGGGTGCTGGGCGGCGTAGGCCTCTTTGAGGCTCCGGTCTCCCGCTAGGGTGCCGGTGCGGGTGTCCACTACCAGCATTTGGCCGGGACCCAAGCGGGCCTTGCAGACCACCTGGCTGGGGGACAGATCCAGCACCCCCACTTCCGAGGCCAGCACCACCCGGCCATCTGAGAGTTCGTAGTACCGCAGGGGGCGCAGACCGTTGCGGTCCAGGCAGGCCCCCCACCAGATCCCCGTCAGAGAACAGAAGGGCCGCCGGGCCGTCCCAGCGCTCCATCATGGTGGCATAGTAGTGGTACATGTCCCGGATGGCCCGCGGCATTTCTCCGTTGCGGCTCCAGGGTTCCGGGAGGGTGACCATCACCGCCTTGGGCAGGTCAGGCCATTGAAAGAGGAGAAACTCCAAGGTGTTGTCCAGCATGGCGGAGTCCGACCCGCTCGGGTCCAGCACTGGCAGGACCTTCTCCCGGTGGGCCGCCAGGAGGGAGGACATGGTCTCCTCACGGGCCAGCATCCGAGAGGTTGCCCTGAATGGTGTTGATCTCCCCGTTGTGCGGCGGCACCCGGTTGGGGTGGGCCCGCGCCCAGCTGGGCTCCGTGTTGGTGGAAAATCGGGAGTGCACCAGGGCAATGGCCGAGGTGTACCGAGCATCCCGCAGGTCGGGATAAAACCGCCGCAGCTGGTCCACCAGGGAACATCCCCCTTGTAGACGATGGTCCGGCGGCTTAGAGCCACATAGGTGTCCGACACCGACTGCTCAAAGGTGCGCCGCAGAACATAGAGGCGACGGTCAAAGTCCAGGTCCCCCGCCGCCTCTTCTGGGCGGCGGAAGAAGCCCTGCCAGATGGCGGGCATGCAGGACCGGGCCCGCTGGCCCAGGGATCTCCGGCGCCACAGGCACTGGCCGCCAACCCAGCAGGTCCACTCCCTCCCGCTGGGCCAGAATTTCCAGGAGTTTCTGGCACCTCCCCCGCCGAAGGGGATCTTGGGGAAGAAGAACATCCCCACCCCCCCCTGGGGGGCCGCCTGGGCCAGGTCCACCCCCCACCTCCTTGGCCGCAGCGACAAAGAAGGGATGGCAGATCTGCAGGAGGATCCCACCGTCCCCAGTCTGGCCGGAGGCGTCCTTCCCCGCCCGGTGCTCCAGCTTTTCCACGATCTTCAGGGCGTCCTCCACCGTCCGGCGGGAAGGGCGGCCCCATCGGTCCACTACCGCACCGATGCCGCAGGCGTCGTGCCCCCGTTTTTCTGGATTCATTTTGCATATTTGTTCTCTCATAGATTCACATCCCATCCATCAACCTCATAAAAATGGTACTCGCTTCTGGATGGCCAGTCAACCTACCCAGAAGAAGCAGCATCCCTTTTCAGAAGTTTTCACATGGTTTTCCCTGCATTTTCCACAGTTATATTGCATTTGCTGTACAATTTCCCATCCTTTTCTGCGATGCACCCTGCCTGTTCCCGTGCGCCTTTTCCCTCCTACTCCTCTCTTTTTTGCATGACTCGAGGTTATCCCTTGCGTTTTTGCGAATTCCCCTCTCTAAAAATGCAAAACGCGCGCAGGCGGCCGCCTGCGCAGCAAAAAAAAAGTTGCCCCCACGTCCTGGTCGTAGTGTTCTGGACGGGAGGGCATCGGCTGGTACCCCCCTTGACCACCGTCCGGTAGGCCGGCCCATGATCCGGCGGCAGAGGAGAACCCCTCGATCCGGTTGGCCCACCAGCCGGCGATACGAGCCAAGGCAAAGAGGAGCCAACCCACCGGAAATTCCGGCACGACTGGGGCAGAAATGGGCCTCCCCTTCCCCAGGGCTTGACAGCCCCCGCCAAGTAAGCTATACTACCCCACAGAAAACCTTTGCGTGGATTTTTCCGGATGAGGACCAACTCTTACCCTTTTCGCCCACAGCCCTTTCGGCTGTGTGGCGTTTTCGTCTGCCGGGGCGCCGCGCCATCTTCCCCCTAGGAGGTAGCCTTCTGTGAACGAGACCTTTATGAAAGACCGGCCAGTTCTCCCCTGGTGCTGTCCATGTCCCTGCCCATGGTGCTGTCCATGCTGGTCAACTCCCTGTACAACATCGTCGACAGCTTCTTTGTGGCTCAGATCAGTGAGGACGCCATGACCGCCCTCTCCCTGGTCTACCCGGTGCAGAACCTCATCACCGCCGTGGGGGTGGGCTTCGGCATCGGGATCAACGCCGTCATCGCCTTCCACCTGGGGGCGGGACAAGGCCGACCGGGCCGCCTCCCCAGGGGATGCTCCTGTCGCTGGTCCACCGGGTGGGGCTCACCCTGCTGTGCATCCTCGGTCTGCCCGCCTTCCTGGGAGCCTTTACCCAGTCCCCCGTCGGTGCTGGCGCTGGGGGTGGCATATGGCCAGGTGGCCTTTTGCCTTCACCCTGATCATCGTCCTGGGGCTCACCTCTGAAAAAAGACCTTCCAGGCCGTGGGCCGGATGAAGGCCACCATGGCCAGCCTGCTGGCCGGGTGCGTCACCAACATCGTCTTAGATCCCCTGCTGATCTTTGGCCTGGGCCCCTTCCCCAGCTGGGGATCACGGGGTGCCCTGGCCACGGGGCTGGGGCAGAGCCTCACTTTGGGGATCTATCTGGTTCTGTACCACTTCCGGCCCATCCCAGTGACCATCGCCCGGCGGGACATGGCCCCCCACCCGAACCATGGTGAGACGGCTGTATGCCATCGGGGTGCCCGCCACCCTGAACTTGGCCTTACCCTCGGTGTTGGTGTCCGCCCTCAACGGGATTCTGGCCACCTTCTCCCAGGGGTACGTGTTGGTGCTGGGGATCTATTACAAGCTCCAAACCTTCCTCTACCTCCCCTGCCAACGGCTTTGTCCAGGGATGCGCCCCTGGTGGGCTTACAACTACGGCGCCGGGGAGATCCGCCGGGTCCGCCAGATCAGCCGGGTGGTGCTGGGGATGAGCGGCCTGATCCTGGCGGCGGGCACCGTGGTCTGTCAGGCCATCCCCGCCCAGCTCATGGGCCTGTTCACTGTTAACCCTGAGACCGTGGCCATGGGGGCCGTCGCCCTGCGGGTGATCAGCCTTGGCTTTGTGGTCTCGGCGGTGTCGGTGACCCTCTCCGGAGCCCCTGGAGGGGCTGGGGAAAAGAGGCGCCCTCCCTGGCCATCTCCCTGTGCCGCTACCTGGTGGTCATCCTGCCAGTGGCCTGGGGGGCTCTCCCTGAACCATAGGGCCCACCGGGGTGTGGCACGCCTTCTGGATCACCGAGGTGGTGGCCGCTGTGGTGGCCTGGGCAGTATACCGCCGGGCCCTCCGCGGCCCAGCCCCGCAGAGGAAACCCCCGCCTCTCCCCCGCCGGCACCGTAACCCCGCCCTTTTCTGCATCGGTCCATGCAAAAAAGAGGGAAAAACTTTTTTCCGTTTTCCCTCTTGCAATGTTTCTTGCGTTGTGGTATCCTATAAATGGTCTTACATGCAGGGAAACTTTCTTGCTCCGCTGGTGGCTGGCCAGCGAGCTGGAGTTCCATTTTCTTTTCCTTTCTTTCGCACCGCCCCCAGGCAGGGATCCTATCCCCTGCCTGGGGGGCGGTGCTTTAGTGGGAGGTGGCCTTCAGCCCCACGATGCCCACCAGCAAAGCAGGGTGGGAAAAAAGATCCGCCCGGCGCTGGCCGGCTCTTTGAAGAAAAACGATGCCCACAATCACCGCCCCCAGGGCGCCGATCCCGTCCACGGCGTAGGCCGTGCCCATGGGCAGGCTCTTCATGGCCTGGGCCAGCAGCAAACGCTGGCCGCCATCACCCCCAGGGTGAGCAGGGAGTACCCCAGCTTGGTAAACCCCTCCGACAACTGCATGGTGGTAGCCCACAGGGTTTCCAGCCCACCGGCGACGATCAAAATAGACCCATGCCATGGCCCTCACCTCCTTTCCCGTGAAAATTGCCATAAAAAACACGTTTCCCTCTGTGCCTTCCAGGGCCTACTGGCACAGAAACAAACGTGAACGCCCCCCACCCGGCGGCGGGGAACTGGGGTCACTATACCACAGCCCATCCCCCCTGTCAGGCAGCGCCCCGGCAGAGGCCCAAGGTGGGCCCTGCCGGGGCGCTGTCAAAGAGGGGTTTGTTATCATCACCAATCAGGAGGGAACCGCCGCCTGCTGGGTGGCTTCCGCCTCCTGGGCGGCGGCCCGCTTGGCGTTGGCCAGCATGAGTTTGATGCGGTTCTCCTGGTTGATCTTGGTGGCGCCGGGGTCGTAGTCGATGGCCACCACGTTGGAGTAGGGATAGTCGTCCTTGAGCTTGCGGATCATGCCCTTGCCCACGATGTGATTGGGCAGGCAGCCGAACGGCTGGGTGCAGATGATGTTCGACCAGCCGGAATCGATCAGTTCCAGCATCTCGGCGGTGAGCAGCCACCCCCTCCCCCATTTTGCACCCGTCGTTGAGGTAGCCGTGGATGAGCTCGTGGAGCTGGGCAAAGGTGCCCGGGGCCCGGAAGCCCGCCTTGGTGAGGGCCTCGATCATGTCCAGCTGACATTTCTCCACGTAGCCCATGAAGAACTTGCACAGGGCCTGCTTGGCCCGGGCGCCGCCGAACATCTCCACATCGGAGACCCGGTTATAGATCTTGAAGATCATGAAAGTCGGTGAGACCGGGCACCACGGGTTCGGCCCCCTCGGACAGGAGAAACTGCTCCAGATTGTTGTTGCCCAGGGGGGAGTACTTGACGTAGATCTCGCCGACCACGCCCACCCGGACCTTCTGCTCTCCGGCCACAGGGATGGCGGCAAAGTCGGCGCAGATGGCGTCAAAGATGTCCCGCATCTGCTTGCGGCTCATGCCGTCCCCCTGGTCGAAGCGGTCCAGCAGCTGGTTGAGCCACTGCTCCCACCTTGGCGGAGGTGTCCCCCCTTGTGGACCTCGTAGGGGCGGACCTGATTGGCCACATTGACAATCATATCGCCGTACATCATGCCGTAGATCAGCCGGCGGATCAGGCCAATGGACCAGTGGAAGCCGGGGTTCTTCTCCAGCCCGAAGGACAGGGGAGAGGACGGGCACAAAGGACAGCCCCCGCCTTTTCCAGCGCCTTGCGCAGCAGGTGGATATAGTTGCTGGCCCGGCAGCCGCCGCCAGTCTGGGTGATGAGCAGGCCCACCTTGTGGGGGTCATAGCCCCTGGTTCTGGATGGCGTCAATCATCTGGCCGATGACCAGCAGAGCGGGATAGCAGGTGTCGTTATGGACATATTTCAGGCCGCTCTCCACCACGGACCGGCCGTCGTTGTTGAGGATGGCCACCTTGTACCCCGTCCGCTCCAGCAGCTTGGCGAAGAGGCCGAAGTGAATGGGCAGCATCTGGGGGGGATGAGAATGGTATATTCCTTGCGCATCTCCTTGGTGAAGAGAAGGCGGCCGGTCTCATCGTACTCTAACTTGGCCATGGGGGTTACTGGCCTCCCTTTCTGCGCCTGGGCGTCCCGGGCATCCAGGGCGGCCATGAGGCGCGGATGCGGATGCGCACGGCCCCCAGGTTGGAAATGTCGTCAATCTTCAACTGGGTGTACAGCTTGCCGCCCTCCTCCAGGATGGACCGCATCTCGTCGGTGGTGATGGCGTCCACCCCGCAGCCAAAGGAGACCAGCTGGAGGAAGGCCATGTCCGGCTGGGTGCAGACATACCGGGCGGCGTTGTACATCCGGCTCTGGAAGGTCCACTGGTTGAGCACCTTGGGACTGCTTGTCCATGTGTTGGCCACCGCGTCCTCGGTCACCAGCACGAAGCCGAAGGAGGTGATCAGGTCGTTGATGCCGTGGTTGATCTCCGGGTCGATGTGGTAGGGGCGGCCCGCCACCACCAGGATGCGGTGGCCGTTGGCCCGGGCGAGTCGATGTCCTGGCCCCCCCTTCCGCCGTACCGTCCTGGACATAGGCGTGGTAGGCCTCATAGGCGCCCGGGCGGCCTTCACCGCCTCCCTTTTTGGGGATGCCGAAGGCCTCCTGGAGGAACTGGGCCCCGGCGTCTTCTCAAAGTCCTTGGGCCGGTGGAGGCCCAGGTTAGGGGTGGAGGTACGGGTTCACCTGGCCCAGGGCGGGGATGTTCACGGCCAGCAGCTCGGGGTAGTAGGCCACCACAGGGCAGTTGTAGTTGTTGTCTCGCTGACGCCCTCGTTGTTGTTGTAGGGCATACAGGGGTACCAGATGGCGTCCACGCCCTCCTCCACCAGCGCCTCTACATGGCCGTGGAGCAGCTTAGCGGGGTAGCACACCGTATCCGACGGGATGGTGTGCTGCCCCTTGATGTACAGCTTCGGGAGGACTCGCGGGGAGAGGACCACCTCGAAGTTCAGCGTCGTGAACAGGGTGAACCAGAAGGGCAGGTTCTCATACATGTTCAGGCCGAAGGGCAGGCCCATGCGGCCCCGGGAACCGTCCCCCTCCCCTTGCCGTGGAGGGAGTACGGAGGTTCTGATACTTAAACTTCATCAGGTCCGGGATTTCCCTTCTCCTGGCCCAGGGGGCGGGAGCAGCGGTTGCCGGAGATGAACCGCCGCCCGCCGTCAAAGGTGTTGACGGTGAGGGAGCAGTGGTTGGTGCACAGGCCGCAGGTGGCAGGTTTGGCCGTGTGGGTAAAGGTGGCCAGGGCCTCGGCCCCACAGAATGGCGGAGCGCTCCAGGGCAGCTCCTTGGCGGCCAGAGCCGCGCCAAAGGCGCCCATGATACCCGAGATGGTAGGCCGGGTCACGTTCCGGCCCAGCTCCAGCTCGAAGGCGCGCAGCACCGCGTCGTTGTGGAAGGTGCCGCCCTGGACCACGATGTGCTTGCCCAGATCATCGGCGGAGGCGGCCCGGATGACCTTGTAAACGGCGTTCTTCACGATGGAGATGGAGAGACCGGCGGAGATGTCCTCCACGCTGGCGCCGTCCTTCTGGGCCTGCTTGACGCTGGAGTTCATGAACACGGTGCAGCGGGAGCCCAGATTCACCGGATGCTGGGCCAGCAGTCCCAGCTTGGCGAACTCCGCGATGGTGTAGCCCAGGGCTTTGGCAAAGGTCTCGATGAAGGAGCCGCAGCCGGAGGAGCAGGCCTCGTTGAGCAGGATGGAGTCCACGGCTCCGTTGCGGACCTTAAAGCACTTCATGTCCTGACCGCCGATATCGATGATGAAATCCACGTCCGGCAGAAAAGGCTTGGCGGCGGTAAAGTGGGCCACGGTCTCCACCACGCCGAGGTCCGCGTAGAAGGCGTTTTTGGTCAGTCCTCTCCGTAGCCGGTGGTGGTGACGCTGGCCACCTGCAGGCCGGGTGTTCGTGATAGATCTTGAGCAGCTGCTCCCGGATCAAAGCAGCGGGTTGCCCAGATTCGGCTGATAGTTGGTGTACAGAGGATCGGGTTCTTTCGTCCACCACCACCAGCTTCACGGTAGTGGAGCCGGAGTCGACGCCGATGTGCACCGGGCCGCAGTGGGCACTTGAAGGGCACCCGGGAGGAACGCTGTGGGACATATGGCAGGGCATGGAACGCCGTACTCTTCCTTGGTGGCAAAGAGCGGCGGCTCACTGGCGTAGGTCGCGGTGGCGGAATACTCATCCAGCGCCTTGGCCCGTCAGAAAGGCTGAACTCCTTTGTCCGCGTAGAGGGCAGCGCCCAGCGCCACATAGAGCAGACTGTTCTCCGGGCAGGTGCCGGTCACGTTCAGCGCTTCGTCAAAGCTCTCTTGCCTTGGTGCTGAAAGGTAGGCGAGCCGCCAGATAGAGGATATTACCCTTGATGGGGCGGCCCTGTGCCAGACCGGCGATGGTCTGGTTGACCACGGCAGCCAGGTACTGGCCGCGATGTCCTCCGGTCTTTTGCGCCCCTGATTGATGAGGGCTGCACGTGTCGCTCTTGGCGAAAAACGCCGCAGCGGGATGCAATGGTGTATGTACGGGGTGGCCTGTTCGGCCGCCTTGTTCATCTCATCGGCACTCATCTTGAGCGCAGCGTCGCCATCACAGTGGTAAGCGCCCGTGCCGCCGGCGCAGCTGCCGTTCATGCGGACTTCGGTGCGTTTGGTCAGGAACAGGATCTTTATGCCGCCCAGCTCGCGATGACGCAGTCCGTCGCAGGACCGGGCTTTTTGACCGCCACGCGGGTGAAAGCTCCTGCACGAAAGGCACGCCGCTGTCGGCCAGGCCGCGTGAGCCGAGATGCTTGTGCGGCTTTTCCGGCCATGCAGCTGCTGCGTCGTGCGGCGCAGCAGCTCCTGCGCCTTTTTCCAAATATGCGCTGTAATGACGCTCGTATGTTGAATAAATCGCGCATCATGTTCGTCCAGCACCGCGCGCACTCTGATGGTGCTTCCGATGTCAAGACCTACTCTCACTTGCTTTTCCTCCTGAGGAACAATATAAAAAAATACAGTTGTATTATACCTAAAAAATCGGGATACAATCAATCCAGTCACCACATTTTTTACACGCAAAAAATAGTATTTTCCGCTCAAAAAGTTAAACATTTTGTTAAATTCACGAATACAGCCCCCTGTTTTCTACATTCCGGTTAAGATTCTTTACTCAGAGTGATTTTTACACAAAAACGCCCTGCCCGGAAAAGCCGGAGCAGGGCGCTGAATAGTATCATTCCATTTTTATCGGACAACAGGCAAGCTCCGCAGGATCTGCCAGCGCAAGGCCATCCGCTGTGGTGAGTGCCCGGATGGATGGTGTGCAGTTACTGCCCTCAATGAAGGCGCATCGTTCCGGCCAGCGGGATGCGCACCTCTGCCGGAGTGCCGCTGCCATCGCGCGGCGTGAGGGGAAAGCACCCACCCCATGTGGGCGCAGTAGCGGCGGCAGAGCAGCAGCCCCGCCTGGCTGCTGCCCCGCGAAAGCGGCGGCGTTTTCCAGCCAGCTTTCGGCCCTCCCGGCAAACCGGCCCGTCATCCTCCAGGGTGACGTCCTGCTCAGATTCTGCGCAGCCCCCGATGCTGCCGCCGGGGGGCGACGGCATGGAGGGCGGCGTTGGAGAAGCTGGAATGAGAGCAGATCTGCTCCGCCATGGCCCGGTCTGCCCCAGACCCGAGGCGCCTGCGTCCAGGCCGCCGCGAGGGGTGCCAAGAGGGTCGTTTTACTGAGTACTTGATCTCCTCCATCCGGGCCATCCTGGCTGACCAGTTGGCAGAGGTCAGCAGGAGCTTGTGCGGCGGCTGCTCCGGGGCGGAAAGCTCCATCACTTCCGGAACGTCCGTTCCAGCCAGGCCGACTCCACAGCCATGTCGTCCAGCGCCTGTGCGGCGCG